>Ga0209092_10005335_pt1 | contig 10431 bp, 10 predicted proteins | sample FraStrMetagenome_FD_187446 | JGI IMG/M metagenome (GOLD analysis project Ga0209092, IMG submission 187446) | Marine eukaryotic phytoplankton communities from Arctic Ocean - Fram Strait ARC3M Metagenome (SPAdes) (version 2) | ecosystem: Environmental > Aquatic > Marine > Oceanic | place: Fram... | reverse complement strand
ATCTTCGTTAGCAGTAGCTAAGGAGAGTATCATCTCCTCAGCTTTAGCTTCTGTATTAAATATATATTTCTTATTCATAATTATATAGTTGTTAAAGTTATTAATTCAGCAGATGTTAAAGCAGTTTTAAATACTTGTACTTGTGATGTTTTACCAAAGAAAGGGTCTGAGCTATTTTGAGAAAAACCAAGTTCGCTTAATCCTATAGGAGAATTACTTACTGTTGAAGTACCTACTTGAACACCATTAACCCATCCGTAATAATTTGTCGAATCCCAAGATAAGGCTATTTTATTCATATCTGTTTGAGGAATGCTATTTGCTTGAACAATATCATAAGTACCACCACTACCTCTAACGTAGAATTGAATTCTGTTTATAGTATTATTCCATTGAATCATTACAAGATTGTCATTTGAGCCATCAGATATTGTAATATGTTGAGACTCCACTCCATTAAGTAACTTCCTTGCTTCAACAAACAATACACCTTCTGAATCATTAAAATCACTTGATGTTCCCGCTCCCGTTACAGTATCTTGTAACCTTGTACGAACTGCTCCGTATGTTGGTATTAGACTTGTAGCGTAAGATAATTCTTCTAATTGTGCTCCCCAAGCGTATATAGTTCCTACTGAAATATCATCTACAAACAAGCCTTGATAAACATTTCCGTCATTAGTTGTTTTAAGTTCATACCTCGCCCATTCGGTTGTTAATATATAGGTAGCACTACCCCCAAAACCACCACCGTCTCTTAAAACTACACTTTCTCCACCAACACTACCTTTAAGATATATTGTTCTTGTAGCATCTGATGTAACTGATAAACCGGTAGAATAAAAACCTCTTGTTGAATTAGTGCTAACAACCTTATTTGCATCATAAAATCCACTTGGACTTAAAACGTCAGTTGTGTTTGGCGTAATAGTAATGTCAGAAAGTACAACCCAATTAGCACCACTAAAATCATTTGAATGAGGTATCAAATTAGTTGATTGTGGTTCAGTTAATAGAACGGGGCATCCTCCATCTGTATAATCTATTCTTGGAGTATCATCACCATTTAATCTCTTGACTTTTATGTTGTTTATTGTAACGTCAGTAGGAGAACTACCTCTTTTAATAGTAAGAGTATTGGAGTTCTGTGCAACTCCATAAAACTTATGAACACCAACAGTACTTTTAAGTGGAAGATTATCGAAATTACTATTAAAACTAATAGTTCCACTAACTGATTCAGTTATCTCATATTCTATTTCGTAAGTATCTCCAATTACCAATGCACTAACTTGTACAATTTCTTGATATGTTCCATCAGATAAAATCCTTGCTCCTTGTGCAGTTATACTACATCCATCAGTTAAAGTCCATTCTTGACCTACTTCTTCAAGTGATATATTTGTTATAGAGCAGTCTTGCCCACCCCCTACATCATAAGCGAAAATTTTTAAAGCAGACGCTGAATTTTCAGCAACTAAATAAAAATAATATTCCCCAACGCTAAAATTATTTATACCATTTCCGTTTGGTCTAAACAATGCTTGACTACCCTCCGTAGTAAAAGCTAACCTTGCAATTCCACTAACTACATTAAATTTTAATTTATAAGACTTACCATTTGTTATATTAAGTGTTGAAGATATTATATTACTTGTTCCTAAAGATGAATCATAGTTAGCCTTATCCTCTCCAATACTCCAACTTGTGCCTAAAGTCCAATTTTGACCAACCTCAACAACACTAACATTGTCTATTGAGTAAGAAGCAGTGTTTCCACTTAAATTTACAAAACTTGCAAAAGTACCTATAGCAGTAAAATAACCTTCATAAGTTCCTTCGCTTGAAAAATTAATTATAGGGATACCCGAAGTTTTATCTCTAAACCTTCCCTCTATAACACCAACCCCACTATTTGAAACAGTAAAACTATATTTATATGATTTCCCTACAACAGTAATATTGTTTTGTTTAATATCCCTACCCGATACTCCATCAGTATTAGCAGAACCACCACTTATAGTCCATCCCGTAGCTTTAACCCAATCACTATCTGTTGCGAAATCACCATTTACTATTAACTCTGAACTTTCTTGTGAGAAATCACCATTTAATACTTGGTCTGCTCCCGTTTCTTCAAAGTCACCATTTAAAACCACATCTGCACCTAAAGTACCTACGGGTTCAATTAATCCATTCTTATTTACTCTCGTAGCCAAACTTCCACGAGTTACATCAAAGTCTCCTCCCGCATTGTTTGGTAATACACTATATAATGTTCCATCCTTATAACCTGATGGTACCATTGCTAAACTTGGTGTTGCCATATCTTATTTCTTATTTATTGTGTTAATTATAATTTCTTGTCGATACAGTTTGGAGATTCTATAACTCCTCCATCTGCCTTAACTCGTGTCATAAATGCTTTGGTCTCATCAGAGAATCCAAATATCATCATCATCACTCTACGCCTACTCATTACACCTCAGCGTTAAAGTAACCATCTAAAGCAGTTTTTAATGCCGCAAAAGAAGCGTATACTGTTCCACCTTCATTGTGTAGACTTGTATAAGGAGCTTGCATTAATAAGTTGTTACCTTGAATAGTTTTTACTATAAGGATATCCCCTTGCTTTTGTCTTTGAATCTCTGAGAATGCAGGGTATCTGTATTCGATACCGTTCTCTATTACTAATTCTTTTGTTACTGAATCTTGGAAAATTTTAATCATCTTTCTTATTATTTATTTATTAATTATTATTTACTTTATTTTTTCATCTATACATTCTACACTCTCTACAACTCCTCCATCACTTGCAACTCTAAATGGATAATCACCACTTACTGTGCTTACATTTATTTTATTTGAAGCAATACTGTAATTACCTTCTGTATCAAATGCTCTTACATAAAAAGAGTAGCTACTTGCAGGGTCTAAGTTAGTGATACTTACGCTGTTAGACTGTACTGTTGAGAATAATGAGTTATTATTATATATGTAATATCCTGCTATTGGCAATGTTCCTTGTGTTGAAGCATCCCAATCTAAATCTATAGAATCTCCACCTGTAAAGTTAGAATAAACTAAGTTGCGTGTTGCTGATGGCGATATGAATTCTGATGGAGTTATTACATTGAACAACGTTTCAAATGTTGGCACGTAATATGCTTGATTATCTTCTTTAGCGGTTATAGAAATATTATAACCATTCAAATCTCCTCTTGATGTTCCACTTACTGAATTAACAGTAACCTCACCACCATTTCTCATTCCTATAAACCTATATTTACCATTACGATCTAATATAACCGCACTATAGTCTTGATTAGGTAGTTTATACACCTCAGACAACTCACTTGACTCAGTAATTGTAAAACTTAATTTCTGTGTCCATTCTACTCCACCATTCTGAAGTGCTGTTGATTCTGTAAATGATATATTCTGTGCTTCGTATTGAAAAGCATCGGTAAACGGAAAAGTCACAACCTTTTGATCCTGAACTAAGTTTAAACTTTTAGAATGTTTTACATAAGCAAATAGCCACAACTTAGCTATGCCACCTTGTCTATCACTGCAAGGACGTCCAACCGCTTTAGTTATTTTACAAGTTATTTGTTCAGCCATTATTGTTGTTTGTTATATTTATTGTCTTCTACATTAGACGTTCCAAAGAACCATCCACCTCGATTATTAATTCCTTTAATAGCATCTACACCGTCTTGAGCTGTTTTGTACTCTTCAACATAGTTTATAGTTATCCAGTCTTCGAACCTATTAACGTACGTGTCAGACATTCCAGCATAGGTGTTAGATAAAACATTTAATTCATCCATTGTCATCGGTGTTGATGTTTCGCTATTGTGAATAACTGAACCACCATTATCGACCATATAGTTACTGATCATCACGTAGTTTGCAACTGTTTGAAATTTAGTTATAGGCTGAACAAACTTAGTGTATAGTTCTAAATACAATCCCGTTAGGTTATCAGCTTCAGCACCCGCAGAGATTACGTCATATAATTCTTGACCTAATAAAGGAAGTATAGTTGTGTTTTGAACATCACTAATGATATAAACTATTTTGTCATTGTCTACATTACCACCTATAATAGTTTTAGCTTTTAATGTTGTAGGACTTACGAATAAAAATTCCATATTTACGATTTGTTTTTGTTAGGTGTGATACTCACGTCACTGTTGTTTGTAGGCACTTTAAGACCTTTTCTTCTAGCTTCTGATGTAGATATTGTTTTAGCACTTGAGTCCATATTAGGAGACAATACAGCTTTACTTGCATCTTCTTTTCTTAAGTATATCTCTCTTTGCCATTTATGCTTACAAGTTCCATTAGGAAATGCAGCAGACATTTTTCCTCCACCTTTCCATAACCATATAGAATAAGGAGCTGATCCGCCCTCCCCTTTTCCAAATCCAGGGTTAGTAGATGATTTCTCCATTCTTAATATATCTTCTTTACGATATAATTTATTAGCAGTCATCATAGCTTTGCAGAATCCTCTTTGAGGAGTAGATCCAGTATATCTATATCTAACCATTACTTTATCATTATCTTGCTCGCTTTTTGCGTTTGGAAAAGCCTTACCTGTATTAGTAAAATTAACTAAATCTAAAATGTCATCATCAGTATCATAATCAACCTCATTAAAGGACATTAAACTAAAATCTTCATTTAAATCTTCGCCTAACGCAATCAATTCATTCGCAAACTCGTCTGAAGGCTCATTAGAGCCACTTAGAGAGCATTTAACGCACTCTGTAGTATTAGATGTTAACTCAACATCATTTGATTCCTTAAGCGGCTCCTCTTGCGTTAATGGTTTAAACGTTAAACTGATATTCATATCGTAGCTAGTCAATACTTCTTCGATAGCATCTAAAATGAATTGTTGTTTAGGAGCAATAACTCTTTTAATTAATTGTTTTTCAGACTCGTCGATCATATCAGCATCAGAACTAAACCCAGTAGCTGAATCTAATCCAACTAAAGATGGAGAGATAACTCTGTGAGATGTCATAATTTGTGCCTTAGCTTCTGTAGTTAACACTTCCCATTGTTTATGTACTGAACTATTTACAGGGAATGGTGTTACTTCAATTGAAACATCCGCCCCGTTGAATGCGATAATAAAATTAGATGCATTTGAAGATGATGTTAATTTCTTTTTAACTTGACGTTCGAATTCTTCTTTTTCTTCTGGAGTGTAATTGATCCCATCAGGAATATTTATTATGTAACCTGCTGATAACCCATTCTTTATAGAGCTAATAGTCATATTACTTATTTCTTCCTCAGCCTCACAATACTGAAGCCCGGCACTATAATCTGGACTACCAAAATATTCTTCTCCTACTCTGTAAGGTTTTCCTACATAAATAGAATTACCACTACCATTACCGAAAGAAGGTAACGCTGTAGGCTTGTTTTCTTTTTTTCCTTTATTTGCCCAATCTTTTGAAACCCAATATAATTCAATTAAGTCATCTTCGTTAACAATAGAAGGCACAACCATTTGCTTAGGTAAATGAATTATAGAATGTAGCTCACCACCTTTTGATTCAACAACTTGAAAAGAAAACTCTCCAAATATCTGAAAGTCTGTTACGATCTTTCTTAACTCACGAGGTCTTAATATAGTTTGTAATTTACCGAATGTTTCAGCACCGAATGATCCGCTGTCTGTAGATAATCCTTTGCCGTAAATCAATGTCGCGTATGATTGGTTAATGGAGTTATTAGTAGCTGATCCATTATTTCGATCAATGATGTATTGATAAAAACTGTTATTTCTTCCGTTTAAAACCCAATCATTGCTACGATCTTCAACCACTTCTGGCCGCACGTAACTCGCTAGGTTTATTAATTTAATTTCACTCATATTATTTCCAATTATATTCTGATTGCGTTAAACTGTAATCTTGCGTATCTTGTGTAGTAGCTAATATTAATCCTCTATATATAACTTCTGATGTATTTACGTAGTTAATAGCTATATTATAACTACTCTCATCTGTAAATATGTAATCAAATGTAACTACTAGCATTCCGTTTTCAATTTCAAAAGTGTTTTCTAATGAAGTAGATTCGTTTTTAAAGCTATCTGTTACGATTACCGATAAGAAATCCTCTTGAATAGACTCTTTTATACAACCATCATCTTCTACAATTCCTGAATCTGCAGAAACTCTATCTACGAAATCTTGAATCTCTTGAGTAACTGTGTCTACATAGAATCTAGGTATCACAGATATTGTATGTGTTGTATTATTAGGATTAATTATCATTTTTTGTTTATTTCTTATATAATTAAGACGTTGAACACTGCTATTTTGTTATTACAAAAAAACCCCTTACAGTTAAGCAAGAGGTTTAATTAATTAAAGAGAGTGAATCTTTATACAGTTACTACAGCTTCGAAAGCAGTTATAGTAGCTGAATCTAAATGAGGAGCAAGTTCTGAAGTAGTTGAAACACCTGTTAAAGTGTACCCATTCATATCAGTTTTAGCACCACCTGTAGAGGCAACAACAGTAAAATCAATTCCGTCATCAAGACCTAAAGCAATGTAGTTACCATTTCTGTCTACTACTACTGCTTGTGGATATCCTGCAACAAGTAAATTGAATTCAGCGTTTGTAGCTGCATCCATTTGTTTTAGCACTACTGTTAACGTTTGTGTGTTAACTCGCGTACCTGTATTTCTGTCTCCAACGATTGATTGCTCTAACGTGTTACCATCTCCTTCTAAAGGATAAGAGAAAGCAGCAGTTAACGCAGCATTCATTGCAGTAGCTTCACCGTTTAAAACAGTAAAAGCATCTTCTAAGCTATTGTAAAGGAATAAGGTAGATTGGCCACCAAGACCATCCTTACACGCTTTAGCACGTGAGCTTGTGATTAAGCAAGGCATATTTTTTGTTATTTAAAAGTTAATACTATAAGGGAGCTTTTACACTCCCTATTTAATTGTTTGATATTAAGCTTGTGTGCTTAACAACCACACGATTTCATTCCCGTAAGAATATCCTACAGCTCCACCGAATACAGACTTGTAAAGTACGTTTCCACTCAAATCAACCTCATCCATATCCTTAACACGGATAGAATCAGCATCGTTAGCTAAACCAGTTCCAAATGTAATGTTTGATTTTTCAAAGATAACTATAGTGTTATCAGGAAGACCATTTACAGTTTGAATTGTATAACGTCCGTAAACCATACCTGTGTTAGCATCTCCACCTAAACCGTTAGCAGCTCCGTTAGAAATTAACATTTTAGAATAAGCATCAGCAACATCTGGAGACACTATAAAGTTTACATCTTTACGACGTAATGAATAAGGCATTGCAGCAGTAGCAGCATCAAATGCATCTTCTACGTTAGACTTATCAATAGCAGCACCGATTGCAGTAATACCATTGTTAGCTTTGATTACATCACCATCATTACCAAATTGAGTAATTAATCCTTCCATTTGACCTGAAGTACCAGCTCCATTCCAGATTTGATTCTCGAACCATACAGCTAATTTACCAGCAGTATCAGCAACGATAGAATCAGCTAATTCAGTAGCAGTCTGATCGTTCCAAGCAGATGCTCCCATTTCTTCACCTGACCAAGTTGGTCTGAAATCTTCTTTACAAATTTCGAATTCATTTTTAAACTTAACTAATTCTAATACTTTTTCAGAATAGTTTACAGCATCAGTAGCTGGAGTAGTACCACAAGTGTAATCTACAACACCTAAAGTTACGTCTAAGTTTCTTAAGTTTAATTTGTAACCTACGTTAGGTACAACATTGATCAACCCTAATCTAAGAGTATCTTCTTCTTTAATCGCTTGCAACATAATTTCAGTTGCTTTTTGTCCTGCGTAATTGCTAGTTATAGCCATAATTTTACTTTTTTTTAATTAATTAATTTTTATTTATTTCTTTTTATTCTGTCTAAGATTCTCCCGTGAGAACTTAATTGAGTTGGTGCAGTTACGATTGCTTTAGCCACAGGCTGAGCAGATAACGTTACAACTTCTTTCTTTAGTTCAGCATTCATTCCGATAACTTCAGAAAGTTTACCTTCTAATTCAGCTCTAAGAGCGTCGATCATTTCAGCTACTTGATCCATTGAAACAGATTCAGCAGGTACTTCTTCAGCAGGAGCTTCTTCTTCAGTAGGCTCATCAGCTAATTCTTTCTCTTCAACTACTACTTCTTCTTCAGCAGGAGTTTCTTCTTCTTGTTTAGGCGCGATTGATTCGACTACACCATCTTTTACTGAAATTACATCTTCAGATTCATCGATAGTATACTCTCCGTCCGCTAGCGCTACTTTCTCGTCATCAGACATCAAGAATACAGAGCTACCTTCTTCTAAGGTTTCTCCTTCAAATTGAATATCTAAATCTCCTGACTTAGCACTTCCCATTGTTACCTCAACTACTTCTTCAACAACCGTCTCAACTGCCTCAACAGACAAAACAAGTTCTTTAAGTTTAGTTAAGATACTTTTGTTTTCACTCATATCTATATTGGTTTTAAAATTAAACTCTTTTACTTCTTCCAACTCAACCATTGCGTCTATAGAGAATCCTTGTAATTCTCCTGTCTTTATATAGTTATTCCAGATATCATCGTTATCTACTTTCATAGATACCATCCAGGATCCAACAGGGTACTCCATACCGAACGTTGCAGATTTATCAATCTTAGGATCAGCTACTAACCAAGACTCGACGAAGGTTACTCCTTCAATCGTGGTGTCGTGCTCTAATTTAGAATTAAGTTGAAACCCACTTTTAAAGAAATTATGTGAGTATTCTTTTATTGTATCAGCAGAAAAGAACATTTGATATTCATTTTCTCCATCATTACGATATATCATTTGATTAGGTTGTAGTACTAACCCCATTAATATTCGTTGTTCTTCGTTTATTTTAGCTAATTTAACAGCTACTTCGTCCTTAGACATTGCTATAAACGTTTCTTCGGTAGCCGGTTCATTTACTAAGCTAATAGCAAACACACCTTTTGAATTTTTCTTAAACTTTCCTTCGAATGTTTTCATATAATTAAGACGTTAAATTTATATTTTTGTTATTTTTTTTGTCACGTTTTTTGACAATATGTCATTAAATACCACTATTGCTTTCAATCTGTCTATCTAAAGACTGTTGAGATGTCACATCTTGTGCAACTACATAAGCTCTTACTGGCACATCTCCTGCATTTTGTATACTATTCTGAATCTGATTACCTTCTGATCCTTCAACTAGATTAAAACTAGGGGCTTCTGTAGCACCACCACCTGCAGCTTCACCACTTGTATCGGGAGAACCACTTCCTCCTAATGCAGTTATACCTTGAATAGCTGCAGCAGCAGTGTTAGCTAGTCCTATACCCATTTGAATAGTATTAGCTGCTATTACCGGAACTGCTGCTGCTCCTGATGATGCTATTGCTTGTGGTGTTGCTAATGCTCCTATGTTAGCTACGTTTGTACTCATTATAATCTTAGCTGCATTTGCTCCTGCCTCACCTAATATAGATGCTATCTGCAATGCTTTATTGTCTTCAGCAAATTGTCCTAGTAGATTAAATGCCGTGCCTGCAGCATCAACTCCAACCATTTGTAAATTCTCAATAGATTCTTGGTAAGCTTTTTCATCAGCCTCACGTTGATCTAATTCGTCTTGTTTGTTTTTTGTTAATCTATTACTTATGTCTTGTGATTTGTTCTTGTAGTCTTCTTCAGCAGCTAGTCGTTCAGCTGTGCCAGCGGCATATAATAATCGCTTAGCTTCTAAGTCTTCAAATATAAGTGTGTTCTCTAAGATTAAAGCTTCTCTTTGTTTCTCTAATTTAATTAAAGGATCAACTTCTTGCTCAGCATCAAACTCACGTTGTATTCTACCTCGTTCAATAACTCCATCAGTAATAGCAACTTCTAAATCTCGTTTCTCTTTTAATAAACCAACTTCATTCACTAACTGTTCAGAACGTTTACCAGTGATGTCAGATACAATCTGTTCCTTCTGCGCCAACGCATCCACTAGTGCGGCTTGGTTCTCAATACTATCATTCTTTAATAGTTCCGCATTCGCGCCCGCTATAATCGCATCAGCTTGTCTAAGCATCGCTTGTTCTTGCTTATCTAATATAGCACCTAACTCATCATTTGCTTTGATCCTTTCATCAACACTTAAACTTGTGTCATCCCTTAATTGACGTTGTAATTCTGATTGCCTTTCATATTGAGCTACTAATCTTGATGCTTGTGATTGTGCTAATATAGCCGCATCTGTAGCTGCTAGATAAGCTTCAGCAGTTGCTGTTGCAGTTGTGATACTCACCTCACTAAATTCCTCAGCTATAATACCACCTATGTTTCCAACCTCATCAATAGCCTCAGAGA
>Ga0209092_10005331_pt1 | contig 10437 bp, 5 predicted proteins | sample FraStrMetagenome_FD_187446 | JGI IMG/M metagenome (GOLD analysis project Ga0209092, IMG submission 187446) | Marine eukaryotic phytoplankton communities from Arctic Ocean - Fram Strait ARC3M Metagenome (SPAdes) (version 2) | ecosystem: Environmental > Aquatic > Marine > Oceanic | place: Fram... | reverse complement strand
CAGGTATTAATATAATTGATAAGTTTTTGTTTTGGACAGATGACCAAACAGAACCAAAAAAAATTAATATTGAAAAGTTTAAAACTGGATCTTGTAATTTTACAACACAAACAAAAATACCTGCTTATAACGCTACTACAAACACGTATGCAAATTTTCAATGTAGTAATGTACCAGCTTCATTGCTTGATTTTACAGAAGCAGATGTTACTGTAATTAAAAAATCCCCACTTACAGCACCTACTTTAGATATAGCGGCAAGTAAGTTTGGCAATAATTCTGCTGGTGGTGGTATTCCAGGAACAGGATTAAGCCCTGTTAGGACTACATATACAATTACAGATCAAGAAAATTTCACCTTCATTCCGAACGTTCCGTTCAATCCGACAGAGTATGAATCCATGCCTACATATGGAGATTATGTTTTTAACACCGACCCTGTAACAGGAAGTGCAACTTATTATACAAACACTAGTTTAGGAGCTGGTTGGGATGGCACCGTTACGTTCAGTGTAAATCCTGCTTATGGTAATGACCCTATAAGTGGACTTCCTGTATGGAAGCCTGGCGATATATTAAATATGAAGGCAGATTATATTGACCCTGTAAATAATATATATGATTATGAAATAAGATTATTAATAAGCGCTGTTAATGGAAATAACGTTACAGGTGAAATACAAGCTATTTCAACTAATATATTAAAATTTGAAACTTCTGACGGTGTTAACATACCTTTAGAATGGGAAATTGTTTTAGAAGAGGGTGTACCTATGTTTGAGTATGTTTTTCCAAGATTTGCATATCGCTGGAAATATATAGATAATGAATACTCTTGCTACTCTCCGTTTACAGATGTTGCGTTTGTTGGAGGTAAATTTGAATATATTTCTTCAGATGGTTACAATATTGGTATGACTAATAATGTAAGAAAACTCATAATAGATAACTTAACATGGGGTTCCGACGAAGTTGTCGAAATAGATTTGCTATTTAAGCAGTCAAATAGCCCTGTTGTTTATACTGTAGATACATTAAAAAAGATTGATTATGCGCAACAAACACCTAGCGGCACAGTCTTAAACACCTCGTATGAAATAAAAACAGAATTAATTGGAGCTGTGGTTGAAGGTAATCAACTGCTGAGACCTTGGGACAATGTTCCCCGCGTAGCTAAAGCTCAAGAAATTACAGGTAATAGAATAGTGTATGCTAATTACTTACAAAATTACGACGTAGGCACTATTGCTCTTGACGTAACTTTAACGCGGAGAGAACACAAATCCCTTAATCAAAGTACAGTTAACACTTACGGCTGGCCTAACCAATTCACAGGATTACCTGAAGCTTCTTTAAAATCTATAAGAACGTATCAAGCTGGGATTGTATATAAAGACGCTTACGGCAGAGAAACTCCTGTATTTACAAGTGTTAATGGTTCTTTTGATGTAGGGGTAATAGATTCTGATTCTGTAACTAGCATTAATGTTAAACCAACTACACCTCCACCAACCTGGGCTACTCATTACAAGTTCTTTGTAAAAGAAATGTCTAATGAATATTACAACTTAGCAATGGATAGGTTTTACCCTGCGGAAGACGGTAATGTTTGGTTGTCTTTTCCTTCATCTGAAAGAAATAAAGTAAGTGAGGAAACTTACTTAATATTAAAAAAGCAACATGATACCAGTGTAGCGGTTGATGATTTAACTAGGTATAAAATAATATCTATAGACAATGAAGTCCCCGAGTTTGTAGGTGAATTTCAAAAAACTAACTTCGGTGGGGTTGTAGAGCTCTTAAACGAAATAGAACCGGGGTTTTTAACTTTAAGATTAAAGGGGCCTAACTATTCTACTAATCAATTATTCCAAAGCAATTTAACTTCTGACAACAGTATTAGGTTAATTAAAGGTGGAAATAAAACCGAAGACTACCTAATAGAAAGATCAGCAATTTTAGGGGCAGCTGGAACAGGAACTACTGATGATTATACCATAACACTGAAACGACCACTAGGTGGTGATGTTTCTTTTTTAGAAGGATTACCTGTTGGCACTTCAGTTGAAATAGTTTTATTTAGCACCGAATTTAAAAATAAAGCTGAATTTGAAGGAAGGTTCTTTGCTAAAATAAATAGAGATTTTCAATTTGAAAAAAATATTATTAGCCCATTTAGGGCCTTAGAGCCTAGATATGCTATTGTGGACGACATTGACTTTACGTATACTAATGCTCCTTTTGAAGGAGACGGTAACGGAGGCAAGGGATACCATTGGGGTGATGCAGGGTGGAATAAAGGGGATAACAATGGGTTTATTAATTGTGGAGGAGAAGCAAGCCAGAGTAGAACACTCGGGCAAGGTGCTTGGGGCGGTGTTGGAGGTAGTTTAAGCGCAGATTTAGTCGCAAATTACAGTCCTCCACAAGCAGGTAATCATTGGTTTGGGTATTCTTACATTAATTTAGTAAATGGATGGGGGACAGCGATAGATAGTTTCACAGGGACCTCTAGTCAATCTGCAGGAAACTTTAACGGCTTAGCTACATCAGGTGCTCAAATAAGATTTGTGAACAATACTACAGGAGAATATTCTAATGTGTACACAATAAATCGAACTATTAGTCAGGGAAGCAGTAGAGGGCGAGTTGAGGCATCTCTCCTTAATTGCTTCATCTCTACAGATAGTAACAATAGAAAGTATAACGTAGCAATTGAATTAAAAGAGCAAATACAGGATAATCTCGATTGGATTCCAAACGCGCCAGGGCAATGGTACAAGTTAAACAACGCTTTAATAAGCATTCAGATTGTTACAGAAGAATATGATGGGGATAATAAGTTACTTACCTCGTCAAATCCAGCTGTATTTGAAACTGAGCCTAAAGAAGCAATAGATTTAGATTTATATTACGAAGCCAGCGACGCTTTACCTATATCCAGCCATGGAACTCCACAACCATTAAGTTGGTATAATTGTTATTCTTATGGAAATGGAGTTGAATCAAACAGAATTAGAGATGATTACAATGCAGTTACTATAGATAAAGGCGTTAAAGTCTCAACTGTTTTAGATGAACCTTATGCTTCTGAGAGAAGAGGCAGTGGGCTTATATTTTCACAAATATATAATTCAACATCGGGTATTAATAGGTTAAACCAGTTTATACAAGCGCTACCTATAACTAAAGATTTAAACCCTATATACGGAACAATACAAAAACTACACACCAGAGATACAGATGTAATTTCTTTGTGTGAAGATAAATGCTTACGTATATTAGCAAATAAAGATGCCTTATACAATGCAGATGGAAATGTTAACTTAACAGGCAACACAGCAGTATTAGGTCAAGCAATGCCATACGCAGGTGAATTTGGAATATCTAAAAACCCAGAATCTTTCTCTTCTTATGGCTTCAGAGCTTATTTTACAGATAAAAACAGAGGAGCAGTAATTAGATTGTCTAGAGATGGCATAACTAATATAGCTGACAAAGGTATGTCTGGTTTCTTTGCGGATAACTTAAGAACATCTTCAACCGCTATAGGCAGTTATGACGATGACAAAGACATCTACAACTTAACGTTAAATAAGTTATCTAATTACTGGCAATTAAAGCTAAGCCCAGACGCTAGCTATCAATTAAATCCTGATTGTGACGCAACTACTACACAAGTTACCTCTAATGTTACAGTATCTTTTAAAGAAAGTGTGGACGGGTGGACAAGTCGTAAAGACTTTATACAAGAAGGAGGGATAACTTTAAACAACATATATTACACTTTTAAAAATGGACTTGCATGGGTTCACGGGGGGAATGCGCTTTATAATAACTTTTATGGAGTTCAGTATGATAGTTCGTTTAATGTTTTAATAAATGAGCAACCTGAAGTGGTTAAAGGTTTTAAAACTTTAAATTATACAGGAACAAGAACCAGGCTGGTTGAATATGAATCAAACGGAAAGTGGTACTCTATCGCTGAGGTTAACGCTAACGGTATAATACCCACTGCCACGAGCCAAAAGCAAGCTGGATGGTATGTCAATTACGTTAAAACAGATTTAGAAGGAGGAGAAGTTAAGGAGTTTGCAAAAAAAGAAGGCAAATATTTTAATTATATTAAAGCCTTAACAGTGTTTAATGACTGCGAAATTATACCAGATGGTATTGGTGAAGTCACAGAAGAGGATTCAGATCCTCAAGATTATATTTTAACTGTAACTATTGACGAGCAATGTAGCAGCTCAGGTTCTACAACGCCAGACACTGATTTTGAAGGCTGGTATGAATGGGTGATTAAAGGATCAAGCGGCTATATAAAAGATGCGCCAACTGCTCAAGATGCAAAATGTATTCTAGACGATTTTTACGATGGCCTTGGCAGTGCGTACACAGTTATACAGCAGCGTAAAAAAAACCAGCTTAAATATGTTTTTTCAGATGGAATTGTACCTGGCACTCAGATGTACGACTATGACACGCTGCAGCCTAGCCCTATCTACGTTATACCTAATGGAGGTACTTACTTGTGGATTAAACCTCAAGGAGACATACAAGGAAATAGCCCAAGCGATGCGGCTTTAGACCCTGATAATCCAGCTACGGTGCCTGATAACTATTATATAGTTATAATTGGGTCTGATGGAATTATTGATTCCGTTACACAATACAATACGCTGAATAGTTGTCTAGAAGATCCAGATAGAAGTATAAAAATGCAAAGCTCGATAAGCTCAACCGCAAAAATAAACGGGGTACCTACATCTAACCCTTATGCCTTTAGTTTTCCTTATCCGGCCAATACCGCAACTAATCAAGACTTGGTATGCGGTGCTTATGATGCGGTGGAGTGGTATCTTGATTTCCCTGCAGATGACAGGATGGGTAGGGGTGGTAGTTTTCCAACATTCTATTGGTATGGACCAAACGACTTTGAAGTAGGAACGCAATTTTATAGAAAAGACCCCCAGACGGGAGAGTACTTTAAAGCTGATCAAGCAGTTGCTAAATGGATTGCTGTTTATAAAACAGACTATACAAACATGGGCGCTGGAACAATGTTTAGTGGCTTCCCTTTAGACCCCCCTAACGCTGATCCTATTTATAAAATAGTAAACTTAGACAATAATGGTATAATAACATCTTTAACTGCATATAATGACTACACTTTAGGTCCATGCTAATAAAAAACAATCATGTCAATAACAATTAATAATTATAGCTTTACACCGGCTACATATAATATAGCAGAAGAAAATAATATTCCATTTGAGGTTGGAATAGCTACTCTTACAATAATTCCAAACGAAGGATACACCGCAACGGCTAGTGATTTTTCAATAGATCCTAGTTTTTATAATCAATACGTTAGCACAGTTACTTTTACTCAGAGCGGGCTAAATGTTATATGCAATGTTACTTTTCTTCCGGATGCCACTATGCCTTCTAGCAATGTTACAATACCTTTGTGTGTTGTAGGAGAGACTAATGTAAACGCTTTACCTATCTCTGGAACATTTTCAGCTAATGTTAACGCTAATGTTATTGGCAACGGAGCAGAGACAGACACTCCTTATAGTGCCTCGGGTCTCGAAGGAACAGAAGTTTCTTTATTTACTAGGTCTTATTCAGCTCCTTCGGGAATGTTTATTGGAGCTGGAACCGGGCCTCAAATGGTTGTAGGAAACCAATCTAATTACACCTTCGAAACCACTAATACATTTGACGCATTAGGAAACCTAACAGCGATTTCTTATGATTTCAAATACTTATTTCCAGGAGTGGGTGTGTCAGGAGATAAAATTAATATTAAAGGGATTAATGTTTACGCTTTAAGATTGCCGCAGCCATCAGAAGTCACTGGGTATAGCACTTTACCTGTATTTATGCAGTTTAGTGGAGGAAACTTTTCTTGGAACGTATTTGGGGTGGACGGAGCTAGCTTTAGCGCTTCTATGACAGATGGAGTGGATACAGTAACCATAGCTACCAATGTTATTATTGGCACAGGAGGTGTTAGTTCTCAGATCATAGAATTTCCTACATATTCAGGGGCTACGTACAAAGACTGGACACTGACGTTAACAGGTGATCTCCAATCCCCCTTTTCACAAGCCAACCCTGCTACCATAAGGCAATATGCCGCAAACGTAACCACATTGACTGCTAGCTCTGCAAACGGAATTGTAGGGTTTACACCGATTTTATCAACGCTATCTGCTTTACAGCAATACGCTGCCCCTATGGTTTATCCTGTGTCCTGGAACCTATCAGTTCCTGCTGGAACAATAATTAGCGAACGTCCGCCTATAGTATATGATGTAACAGAAGCGATATCAATATCTGCAGCAGCTGACGGTTCTCAGTCTAACGTGTCTTCATTAAACATAAGTAATTTAGCAGAAAGCTATGGGGCTTTGCAAGCAGGCGATAGATTTAATGTGAACGTTCCTCAAACCACGTTTGGGCAAGCTCCTTTTCCTTATGAAGTAACAGCGGTTAATTCCTCTACTAATATAAGCGTATCTCCAAATATAACAGTTACAAACGGAGACGGACTTAGGTTTTATAGGACTAACGGCACAGCGTTTAGCCTTACAAATCCTACATTTACTCAAGTAGACAATCAAAATATAACATTAGATTTTAATCTTGAAATAAACGCAACAGGAGATGTGAGTACCACCTTAACTTTAGATCTAGACAACATAATAAGCTTTGCACCAGCAGTCTCTTGTTCTGCAACTATTCCTAGTGGAGGGGTTGGAGTTACGGATAATTCTGTAGCATTAGATCCAGCTGGAGGGATTGTTTGTTTCTTAGTTGATCCAATAGGTGTGCCGGATAAATTTGAAATTATTCACGGGAATGCAAATGGAACTAAGGTTGCTACATCGGGAATGAATACAACTGGAAACTCAGGGCCTTTCGATAACACATTTGGCACAGAGCCGACAAATGTAGTGCCTTCGGTTATTGAAGCTACAAACACCTTACAATTTATAGGTACAGACAAAGACCCTGTAGATACACGACAAACTGAGTTTAATACAGCTACCGGAGAAACAATAGCAACTATGCAACCTGGGGGCACTGGGGTTACTTACAAGCAAGTGTTGTGGTGGGAATATACGGCAGCAGATTATGTTACAAACTCAAGCGCGACCTTTAGAGTCACTGGCCCCACAGGAACAGGATGGAATGCTCTAAGAGTATGCTTCCCTTAATATAAAAATACAACACCATGGCAAACATAACAATAACTTTTACAAACCCTTTACCTGACGGAATTCAAATAGGAGATATAGCGTGGTATTCTAACACTACCAGTGGAACGGAAGTTGAGATGGGACCTATAACCGCTATAACTAGCAATCCAATTACTATAAGTATAAATGCAGCAGCAGGGGTTCAACCGCCTTCGGTAAGCGATTTTGTGTTTTATGTTAAAAACCCTATGACAACTGTTAGTTCTTTAAAAGGGTATTATGCAGAAGCTCAATTTAGAAATAACTCCCCAGCTTACGGTGAATTGTTTTCTGTTGGCTCTGAGGTATTTGTAAGCAGCAAATAACATGTAATAATACCTATATGCCTGAAAATAAAATAAAATCAAATAATACCCAGTTAAGCAACTTTGCACATCAGTTAGAGGATCTGCAAAATGTAATGATTGAAAACAATCATATGGATCACGTGTATGGAGATGGTAAGAACTTAGTTAACAACGATATATTCAGAATAGAAAATGATTTTTCTGATCAATTATATATGCGTAAGATGCACATGCCTAAGGATTGCGTTGTGATCAGTGCAATGCACCATACTGAACATTTTTGGTTTTTATTAAAAGGTAAAATTCTTGTTACAACGGAAGGCGAACAAGTAGAACATATTGCTCCTTGCTTTGAAAAATCTATGAAAGGCGCAAAAAGATTAATATTGTCTTTAGAGGATTCTTTGTTTATAAATGTGCATAAGAATCCTACAAATACTAAAGACATGGATCAAGTCGAAAAATCATTGTATTCAATAACAATTGAGGAGTACAACAAAAAAGAAAAATTATGGCAGGAATAGCAACAGCCGCAGCAATAGGCGGTATAGTATCTGGAGTCGCTGGGGTAGCTGGGGGCTTAATAGGTCGAGGTAAACGTAAAGCAGAAGAGAAAGCAGCACAACAAGAAATGAATCAAGAAAAAGCTAACTATCAAATGTTAGACACTTCTAATCTTTACGGCAACTTATCAAACACTATGGAGGATCTTACTGTTAATACACAGCAAGCGGACTTTATGCAGCAGCAGCAGCAGCAAGCAGCAGCAAATACCATGACTGGTTTACAGGGAGCAGCTGGCGGATCTGGGATTGCAGCGTTGGCTCAATCATTAGCAGGGTCTCAAATGCAAGCAGCTCAACAAGCTTCAGCTTCTATAGGGGCTCAAGAATCTCAAAACCAAATATTAGCAGCTCAACAGGCAGCAACCAATCAAAACCTTTCAGCTCAAGGAGCTACTGCGGCAAGAGAAAAACAATATGACAAAACAGGAACACTGTTAGGCATGTCACAACAAAGATTAGGTGCTGCAAAACAAGCAAGAGCAGATGCAACACAAGCAATAGTAGGAGGTATAGGGTCTATAGCTGGAGGTGTAGCAGGAATGGCTGGAGGCGGCGGTGGTTTGCCTATTTAAGTAAATTTATAAAAATAAAATGGCAGTAAACGAAGCATTAATAAAAGGCGCAGCAATAGCTGCAGGAGGGTTTAACGATTTAGGCGCAGCTTTCAATAAAGGCTTTCAGCCTGTATTTAACTCTATACAGTTAGCTAACGAAAAAGAGGCTTTAAAGCGAGAGAAAGCAGACTTAAAAAGAGAAAGATCGCTTGGCAAAATAGATGGCAAGGTAGCTAGCTATATGTCAAAGTTGAATTCTAATGTAGACATGAGCAAGTTAACCGCTCAAGAACAGAAAGTTATTGCTGAAAAAAGTTTTGAATGGAAAGCAGAATACGCAGGATACGCTAATGAACTAGCTAATGTATCCCCTTCTACTGATTCTCAGTTATATATGGAAATCTCTGAGAAAATGAATAACGTTAATCAAAGATTCACTAATTTAGTAAATAACGTAAAAACAGCAAAGCAAGGTAAAATAGATTACTTAAACGCGCAAGAGCTAGGAACTATTTCAGCTGGGAATGATTTAACTTCTCAAGAAATGCTTTCTACTATATATACTGACAATGCTGCAATAAGCATTACCGATAATGGTTCTGTTGCTTATGAAGTTACACCCGGTAACGTTATGCTTGTTGACGATCTCCCTGTATTGTTCAGCAACGAAGCAGGTAGAACAATAGGAAAGCAAATAGGAGATGTTGCTAACGCAATAGAAGCTAAAGGTTTAAAGCTAACGGATAATGATATAGAGAAATACTCGAATCAAATAGGAGCTTCTCTACAAAATAGAAACACTTTATTGTCGATTGTAAGAGACAACTCCGCTATCCCAGGGGTTCAAGCTGGTGTTTTTGATGACATCCCAGGTTATCTTTATGATCCACAAAACACCGATATACTTAGAGATGTGGTGGTGCAGAAATTAGTTGAAGGGCTAGCAGCCTCTGCTGAAGCGGGAGTGGCAGCTTTAGAACAAAAAAATCAAACAGCCCTTGAAGTAGCTGCTAAATCCCAACAACAAAGAATTAATATAGCTAATGCTAACAAGCCGGCCGATCCAGAAGATGTGCTATTAAAGATAGAAGCTATTGAAAATGAGGATGGCTCAATAAGCTATAGGGCTCATTATAAAAACGCTAAAAGGAAAGACCAAATTATTACGAAAGTAAGTGATCCTGCCGAGTATCAAAAGTATAAAGACGGTCAACTCACAATTCAATAAATAAAAATATGTACGAAATTAACGGTATACAATATTCTTTAGAAGAGCTCACAAGCGCTGCTGAAAGTAACGGAATGTCCCTAGATGACTTCATGACTGCATTAGAAGAGAAGCATGGTGCTGGATCTGTTACGTCTAATTCAATTGGACCAAAAAAAGCAAAAGACGGTGCACAGGGTGCAATTGTTCCGTCAATAATACAAGCATCAAATACGGCATCAATATCGGGACTTGGTTCTTCGGAGTTAGCAAGTAAAGCTACTCAGTTTGACGTAAGCTCATTTGTTTATGGAGAAGGAGTAACCCCTCCATCGGTAAAAGGACAGGCTATTGTAGATGCTGAAGCATTTAGAGAACAGGCTATTGTAGATGCTGATGCGTTTATAGCTCAAACAGAAAAGGACGAACAATTCCAATTAGAGTTAGAAGCTGAAACAGAAAAAATATTTAAAAATCAGATAGCCAACCTTGACGGCGAGTTACCTTGGATTAAAGACTATTCAGTTACAACGGAATTAGATCAATTTG
>Ga0209092_10005328_pt1 | contig 10442 bp, 6 predicted proteins | sample FraStrMetagenome_FD_187446 | JGI IMG/M metagenome (GOLD analysis project Ga0209092, IMG submission 187446) | Marine eukaryotic phytoplankton communities from Arctic Ocean - Fram Strait ARC3M Metagenome (SPAdes) (version 2) | ecosystem: Environmental > Aquatic > Marine > Oceanic | place: Fram... | reverse complement strand
TGTGTCTTGTGTCTTGTAATTCCTTTCCTGTATTTCTGTGTCAGTTAAAGATGAGGACCTATGTTAATCCTTATAGCGAAATTTTTAGTTCGAAACGATTGTCTGTCTCGTTGTATGTTTCCGTTGATAACGGATGTTCAGATATTTGTAATTGAGTAGGCAAAGTTCCAAAAAAGAGACGGAAGCTTTGGCCATGAGCTGATTTGCTGATTTCTTTGATTCGCGGTAAAACAGATTTATTATCGAAAAGTGTGTATGTTGTTGTGGGAAGATTTTATTTTACTAAGGTCTAATGGAACATTGACTCTCCAGGGACCTGCTCTTTCAAGAATTTTATTTAGTCCCATCATTAGGGGAAAAAATCTAAGAAGTTTAGTTTCAACCAAAAAATATCCGTTCAGAATTCGATTGATAAATAAACGATCTTAAAAGTTCTTGAAACATAAACTAGTGATATTGTGACTGTACGTGATAATTGGTATAGATCCAGTATGATAGGATACAAATTATGAAGAATGTTAGAAGTGTGGCATCTCTTTAATTGAACATAGCGGAGGGAGATGATAAAGGTCTTGAAACAAAAAGTTCTATTTATAATTTTCGAGTATCCAGGAATTTTCTTCATTTAGGCCTACATGACCATGAACAAAAGAATATTGAAAAAGATCCATGAGGTGAATTATGCCATAGATTATCTCTCTTTCTGAATTGGCAAACGATTCTATTCGAGAGTACAAAATTGGATGATAATGATCAATCTCAGCAAAAACAAAACCCTCAAGGTAACTTTAATTATTACCAGCATCTATGGTACCTTAGTTCGTATCAAAATTAGTTCTTTAAACAAATCAAAAATGGATATTTTGAAAGATGAAGAAGAAATGTTGCGTTATTTGGAGGTTTTGGATTTGCATCCTAATTGTGATGTTGCTGTGCCATCTTTTCTTGGAGACGGAACCTGCGATGACTTTGGAGGGTATAACACAGAAGAGTGCGGGTTCGATGGAGGAGACTGCCTTGTGCTTCAATCATTTCCAGATTGTAAGGTAGAATTTCCAGCATGGATTGCAGACGGTTTTTGTGACGGCGGCGACTATAATACAGAATCCTGTGGTTTCGATGGTGGAGATTGTATCGAAGGCAATAGTCAAAGTCTCCTTTGCGATGCAAACGTTACTGGAAATGGATTTTGTGATCCTGAGTTCAATACAGAAACATGCAATTTTGATGGTGAAGACTGTGCAGAATTCAATGAGTTATACCCCAACTGTACAGTAGAGTTCCCTTCTTTTGTTGGAGATGGTCACTGTGATAATGGAATGTATGCATCAATTGAATGTAATTTCGATGGAGGAGATTGCTCTGAGGTGAACACTAAATTTCCAAACTGTACGGTAGACTTTCTTGGTTGGTTAGGAGATTCAATGTGTGATGGTGGGCGCTATAATACTGAAGAATGTGGTTTTGATGGGGGTGATTGTATTCCTTTCGAGATTCAATACCCAAACTGTTCTTCCAACTTTTCAAATTTTCTTGGAGATAGATTTTGTGATAAGGATTCCAATACCCAAGAATGTGATTTCGACGGGGGTGACTGTGTGGAGTTTAATACTTTGTTTCCTGATTGCGATGCAAATTTTCCGGAAAGTGTTGGAGACAGATTTTGTGATCGTAAATTCAACACGGAATCGTGTGGCTTCGACGGAGGCGATTGTATCGAATTCAATCAAAATTTTCCTAATTGTGAAGCAGAGCTTCCAGGATTGATTGGTAATGGAGTTTGCGATGGTGGAAAATATGATGTAGAAGATTGTGGCTTTGATGGCGGCGATTGTATTAAATTCCGTGAAGACTTTCCTAATTGCAATGTAGACTCTCCTTTTTGGCTAGGGGATGGTGTTTGTGATACTTTTGATACAGAGCTAAATACTGAAGAGTGTGGCTTCGATGGAGGAGATTGCATTGAATTCAATGAAAAATACCCAGGGTGTGAGACTAAATTTGTTTCTACTATTGGCGATGGATTTTGTAATGGAGAAAACAATTCAGAGGAGTGTAACTTCGATGGAGGGGACTGTATTGAATTTAATCAAGAATATCCCAACTGTGATGTTCCAGAACCAGTTTGGATTGGAGACTCATTTTGCGATGGAGACTATAACACAAAGGAATGTAACTTTGATGGAGGAGATTGTGACTAAATGGTGCTTTGCATTTGTAAATATTTAAGTACTTTATGGGTGAAATAACCACACTTTTTATAATTCGTACATAAATGAAAACTACTCTAGAGGGTTTGTTTTCCCGTTGGAAAATCCTAGAGTTCCAAGGGTTAAATAAGAACATCATGATAAAGATTCCAACAAATTTTTAAATTAATTTATATAAAATTAGTACACTCCTTGCAACTTTGGATAAAGAACACTATATATATATAAGCTTTTCCTCAGCAAGAACAAAATTTATGTTTCCATGAATCTAGCATTCAACTTGTCCCTGTCCATGTTTCGCAGCGTCTGAAAAGGCTTGTGCTGAAAAAGAAGAAAGAGCGTGTGCTGCAGAATCAATGTCGTTGTCAAATTCGTCTTTTGTACCGTTATTGTCTCTGCTATGATCTTTTTCTAGTGTTTGCGGGTCATCTTCTTCTAAGGCCACTGCAGCTACATTTATCGTGACCTTTTCTATGGTTCCATCCGGTGAATTCGGCCCATGAAGTCTTACCCAGAGTTTATCAAAGAACTTCTTTTTCCATCCTGAAGGAAGCCTAGCTCCTTGTTCTGCATGCATGAGCTGCAATTGAGCTAATTTATTCTTAACCTCCTTTGGACATCTTCGACATTTCATCATATGGCTGTGTGTGCAATTAAATGGATTATTATTGTTTGCTAGAGTTGTCACCATAAGAGGGAAGTATCGTCCAGCACCAGCATTACGTGCACAGTGCTTGCATTCAACCCCGGGAAATCCTAACTCACGATACTTGCGTTTTCCATTTCGATCTACAGCCTTATATTGACATGCCTGTTGTTGATTGAGAAGCTCGTAAAGAAAGTCGGTAATTTCGTTCTTGTCAGAAGGGCACACAAGGCTTGGCTGGCTATATGTAACATCATCAATGGGTCGGTCGATCTCAGAAACGGTGGAACAGAGATATGTTTTTGGTACCTCGGGAATGCTTTCGGATAAAGAAGAGTTTCGTTCTAAATTTGTCACTTCAGGACCACTTTCAGAGGAGTTTCCTATAGTTAGGGAGGGCTTGGGGCCCTTGCCTTCAGCAAATCGTATTCCGTCTTCCGCATTGGTATCAACTAATCCAAGACTTGTTGTACTGTCAATCCAGTACTTAAGCGAGGCATTACCACTGTGCGAGCGAGTTGACTTGAGAGCGGAATAGGCTTTCCTGACACTATCAGGTATGTGCTCACAAGCATCGAAATGATATCTTTGCCAATTTCGCACGGCTTGATGTACAATACGAATCGAGTTGGGGTATGAAACAGCACCCTTTGCTTTTTTCTGATGGGGTACATTTGCACAGTGAATGCATCGGATTCCTACACGTCCGACAGCAATTGGCTTCTTGATTCCTCCTCTACGAGATCTCGCAGCGACATCATCTGGATTTGCAGCGAATACTTCGATATTTTCCCTGATAAGACAGACAAGATCAGATAGCCAGTGTTTGTCTTCCTTGGTTGCGAGGACTAAACGTTTTGGGGTGGTTTTGTCAAATTCTTCAGCCACAGGAATGCAGACCGAATGCTCATCATCTTTCATGAGATCACGACGTCTTAGTTCAGAGGTGATTCTTCTCGTAAGCGCTGGAGGTGACACAAATTCACAGCCATCAACAGTGATTGAACGAGACAAAGTGGTAGGTTTCAACGCTTCTTTTTGAAACACACGTAAGCCTCTACCATTGTCATCTGTTACTGCACGAGACAAGGAGGTTGGTACAGCAGCTGTCGAATCCACCTCTGAATCAAAATTATTGTGAATTCTCACGGACTTGGTCGAAGGAAACTTTCTTCTAACTTTATGACATTGTGCTTCATGCGCCAAAGCTTGGACATGCGTGGGAAATGACTTTACCTTGCAGACGTCACAGAGGTATTCCGTGACTTCATCACAAGGTGACGATGATTTGTGTGCCTTGTTGATGTCTTTGCGAACAGCAGAATTCCAGGAAGCAGCTCCAGCTGTCTTGCTTTTGTAGTTCACCTTGACATTCCCAACGTTTCCTCCTTTTGCTGGGTTTGCGTTCATGATAGAAGCCCTTGAGTTGCTAGTTGTAATCCCCCTGCATATTGGTAATGGAGGGTGGCTTATTGCACTAGTACTTTTTGCTCTTCGTAATTCAGTCTGGAAGGAATCAAAATTACGTTTTCTTGATGGGAGCCGATGCTGACTGATCTTGGTAGAAATTTTAGAAGCGTTGATATTGCCAATGGAGCTTGTATTCAAACTCAAGCTTTTACTCTTTCTAAGCGAAGTTGGACATGCCAAAGGAGCTGTCACGGACCGAGAAGAAAGTCTTGGAGGAAGCATGGAAGGTGAAGCAAAGGTGTCTTCTTCATCTTCACTTTCGCTGGAGCCATCATGATCAGTCAGAGAATCTCTACAAATATTACTGTTTATGCTAGGATCCATACTCATTCTTGCAAGACTCATGTTAGAAGGGTCCATCAAACTATTGCGAGCCTGTTGATGAGACAATGCGGCTTGTCGCTTTTGCTGCTGATGACGGTGAATATTTTCACCATGAGAAAATCTTCGCTGTAAAGAAGCTAACGTAGACTCAGTACCTATAGCTGCTGGATGACGGTGATAGCCGGTCACAAGAGAAGATGCTCTCTGAAGCGATGCTGCCATAAATATCTGCTCGGGTGTTACATTTCTTAACAACGATGTAAGTGGTGGAGCGGCTGGCACCGATGCATTCTGCACATTCAAACCTCCCATACCTAACATATGAGGGTTTACGTGGACATTCATGTTCGCTGCGACAGCAGCTGAAGGAGGCATCATCATAGATGACAGACGTACGTATGGGTTAGCATTATGCTGTATCATCAAGGAGAGGTTATTCGGTATGGATTGGTATGGGTGGTGGGACGGGTCCGAGCCGTTCTCGCGGAGGTGTAACTTCTTGCTGTTCATGGTTTATTTTTGAAGAAAAGGATGTTTATGCATTGTGTGCTTCTGAGGCTTATTTCTTTTTTGCTCATCCCTAAATAAGAAAGTTCACTTAGACACTAAATAAATTACAAACAAAGTTTACATTTGGTATATTTATCACGCAAAATCAAGATTTCAACAAATTCTCGAACTTTCTTAGCATATATTCAGGAATACCCATGAGGACTTCTTAACACATCTCAATTCTAAGCCTTCTCGTTTTTGAGGTTGATTATTAAAATACTAAAAGTCTATCACATTATGCAAATTAAATTAGCTTAATAAATGGAACAGCAGTTTCTAAGACCATATCCATTCATCATTATCTGCTGATTCGTATGGGTGAAAGTGCATTTTTAAATCACTGTAAAGATAACCTCAATCATTAGAATAGCGAGGCCATGTCAAGCTTGGCTCACCTATTTTGAGTCGTTTCAATTATGCCACGAGTATGTTGGATACTGTATAGAGTAGTTAGTTGCTTAAGTAAATATCATTTTAAGCTGATCGATTCACTGCTTTAGCCATCGTGTACGTGCCGAACAATTCTCATTTTCAAAAAACTTCCCCAAGAGAATATATTCAAATGAGGCATGTACCGTACAATCTTTGTTAATTTGTAGCCCGTCTTAAGCCAAGTTCAATACATACTTAACTTAATTACGAAATTGACATTCTTTGTCATTAAGTTATACTTAAGCTAGTTCATATCAAAGTTACTTATGTTTTGTTCTACATATGATGTTATCTTTAATAATTAAAGCAAATGAAAATAAATGAGTTATTCGTTACTGAACAAATTATATTCCTTACCTCTTGCATTTTAAGCCATTTCTAGGAACTTTCGTATCCAAATTCCGAGACTGCTGTATATATAGGTATGGAGATTCCAAGATTCGTTCGATAAACGACGTAAGAATTTTACGTAAATCGGTGGATCAATGGACATGCCCTTCAAGTGGTAAAATATTTCGAGTATATTTTTCATTCGTATGAGTTTACCCGTAGAAACTACTCCATCAAAATCTACTTTTTCGGAGTAGATTTGGGCAAATTTGGACATAAGCCTCAACAGGCCAAAAAACATCTACTCTAGGCTTTAAAAACAAATCTGCTCCAAATAAGATCGGGGTCTTCGGAATCATGTACAAATGCTGTAGTAGGTTGGAATTGAGGGAAGCCGTACCAGGTCTGCCGCAGTGCAGGGTAGAAACCCTCGTTAAAAAAATATCTTAGAACATAGCATAATTGACCGTTGACGAAGGCAAACGATATACGTCATCACAGACTGTTTCACATGATACAAACCTAAGTGATAAAATATCAGGAACCGTTCAACGCCGATATATAGCAATAATGGACAAACAATATGTTTCTACAAGGCTACATAAGGTAAAGTGGAACAATACAACATACTTTCTCACTTTTTTGTATCAGTTCAAAGATACAAGGCTGTGAATGCACGAAAGTTCATTCGTTAAAAATTTTTATTCCTTCCTTTCCCCTTCCTAGCTCGACCATTTCGATACCTTCACTCAAACTCCAACAAGCTTATACATACCTTTTCTTTCTTCTTCTCTTTTCTTCCAATAGTACATCCAATTCTATTCTTCGATGCATTGATTCCCACTACGCAAAAAACAAAATCGAAAAACTGAATTACAAACATGAATTAGTACTTTCAGCGATTTTCCCTTTTCCCGGTTTCAACCACACTAATTTTCCCGCGAACATCAATCCCTCTTCTCTCAACCCCACAAATAAAGATGTCATTTACATTTTTCTCATTCATCATATACATGTCAACCTGTGTTAATTCATCTCCGTAATTCACACGCTTTTTCTTTATCCGACATCTTCCTTCCCTTTCCTCATCTCCACACAGCATTCTATGAATGTGAACATCTGTCATACGCACATTACAACATGTTGATCCTCTTCTTCTTTCACTGACATACGTTTCCAGATGTTATCTTTTTTCGACATCAATTACATACACACATACCTTTCTTTCGTCAGTTGTTGCTCATTCGAGTGGACATCATCTTTCTCTAATACAACTTATAAATACTTTAGCATTAACAAAATACAACATGCATAATAACGCTACTATAACATCTACTACTTATTTACAAGTAACATCACTCTTTGAATTTATTCCTTCACCATACATCTCATAAATAATCATTTGTCAGCATTTGTTATTTATATTTACTTTACTACTACCATTATTATGATCATCACTACCTCAGCCCTTGCTACCATCTCGACTATCCCTATGTCCTCGATGGCAGAACCACCATCCTTCTCAGACCCTTCTCATCACCCAGTTGTCAAAGCTGCTTCTACCTCAATCCTTGCAAGAGACAATCAACTCTTTGTATCTCCCATGGTTGAAGGAGTTATCCTTATTCAAAACTTCAACGTTTCTATCATTTTTTTCCCCAAAAAAACACAGGACCTTCTTCATGATCCAGATGGATCAGACCCAATCTTGATCGGAGCAGTGGGTTCTTCCCTCACTTCAGCTACCCCCGTCTCGGTCCCCTTAAAATCTCTTTTTCAAGATTTCTTGTGCCTAGAACACAATCACTCTATCGAACCAATCCCTGTTCCCCACGGAGAAATCCTCGATAAGACATTTTTTTCTCAGCACCCCCAAGCCCACAATCATTCTATTCCTTACCCCGAAGACACCAACGTTCGATGCTTACGACTTCCTGTTGTGCTCCCGAAAGTGAAAGGTCTATCCATCATTGAAGGGTCTATCAAAGACCCCAAAGTAATCGGCTCCCTTGTCTCATACCACCCTATCGCTGCAGTGTGGATCCGAGCTCATCTCAGGCTCATATCCACACCAACGGCGGCTGTTACAAAAGAACAACTTACCCTACTTGGTGAAAATCATATTCCCGACTCGACATCCACTATTCCCATCACTCTTCATCATAAACCAAATCTCAACTTACTCCTCTCAAGTGATACCAATCCAGCATCACTTCGTGCACAAGTCACAACAATCCTTGAGGAAAAACTCAGCCTTCATAAACAGTCTCACCCTCAAATGGACTCTATGTCAGTTACCGATTCTTTATCCCTTGAACAGCAACTGGGCTTGGAGTCAGCAAATCCACAAAACAAAGATAAAATCACCATAGCAGGCCGATCCATTGAATCCAAACACCAAAGATCAATCAACATATGGAGACTTTTTCTTTCAGGCATCGGTGATGATAGGAACATCTCTTTACCTACATTCACCGACCCTTTCCTCGGTGGCTACTGCCAATCTACGATCACCGAAAATACTCGGTTAACCAGTGCAGCCATGCGAGAACATGGCCAACGTAGATCTTCAGATACCCGCGATTTTCTGCACAAATTAATTTCGGACTCACAATGGAACAATGCCACAACGGCACTGTTCCTTAATGGAGTCCTTTTCGATTCTTTGTTGGACGAACTTTTATCTTACCTTCAAACATCTATTTCCTTCATTACTTTTCTTCCCATACCTCCGGCATCCGTAAACCCTTCAGTACAAAATTTCCTCCATCAAAGCAATATGGAACATTTAGAAGCGTTGGTAGGAGAATCCAACGAGAAAAAACGTAAAATAAATTTACGTACCTTCCAAGGGGGCCTACAAGACACCCCCACCCACATTTTAACGGGACTCGCTAACTTTGAATCTAAACTGTCTTTCATGGTGGATTATTCCAATATCGAGGAATCCCACCAACCTCTCATAGTCCAATGGGTCAATCAACTGGCAAATCTATAGTACTCTTCTCGCCAATTTATGCGTTTCTACGATAAACACCACAAAGCCTTGCCCTGGATTTCCCATACTATGGTCACCCAGGTACAAATTGTTATTCCCTCCCTAGCAAAGATTTCGAAAAGCTACCTTCACCACAACACCCTCAAACGCCAAAAACCCCTCCATGCTTCAATACTACGGGTTGCCCTAAAAACGTTTAACGACGTAATCGATGACATTAAACGATCCATTCGGGGATCGGGTCTTGGATGTTTTGCTACTCCCCCTCCCTCTTATGTGTCCCCGGATCCCCCACCATCTCAACGTTTTCGAAACCCTCCCGTTCCTAATGTCAATCCTTCCGATCGCCCCGAACGCCGCAGGGGCTGGCTTATCGCTACAGGGCCATACAGGTGGCCCCAAAATCTTCATTGTCAAACTATTTGTAACAAATTTGCGCAAATAGACTCTAGTTGCTCTGCGGGACACTCATGCCCTCAGAAACACTTAGTATATCCCTATGGATTCGACGACCATGACAAAAAAGTCATATATGATTTCGTTACAAACAATAATAATACATCCTTTCCCGCACATATCAAATTTGTGCCAAACAATTCCTTTAAATCTCCTACTATTTCCAATCATGACAACAAAAAAACTGTCACAATTTCCCCTAATCCTTCCTCAACTTTACCTCAACCTTTGGAATCGCGTGAATGAATCATTCACTCGGCTGTTTTCCCAGAAGATTCTATTTCTGCGGCTATCTTTGAAGATATTCCCCAACCTTCGAATTCTTTAAACTTTAAACTTTAAATTAAATTCTTCAAATATTTCCCTAAATATCAACAATAAAAATTCTTTTATTTTAAACACTACTTCTTTAAAACAACCGAGTTTAAATACACTCAATCCACATTCTAAGTCATTTTCTTATAAACCCAAACGTAATAAACGGGCCAATCTGGCTACAACCCCAACTCGTACATTACCTCCCACAAAATATCCCAAACTCGATACACTATCATCCCTACCTACACACATTCCACGTGTTCACAAAAAACAGGTTCTTCCTTCATCATTACCTATTCACAATAAAAACATACCCTTTCACACTATATCTTCCAAAAAGGTTACAAAACCAACATATGTAAACAATTAACAAAATAAGTTTTTTTACGGAACTATAAAAACGTAACGCTATTTTTAAGTCATATTATACTACAGTCTACGTAAGTCTACGAGAAATAGCCTAAATAATTGAATTTCACAACATGGCGGAAAGTCCTCCAGAATGTGAAATTGGGAAGATGACGGAATCAGGAACTGAAGAGATGGATTGGGAGGAGATGGAAGAAATGAGAGATGCAGAGGAAAAAAAGAGAGAGGAAGAAGAGAAAAAATCAATGAAAAATTCGAATAATTTCATGGATCATGATGAAAGTACATCGGAGGAAAAAGTTAGAACAACAGTACAAGATGATCAAATGAAAGAATT
>Ga0209092_10005327_pt1 | contig 10442 bp, 9 predicted proteins | sample FraStrMetagenome_FD_187446 | JGI IMG/M metagenome (GOLD analysis project Ga0209092, IMG submission 187446) | Marine eukaryotic phytoplankton communities from Arctic Ocean - Fram Strait ARC3M Metagenome (SPAdes) (version 2) | ecosystem: Environmental > Aquatic > Marine > Oceanic | place: Fram... | reverse complement strand
TTATTATCCACCTATTATCGAGACTCAGAGAAGTTACGGAGGAATGGGCCCCAAAGTGGAAGATTTGAGTTCCTATAGTATGGTTGGATATGAGTTGAGTGATAGTTTTTCGAACATCGGATTGTCCTAGAGTACTGTCTACGGTTAGTTGACGGCGTACATCAAAATCCTTATCAATAGAGGGAGTAAAATATAACGAAATACTTGATACTTGGTTTGGTTGGGCCCGAACTGAGTTGATGTGTGCAGTATATTTCTCTTTTCTTTGTTGTTGAGTTTGTGTTGATTAAATTAAGTAATGATTTTATATAAGAAATATTGAACAATTTTTCTACATGCAGCTTTGAGGAATGTCTCAATTTCTTTTAAAGACACTTCTTGTTCACTAGTCTAATAATAGGAAAACATTGAGAAACGTGTGAAATTCGTGATGAGTATCGAGTAGACTGAAAGAAATTATCCATTGAGTTACAGATGATTTCCAAGTATACAACATGTCTCAAGACGAACGCGATCGTTTACACGGAATTCATAGATTTATTTTACTTTTTTGGTAAGAAAACCGCACAATTAACTATCATTCCCAAAAGATATACAGATGGCTAGAAACCAGGACCATCAAAAGAAGGAAGTAAGTCTTACAGCTGTAATCTCTGTTCCATCAGCTCCAACACGTCGTATCGATCCTCATCTTTTCTTCTCTTATTTACAATAAACATCGGTGTACGATCCCATTGATCTTTCACCGATCCACTTTGAGGGTACGCATCCAGTAATAATTCCATTAATGGAATTGAATATCCCCGTTGAGCAAGCCAATGAATGGGCAACATGCCATTGCTATCTTGTACACTAGCTCCCGATGGAAACATATCCACGATACGTTGGATAAATTCAAAATCACTGTTACGACCTTTCTTCGTTGCGTAATGTAAGGGTAGCATATTATTCTTATCGGGTATTTTTACAGCATCTGGATTGGCCATTAAAACCAATTCCACACTTTTCGGATCAATTCGACGAGCAGACATTGCGTGGTGAAAAGGCAGTGCCCCATCCTCGTCCATAACAGATGCACCTTCCGGATATGCCTGAAGCAACATCTCAATCGCCGGACTATTTCCCGAAGAGACAGCGAGATGAAGTGGCAGCTGTCCTTTAACATTCTGTACTTTTGACGCATCGGTGTGATCACCTGTCAATAGAATGTCCAAAACATTTACATCGGTAACAAACTTCTGACTGGCAATATGAAGAGGCGTTGACCCTTGATTACACTGCACTCGCGATGCTTCAGGAAACTTACTGATCATATACTGTATCAAATCTGCCGAAACGCGACTGTCAATTACAGAATGCAAGGGTAGCTTACCATCAATTCCCTGCATTTCAATTCCTTCCGGGTAAACTGCATACAACGCTTTAAATACTTGTAATGGAGCTTGATTCATCGCAGCCCAGTGCATTGCAATAAACCCACGTCTCCATCGACCTTTTCCTAAACGTCGTTCGCCACGACTTTCTATCATCTCTCTATTGCCCCACGCACTTGCCATATCTTGCCCGCCATAAATCCATTCCAACTTACTCTCGTCATCGTCATCCTGGGTATATATCCTAGTGACCGGTATCTCAGGCCTATTAATATCAAATCGCGTATACTTTGGTCGTGGATTGTCATATATGGCACCGATATCCCACTGAGCTGCCTCTGCAGGATGACTGTGACATCGTCGAATAGCATCCGTCCACCGTCGAGAGACTAGCATTTCCTTAAGTTCGGAATTTATGGGCGATTCAATCTCATTTTCATCCAGTTCATCTTCGATGGTGTACTGGGCTGAGCTTCTCCACGAAAAGATGTCCAAGATTGTTAAGGCTATTACTACATATGTTACGAGATTCAATAATGTTATAGTCATTGTCAATATCCAACATTTGTTTTGTGTGTTTCAAACATATCATCTCGTGTCTGTAAAAATATCAAGCTAAACTAGAATATTTTTGATACGAGATACGAGTGATTGCATGAGCGTGATCAGTGATCAGGATCAAGGTGCAGATTTTAACGTTCTTCAAACTAACTTTCCTTATACGAACTTTGACACTCTCCACCACCTCAGTGCTCGTAACGAGTAACTGACTGAAAAGGAAAGAACAATTTTTTCGGTGGTAAATAGTAAATAGTAAGTAGTTGAATACACATCAATATTCAAAACAACCACTCTTTCTAGCTCTTTCTAGAGTTCATGGGAGGATATTCACAACAGTGGTTCAGATAGTAATATCATCATGAAGTTATTTTCTTTGTTGTGGGTGCCAATTTGTTCTTTGGAATTTATCTCGGTGGAAGCTTTTACAGTCTCTTCCTCGTCACGAAGTTTGAATCGATGCACCGTCGACAGCAGTTTCATTTGTAGTGTTAAGAACAATAAATTGTACTCCCTAAATGGTGCTGAAATGGAATCCGTTGACGAAGAACCTTCAGACATCTCTGATTCTGTAGAAGAAGTTATTAGTGATGAAACTACTGTAGTGGAGGAAGATGCGGAGTTAGACGTAGAGGTGGAGGGAATGTCTACGACGAGCCGAAGTAGCAGTGAGGTTGTGTATGAGATTCTGAAGATTGGAGCTGCGAGTGATCGTGGTCAGACTGCCACATTGGCTGAACATGATATTGTATCAGGACTAATTGGTGAACTGGAATCTATGGAAGAGGAGGAGAAGTTTGAAGGTGATAGCACTGGTACATGGGAGCTTGTTTATTCGTCCACACAACTGTTTCGATCGTCGCCGTTTTTCATGGCAGGTCGTGCAGTGTGCAAGACGCCTGAGGAAGCGCAGCAATATGATTGGTTTTGTGATATGCATCGAGCAGCACTTGCAATTTCTACGATTGGAAAAGTTCGTCAAGTTGTGTCGTCAAGCAGGATTGTGTCTGAATTTGAGGTTAAGGCTGGTGCAGTTCCTTTTCTGAATGACTTTACTCCTTTCAGTTATAGTGGGGGACTACCTTTTGCTATTGAAGGTGCCATTGTGTCTAGTGCAGATATTGCCAAGAGTGATCAGAGAAGTGGTGTATTGGAATGGGAATTGTTCATGGATACAGTGGAAATAAAAGGATCAAATATACCACTGTTACGTCGATTATTGGACAATGGATTGAAACTTGCATCCAGAAATCTTGGCGATTTCCTAGAGGAAACGATAGAATCTTATTCAAATCCTCGACCTGTGTTTAGGACCACCTATATGAAAGAAGGGATTCGAATTTCGAGGGATCAGGATGGGAAGACTTTTGTTTACGTCAAGGTATCTGACTCAGTGGAACCGAAGGACTATAGTTCAAGTTCACCCGATCTTGGTTTGACTAAGCTACTCGAAGGAATCAACGACACATTCACGAAGGTCTATATTTAGAATTACTAATGTTACTTGCGATTGGTTTGGTTGAGAAGTAGAATAATAGCATAAACCATCATGTAATATTGAACTCTTCAGGGACAGTCGATAGAAACTTTTTACCACGCGCTTACTTGCGGTAAAATTTCAAGATATTGAGTTTTGCGAGGTCATTGTGGAAGTTTCGATGGCTTCCGTCACTTGCACGAATATTCCTCGAAGCAATTGTGTTGCCATTTTCCAAAGTTGCGACAAGTTCACTTTCAAAAAAAACAATTAGAGTAGGTCAAAGTCATCCAGCTGATCATTGTACTTTTGTACAGTGCGTTTGATTTTGCTAGTGTCCACCCAAGTTACAAAGTCTTCCATGTTTCTGGTGACCAGGAATGCAGGATCAGTCACCACGTTAGGTCCTACTCTAACCTGACCCTGCTCGATGAACGTAATCGCCACCTTCATCGTTTCAGCCATTTTCATTCGAACCATTAGCACTGGTAGTCTCCGCCGGCAAATATCTGATACATTTATCTTGTAGGCCTTGCTTAAGCTAGATTTATTCTTCAAAATGCCTAAATTATACAGCTTATCTAGAAGCTGCTCAGTCATTGCAATACGAAAAGCGTCGTCTGATTCCAAAGTCTGTAACTTCGCGATAAGTTTATGTACAATTCCAACGATTTTATTATAAGAGGTGTAGTCCGTTCTACTTTGCAAGTGAAATTTTCGAATAACTTTCGCTTCGCGAATATTTGCATCGCTATTCCAGGCATACAGATTCACCTTTCGAAGAAGTTTCTTCTCGTGGTACTTAAGCTGCCTCATTATCTCCAGTCAACTCTTTAGCTACTCTCCGTCACTTTTATTGCTTATTGCTAAGTTATTAATGTAGTTTGTACTGGGTGAAACGAAATACTCTCAGGATTATTTGCATACAATACTGTCGATGAACGCCATTTTATCGTGTATTGAAGACGGGCGTCGCCGTCGAATTATTGGTGGAGGTAGGACTTCTTTAAAGCGTAGCCTAAACCGAATGTGTATCCGAATTTTCAAACCTTGTACTTCGAAGTAAATGATTCAGCCACTCCCCAAAATCCAAAAAGCACCATGTTCACACAAAATTACTATTAATACATCATCTCACAGTTAAAGGAATGCAACTATTACATGTAATTTATTTCTCATTAGCAGTGATTACAATGAGTTCGAGTTCTGTAGTACTAGCGTCATCGAGTGCGTCTTCGGTTGTAGAATCGAGGTTGAAGGCTGCCTTATGGGGACTTTTCAGCGGAGATGCCTTATCAGCGCCGACTCACTGGTACTACGGTGGAAAGAATCAAATCGTGCGAGATTACGGCGGTTTGTTGACTGGATATACGAAGCCTAACTTCGATTTATACGGCTCGATCATGAATAAAAGTAATGTTAACGGTGGTGGACGTGGGTCCTTCAGTAAGTCGAGGGATGGTGTTAGCATTATTGGTGATGTTATCAACCATGGAAAACGGGATTATTGGAACCCGAAGAGGCAGATTCATTATCATGCAACGCTTCAAGCTGGTGAGAACACGTTGGAGGCGCAATTGGTTCGAGTTCTGATGAAGTCTGTCGTCGACAACAATGGGGAATTTAGTAAGGATAACTTTCGAAATGCTTACATGGAATTCATGATGAAACCTGGTAGTCATAACGATACTTACGCCTCCACATGTCACAGAATGTTTTTTGCAAACCTTGTTTTTAGAAAGCGATTGCCGGAGGACTGCCCGGATAACGATCATCATAACGGTGCGTGTTGGAGAATGAAACTTAAAGTCTTAATTTTCGAAAACTAACAAATCATTCTTGCAGTCGATACAATTGATGGTTTAATATTTCCGACAGTGGTAGCCATTGCGGCAGCTGTTACTGGGGACAGAGAATATACACAAGCTATGGCTTCACAGTCAGCATCTGTCACAAGAGATTCGAAGGTATTAGAAACTCACGCTCGATCTTGGGCAGATGTCTGTTTTGATGCAATAAACACTGGTGACGCAGGTGCTGGAATAGATAAAGCAGCTAGACAACTGCGATATCCTAAACCTCGCGCTGACAGGTCCGACGAAGTCAGTGCATGTTATTTGAATGGTTCACTTCCGTCCACTTTTAATATGTTGAAGAAATATTCTAAACCTCATCCACACAAAAATGATGTTTGGACAGGTTTACTCGCGAACGCAAACACTGGGGGAGAAAACGTACATAGAGGAGCATTACTTGGTGCTATTTTAGGAGCACAGGCTGGAATGGAAGGGACTTCGGACAAAGTTTTTGAACTTTACGACAAGAAATCACTGGAGCAAGAAATTGACAACTTTGTGAAGGCAGTGATTCGTGGGAAATCACATACAAGATTGGAGCTGTAGTGAATGCCTATTGTAGCATCAATATTATTTATCATGTTGAATTTGGATTACTTAAGAATAGACGAAGCTATTTCCTGTAATACAGATTCTCTTTCACCACAAAGGTTATGCGCTGCGGCCTGAATCTCTTTGGCTTCTATAAAAGCATCACCTGCGAATTTTCGAATGTAATCCTTTTGATTATCCAGTTGTCCAACACTCAGGTCCTGGTCACCCTGAAGAAGAACGATGCGTTTCGTTTTCCATGGCCTATCTAGCTTATCCTAAAGAAGGATACCCATTAGAAAGATTGAACCACCCCCCAAAATTTAACATATTGTAGCATAACGTTAAGCTTACCTGTAGTTTCCACATTTCGATTACGGCATTTAGTGGGAAATCTTTCAAATAAAATCCTTCCGTATGATATTCCTTGTTAAGTGTATCAACAGGCCGGCCATTACGTAAACGTTTGACAATGTTTGGCTTGACGAAAGGTAAAATTTTTCCGATTATCGGTTTCAATAACAATCGTCGAATGCCTTCATCACGCTCAGCGGGTAAGAAATTTGATCCTGTAAACACGAGACTGTCAACTTCGATATCTTCTGCGATGGCAGCGGCGACAAGTGCGCCAGTACTGTGAGCGACGACCGTCACCTTATCACATAGTGCACTTGCTGTCAAAACGGCTTCTCTCCCCGCTAAAACCCAATCTTTATACGAGATTCGCATTGCTTCCTGGAAATCTCGGCGGGCCCATCCAGGCGTTCTCGGCGCGTAAAACATTACTTTTTCTTCCTTTCGGTGTTTGTACTTTTTCAAATACGGCATCAAACGATCCCAATATGAAGGCGCATCGCCAAACCCACCCAACAACACGACCCCATGGCGATATGGTTTTTCTTCATCATTCGTAACAACACGAGGACTCGTAGCAAGGGAATACATACTCCATTTTTCTTCCATTTCGATACACCTCTTATCTGAAAACAATTCTCCGAGTCGATCGAACGTACCATCTCGTCGACGCAAGGATCGCAAATTCCTCATCCTTGCAACAAGCCCCACTAACAACAGATACACTATGGATCTAACAGCTACTGCTTCCACCATCATAATAGAATTCGTGAGAGGTTGTGGTGGAACGAGACGCGACAACAGCCTAGAAGATGATATCCAAACGTTCTGACAGGTGTTCGATAGGTTCGAAGCTGAGAAGGCATGGCATTCCTGAATGCCGTCACCAAAGGACGACGTCAGGAGAAGGATGCATATACATGTGAAATAGATTATGTAGGAATGGAACAGTTTATCCATGATTGTTAGGATCGTGACGACGGATGTTACAAGGAACGACGATGATATCGAAAAATGAAAACAATATGTTTTGGATGACAACATCGATCGATGAAAAGGTGAAGTACGTGTAGCTCTACTCGTACGAAGGTACGAAGTGCGTGTACGTCCGTACGTCCTCGAAGTATGGTCATCCAACCTTCGGACAAAAATATAATTATCTAATATACGAACTTTAGTTATTTGTTACCTCTTACTACGACGACGGCGAGCAAGGTTAGTTTCAAGACAGAAGAAATAATCCTACCCTCTTCGCTCTTGCTGTAGGCACTTCTAACGAAAGGTAAGTGATTGTAACCCTCCATCTCCTACTGCTGCTCGTTCATGCACCCTGTCCTGTCCTGAGATACGATCCAAATGTATAAATGTGCCGTGACGAAGAAAGAAGAAGCGAAGACGATCGGCAAAGCGATGAATAATATTTGGACGGAGGACATAATGGTGACAACATGAGAAGAAATCGTACTTTCGTATGCGTCGACTCTCGAAGAAGAATTAATTCAATCGTACAAATGGACGAATCTAGAATCCCACTCACTTGACACCTCAAACATTAACTTTTCCCTCACAGTCACATCCGAATTACCATTACCGTAAACCATGGGTCGCCGTCCATTCCGCTGCTACCGCTACCAAAAGAACAAGCCGTACATCAAGTCGCGTTACTGCCGTGGTGTACCCGACAGTAAGATTCAGATCTACGACGTTGGTGCCAAGGCTGCTCCCGTTGATCTTTTCCCCTCTGTGGCCCACTTGGTTTGTGACGAGAAGCAGCAAATTTCCAGTGAAGCTCTTGAGGCATGCCGTGTTGCCATTAACAAGTACCTTACCAAGACCGTTGGTAAGGAGGGATACCACATTCGTGTCCGTGTTCACCCTTACCATGTTATCCGTGCGAATAAGATGCTTTCGTGTGCCGGTGCTGATCGTTTGAGTAGTGGTATGCGTCACTCTTACGGAAAGCCTATTGGTGTTGCCGCCCGTGTGGACATTGGACAGATCCTTATCAGTGTCCGTGCCAAGGACGCCAGTGAGCCTCATGTTATTGAGGCCATTCGTCGTGGTAAATTTAAGTTCGCTGGTCGCCAGAAGATTCTTAAGAGTCTCAAGTGGGGATTCACAAAATACAGTCGTGAGGAATATGTCACCAAGCGTAAGAATGGTGAGCTTACTGCTGATGGAAATATTGTTAAGGTGCATAACCGTCGCGGTCCTTTGGAGAAAAGTTCTCTCTACCTCAACGGGCAGGCTTAATAAATAAATCTTTAGGAATGATATTCATGAGTTTTTTTTCTGCCGTAGATGAGTTTATACTTTTGGCATGAACAGAACTTATCAAAAGTTTACTACTCGAAACACATGATGCTTTGGTGCACATAAAAATGTGTAAAAAAGCTAAGTAGTTTGGTATATTATCGAAGTTGGGCACGATTTTACATCATAAAGCAACCTATTGATACTCATAAGTTTAAGCATAATTGTCTTCTGTATGTGTTACCTTTCTAGATAGAGATATAGCTATCAACGTTGCGATGTTGAAACAAAGAGCTCTCTACTCTAACGAATGTCATTATTCAACTTCGACTTAAACTTTTCTTCAATGGTTGCCTGACCATATGGAAAATAGGTCCATCCAAAATGTTAACTTTCTGTGTAGAATCAGCAGATAGACCCAATCTTCCCTATATATATATATATATACATGGGCGAGTCTAGATATTGCCCACATTCGTAATTGTGTCTAACTTTTATATGCTTATTTCCAAATTGAAGAGTCAAGTTAGAAAAAGTGTTGAAAGGTTAATACCGGAGCCTCTTTGCAATTTTGGTGAAGCATTAGTGGGGTGGGGTGGGGGAACAAACTTATCTGTATTGCTTATCATTGATCTTTCATCTTTCAACTTCCTTGAGATTCTAAATCATTTTTTATGACGCGATTATTCGTTTACAATATCATTCTAAGAACAATTAGCGAGTACTTCATTTGGCAAGTAGCCAGTACAATAAAAGTGGCTTACTACAAGAAGAATTGATTGCAATGGTGAATTTAAGGGCATTTTTAATGCAACAACAGTTAAAATAGGATGATGAAATCCTCAAACGTAGACGCAAATGTACCGGATATTGAGAGGAATGTTGCATGTGATACACCGTAAGGTACACCGACCACTCGATAGACTGCTTGGACAAAAGTAAAATGATGGCCTTCTACCAAGAGCTATCAAGTTTGCCTGCTCCCCTTTTGTTGGCATTGGCTAATTTTTAGTATGCAACACATATATCGGTAAAGTACATAGTTTTTTCTTCTTCTTGATGTCAGCATGAGCTTCCATAATTTTTCAGACTTTTGGAGGCTTAGTTCAAAGATCAGAGACTTCATCTGAGGTCACAACAATCCCAAATTTCTTAGCCAATACATCGCTCCCAAAGAGACTTTCCTAGTTTGAGAAATACATTCCTTCGGAATGTTCTTGATGATCTTGGGGAAGTTCACTCCTCCGGATCCATGCTTGCACTCATTGTTGCCACTCATCTTGCTTTTGTTTGCTCGTTGATCGTTTCCTTGTAATATTTAGCCGCCTTCTAGTATTTCGATATATGTTAGGTGGCTTTGATGATAGAAAGTTTCAATGATTACTATTTTGTTTTTCGGTCTTCGGTAAATTCCATCTTGACATTATATTATCATCATTTTCTAGAATCGGATTCATTGATGATCAGTGGTTCCTATTTTAATCAATAACCAAGTACTTGAGGCTCTTTTCTTTATCGTCAAAGTTTGTAATACACTAGCCATTACACTTGCTCGATATAATCTGACATTCAAAGATGAAGGAAAGTATTCCGCAAATCACTTTAATCATGTTAGTACGCAATAACATCATTTTGCCTTTTTGATGATTATCACTACTTTTTTTTGTCGAAATAACCCGCTATTGCGTCTTATCGGAAGTATAAGTCACTCGATGAAAAAGAAAATTCCCTAATCATGTTACCATCACGAATTTTGTATCTTTGCTCAGATGAACTTTGAAATACCGGTATATAAAATTCAAAATTTATGTCACGTCAGCTAAAATGGTCATTGGTTCTTTACATACGAATCTTGTAGTCGCATTGTAGAGAGACGGGAGACGGGAGATGGGAGATGGCTACATATACATTTATGAGAAAATTCCCAAAGTATGCCGTTTGAAAAATTAAATTCGCAAAATATGCCGTTTTCCGGCATCACCACGAATAAACGTCTACTTATCGTTACTTCAATAAGTAAACTACTCCAATTTTTTGCAA
>Ga0209092_10005324_pt1 | contig 10443 bp, 10 predicted proteins | sample FraStrMetagenome_FD_187446 | JGI IMG/M metagenome (GOLD analysis project Ga0209092, IMG submission 187446) | Marine eukaryotic phytoplankton communities from Arctic Ocean - Fram Strait ARC3M Metagenome (SPAdes) (version 2) | ecosystem: Environmental > Aquatic > Marine > Oceanic | place: Fram... | reverse complement strand
TATTTTGGAAATAACAAATATCCAAAATAAAGATACAGGTAAATATATAGGAACGGGTTTATCGGATGCTCAATTAATTATCAAAAAAAGTGGATTATTTGATCCGCCAAAAACAAAAACATTAAATATACAAAATGATATTGTCTCTTGGAGCGAGAATAATTCGGATATAAAAACTATAATTAATTCCAATCCAGAATCTTATTATTATGTCGGTGGTGGCGATAGTATGGGACATCATATGAAAGGAAATATAGGTTTATTTATTTCTGCAGGGCAAAAAATAACTGGAAAAACTATTAATATTTATAACATTGATAATAAAGGTACGGATGTGGGCAATAGTACATTTACGCCAATCAAACCATTACCACAATTAAAAACAGGAAGTAATGCATATGGGATATTATATACAGGATCATCCAATATTGCACTGTATAATGTTAATATTAGTAATGTTCAATCTACCCAAGGGATTAAAAAAGCAACATATTCGCCTCCCGATAGTATTAATACTAATATCAGCATTTTATAAATAATTTCTTTTCATGAATGTAAGTTTGTTTAAATATACTTACCACTCTGCTTCAATTATTTTGCCAGTAGTTTTATCTCCTTTTACCTTTTCTGCTTCTCTTACCCTTCTTGTTCTTTTTTTTTCTCCTACTTTTCTTTTTTGCTCTTTTTCTTTTCCTCATTCCTCCTCTGAAACCGCACATTTTCATACCCCACCTCAAAATTTCACCGATAATATTATCTGCTTCATGATTTTTATTATCTGAAGGACTGCGCCTACCAATGGGTGCCTGCTGTTGTCCAGGCGATGGTGTTGCTGCTACTCGAGAAGTTTGCTCATCGAGTTTATTTAAAAAATATATGTTTCTGGACAACACTCTTACCAGAGCGGTACATGCAGTTTTGTCATCTTTCATTTTCTGTACGTTCTTTTGGGTTTTTTTTTGATAGTGCCTTATCATCCTGAGCCAATCACTTGCGATTGATGTATCTCCGCATAATATTCCACTCATTGCGTCGGGCATAAGCAGATTGTTGTCGTCATCGTGTGATCTATTTACCCAATATTGACAGAAAATGTTCTTATTTATCCTGGGCCAACAAAAAAACTGATTCGTTAAAAATATTTTAGTTATTAATTGGTGGTTTGGTTTGACAATACTTTTAGTGATCCTAGTAGCATTTTTACTCCAATATATATCATAGCACCAGTCGCTATCCAGGTCAATAACAAAAATGTTCACATTCGCCACATATTTGCCGTCGTTGTCGTAGTCGTATATAAATTCCCCAACTATATTCCCAGGTTTAATATCTGTGCATAATAACTCTAAATCATGAATTTGACTGTCAAAAGCCTTAAAGATTTTATACGCTACAAGAACATCAAATGATGTCAAATAATCGAATCCAATAAGTTTATCCTGACTAAATATGTCCTCCGACCCCACCAATTCTGTTATTGGTTTTAAATCTTGTGGATCACCTGTAGTGTTGTATTTAATGTTTTCTTTTTTCCACATTACTTCGTCCGGGAAATGCATGGTTCGCTGTTTGGTTTCCGAAAAAATTTCTTTGAGTTCTCTCAAAGCATCATCATTGGGTTTGAATTTCAGGTTCTGCATAGCGAATCCAGACCGACTTTTGGCGGGTATACCGTATAACGTTGATAGATCAAAGTCCCCTCCTTGCATTATTATACATAATCTTTGATGATCCCCCCATTCAATAAATCTATATGCATATATATCTAAACCGAATGTGGCATTTCCCATTTTAGTCCAATTATAAAAGGATTGTAATTCTGTTACGATATCATACAAAAATGAAATTTTAAGCATCGCATCGATCTTTTGGTGTGGTGTATAGATCTGAGTGCTGAAGCCAGCGCCGGCGGTGTTCAACTTGCTAATGATCTTGATTAGATCCTCGTGGGCCATGGACCCCTTCAAGTTTTTTACCTCGTCGCGTAGGTACATTCGAATATTCTGTTTCGTGGCGTCATCCAACCTGCTCCACCAGTTTATAATGGCGCTTTTTGTATTAGAGTGTAAGTTGTTGTATCTTTTCTTGTTTTTCTTAGAGATCCTAACAGCTATTTTTTTGTCTGATCCTAGAATGGTAGCAGTTTTCACCATATTTGAACTTCCTGCACTAACGTTGCCTTGCCATTCGTTCTGTTTTAGATTATCGGGCAAACTTTGTTTAAAAGTTGAGAACCATAGTGCTTCAAGTGTTGGAAAAGATGGATTATCTGTAGTTAATTGATCTCGAAAGGCTGCAAATTTGACCATGAAGACATCATTCGACATACTATATATAATTAAATTATAATAAAAATATTGAATATGTATTTTATAAATATAGTTTATAAGTTCTTGTGGTACATTGCGATGTCAAGTGTGTGTTTGACTACTACTGTATTTTTTTAAGATCAAATTTTGACCTATATTAATGAATATTCATATGGAAAACAATGTTTTAATTCATTATGTTCATCCCCTATTTTATTATGCATCATATGACCCAATAATGAGCTATGAGAAACAATTGCGATTGTCTTTTCAGGTCTTTTTCTAACAAATTCTTTGAATATATTAATTCTATTGTCTAGATTTACAAGTTCCTTTTCATGAACTAATTTATCACTCCAATATATCTTTGGATTATCTGAAATATGGGAAAAATCAATATTTGGATACCTATTAACCAATTCGGTTTTATCGAATCTTTGATTGCATAGTTCCTCCGCTTGTGGGTGTTCCATTAATTCATCTAATGCAATCATAGGGACATTCTGATAATCTTGAAATATATATTTAGCGGTGTCCAAGGTCCTTGATAACGGCGAAACTAAAACTAATTCAACGCTGAATAACTTTTTCCATTCTATTCCTAATTTAACTGCTTCCACCCTACCTTTATCAATTAAAGGTGTATCTTTAAAGTCTGTGTATGCTTTCCTTCCTATTTTCCAAAAGTTTACATTATGCAATGCCGTTCCATGACGAATACAGTACAACAATTTAGTCATATGTATTACTAAATTGTTTTAAAAAATTATACAACACGCATATTCTTTTTTCCATTTTATTGTTATTACGGAATCTTTTTCAAAATAAACTAATGTAAATTGGTGTAGTCAGTCTGCGTAATTATTTGGCATTGTAATATGAAGTTTTCGCACCTTTTTATTTGCGATTCTCTCTACATCTCCAACGTGTGGAGCATATCCCGATTCAAATATCTCCAAAAAAGCTCTAATATACTTCTTTTCGAGTCTATCAGCAACACATAATGAGTATATCTCCTGTTTTCCACAAGCAAATCTCTCCACAAGTGCTTTAAAATGGTGTTTTAATTGTGTTTGAAACTTTTCTTTCTCTTTTGCCCATCTGCTTTCATAATGGGCACATAGGTTATCCCATGAAGGGATTGTCAAATCTTCTTGTTCATTAGAATCTAATAACGGTTTTGCCTCCATTTACACTATAGCAACAAAAAAAACTATTTAATTTTACGTATATAATATATATATGTTAAATACTATTCCAATTGATTTATAAATTTAGCGATATTCTAATTTTTGTTTTAAGTCGTATTTCATCTGTGAATAAATACAACTTACATTTCTTTTTACTATATGTTGGAATATCGTGTCTACTGGTTACCCGGTTAACTAGACCTATATCGTGAATATAAACCATATATTGAAACAATGAATCGTTTCTTACTATCTTATCAAATATAAAAGCGTTATGTTCCCTGTTCATAATATTCTCGTCCGAAGAACAAAGATTCAATAAAGAGCAATCATTTTGTACTTTGCGAATGGATCTCATTGTTGTGTTTATATACTCGAAGGCTTTATCATTTGTCCATCTAATATAGAATTCTCGTGATTTTTGATTAGTAAATATACCTAGAGCTTCTTGAAATTTAATTATATTCAATAAATCAACTAGTCGCCTAATGGGGGATGTTATATGTACATATGCATCTAGATCTAATATTTCATGACCGCTTATATTTTCATATTTAACATAAGAACCTCCGGTACTGTTCCACATTTTAAGGAATTTTTGTACTTGTGGTGATATATTTTCTGGTGGGTTAAAAGTAGTGTTATACTTTGCGGATCTATAAATACCAATTTTGCGTTTTTTCAACTCTTTTGCGGATATATAATTCATTAAAATCATAATATATGCAATGAATTCATGACTTGTAGTTATAGAATCAGAGTATTTAAATTTACGATTAAGTATTTTTATAATGCTTAGTGCTTTAAGGTAAGTTTTATCATTTTCTTGTTCGGGGGAATCATATCTCAAATTTTTTCGAACTTTTATGACAGTATTTAAGAAGTTTGATTCTACTATTTCATAGGTATTAGAATCAATAACAATATCCAATGTAAATGCAAATCTTGATCTATTTTCTTGTAAACTACAAAGAGCATCCGACAAAATAGTTGGCAACATGGGGCGTTTTCTATCAGGCAAATAAATGGTAGAGATTCTATTGGAAAATGATTCCCATAAATCTAATGTATCCATCCATATTGACACATTGGATATATATATACTCAAAATATAGTTCCCGTCTCCCTCTTCTATACTAAATGCGTCATCAAAATCTTTGCTACCGACAGGATCTATAGATATAATGTCGTGAGTTATACGACGATCCTGTAGAGTATATGTACGAATGATTTGATCTACGAACTCCGCTTCTGATTTTGTTTTTAAACGCCGCATGGTTTGCTTATTAAAATTTTGTATAGATGCATAGAGACTCTTGCAATATAGTTGATACTCGTAAAAGCTTGGTAGATCCGATATATCGCCTAGAGTTTGCGTAATAACACCTAACGGATGTTTATTTTTCCACTCTCGAAATTCAAAAGTTATATATTTATTTGTAAGTTTTTTATTGAAATTATTTTTAATTTTATAAGGAACCAAGAATATAGGCAATCGTCTATCATCCGGAAGACATTTATATAGGAATCTATTTTTGTATTTGCCGAACATTTTATTGCCTTCCAAAACCAAAACTGCAGGTATTGTAGACATTGATCTAACAGAAGAATGTTCTATAGTCACGCTATCATCTCTATTTATAGTGAAAATATCTTGAGTAAATAATTTATGTAATGGTGCATTAATCGTTATATCAGTTTTTTTAAGAGTTTTACTATCAACTACGACATAATCGCGGTATTCACGATCACTGACATTAATCTTATACATGGTTGTTTAATTTATAAACAATCATATTAAATTAATCAATTTTATCATTCTTATCTTTTTTAGTTGAGGATTGCGCCTTTTTAACATTTTTTTTATGAATGTTTTGTTTTTGGAGAACCCCCATAATTAAATCTGGTAATACAGCTATAGTATTCATATAAGTTCTATATTGAAAAACAGATATACTTGACATCTCATCATAACAAATGGTATAATTCCAATAAGCTGGAATATATAATAAGGTTCCTGGTAATAACTCAATGTCTAAAACTTTAACCTTGCTAAATTCAGCTTTATGATCTAAATGAATATTCCAAGGATTCATTGGGGATCTGTATTCACTGTTTTCATGATCTTTATAAATTTCAAGATATTTTGTATAATGTGGTGGTATTAATTTTATTCTTGCTTTACCACTTGTAAGATATAAATAGTTTCTATAATTTAAATGATATCTTAGTGGCGTACATGCTCCCGTAGATCCTGACCAAAAATCATATATGCATTTTGATACCAAATGCGGTCTTAAAAAAGAATCATTATATTTATAATGTTTTTTAACACCGGTTTCTTCTAAAAAATCATCATTATTTTCTGTTATAAATTTTTGGTTTTCATCCTTTTGAAATAGATTTATAGCTTCCTTAAAAAGAAATGGGAGATGCATCTCGCTATTTTTATCAGTCTCTTTTACATCTCTTAATTTAATATCAAAAGCCCCATAATTATCATCTAAAATGGAGAGATTACAATTTTCCATTATATTATCAATATCAAAGTCAATTAATACTGGCTGTCGTAAATCGCATATTTCTTCTAATTTATCTTTCGAAGGTTGTTCTATAGTATATATTTCTAAATCACTACTAGTTTTTAAATGATATTGAATGTGTAAATATAAAAATAAAACTATGCAAAATATAAAAATGGTAATAAGATATTTCATATTACTACTCTTTTAGAAAGGATTATTGGTTTTTTTCCGTATTATATCAATCATCAATCTTAGGAGCGATGAAGAATCTTACAAAATTTTTACTCTCACCATCTTCCTCATCCAAAGAATATTGCAATTTCAATGGTATATTTTCACTCGAATGGAGGTATAAATATTTGCTAAGTTTATGAAAAGCACAAACCGCGTTTATATATTTAATTCCATAAGATACTGATAGTTCTGTGTCCTCCTCTACAGCATATTCATCTATATCATCTTGTTTAATTTCAACAGTAGCTGTACCCGAATCTCCGTGGGCTTTAAGAACTACCTTTTCCTCATTACAGTTTAATTGTAACGTATCATTAAATATTGACAACTCGCTGATTATTTCTTTTAGTTCTGATGATTTCAAACATAGATCCGCCTGATATTCTGTTTCCGGAAGATCCATTATATCTGTATCAATATCCATTAAAGGTATTTGAAATCTTTTTGTTAAAGTATTTTCACCTTCAAAATCTACTGATAATTTATCATAATTTTTAGAGTATATTGTAATTGTTTGCCCTTCCTTCCAACAGTCTATAATTTTAAATAACATCGCACAATTTACACCCAATACACCTTCTTCTATCTCAAAACTGTCAAACCAATCCTTTTCAATATTAATTTCAATTAAGCAGGCGTGACTAGAATCCATGCCTTGTATATATAAAATATCTGTTTGTAGATTAATATTTACATCAGTAACGATACCATTAAGATGTCTAAATATTGCTACCAATTGATGGACTTTGGCTTTTTCAGTTATAACTAGTTTCATGTTTATGGAAATATTAACTTAAATCATTAAGTAAATATTAGGATCAATTTAATTTTCTGATACTTCTAAAGACATTGATTTTTTACCCGATTTAGTATTACTTTGCAATGCTTGTCTAAAGATTGCATTTTCTTTCTCCAATCTATCCATTCTTTGAAGAAGAAGTCTAACTTCAGAACTTGCATTTTCTGTACCATCCAAATTATTAATGGTAGCGGTGAGACGATGTACTTGGTCTTCAATATTTTTCAATCTCGTCTCATGGAAATTCAAAACTGTCCAACACTGTTGCGCAGGAGTACCCTTTGCCTGTCTCGGTCTTTGTTGTCGATTTTGATCTGTTTGACGTTCAAATTCTTGAACTGTATTATTCGTTTGTCTCGCGACTCTTCTATTCATTGCTACGGCACTTGACATTATAAATTAAATTAATAACATATTTCTAAATACTTTACGCAATTGTTCATTCAAGCTATCATGGGCATATAAATTGGCGGATGATATTTATAATTATTAACTCTAAAATCTATTAAATTATAATCGTCTATAATATCTTTTTTCTCTATTGTTAACAATGGAGAGGGATATGGAGTTCTTTTGATTTGATCTTTTAATTCAGGTATATGATTTTCGTAAATATGTGCATCGCCAATATTGTGTATTAATTTGCCAGGCAATAACCCTGTATGTTCGGCTAATAAACAAGTTAATATTCCGTATGATGCCATATTAAATGGGATCCCTAAACCTACATCACCGCTTCTTTGATATAGCATGCAGGATAATTCATTTTTTTTATTTACGTGAAATTGTGTTAATACATGACACGGTGGTAAAGCCATCTCTTGTAACTGACACGGATTCCAAGCTGACATTAAAAGACGCCTTGAAAATTTTTCTTCTGAATCATTTAAAGAATTAATTATGTTTTGTAATTGATCTATACCTTGATTTGTATAATCACTTTTACAATCTTTATATTGGGCGTTGAAATGACGCCATTGGTGTCCATATATAGGACCCAAATCTCCTTTATTTTTATAATTTAATCCTCGAGATTTTTTAAATTCTTCGCTTGCATTCCCATTCCAAATTTTAACATTTTGATCTGTTAATGTTTGATTATCAGTATCTCCACTAATAAACCATAGTAATTCCCTTATGCATGTTTTCCAAGCCATTTTTTTTGTTGTTAGAAGAGGAATATAATTATTTTGTAATCCAAAAATCATTTGTTGACCAAATAAACTAACTGTTGCGCCATTTCTTGTTTTTTTTAATTCTCCATTTCCTATGACATTCCTTATTAGGTTATGGTATTGTAAATCTGGATGAGTGTATAAAGATTTAAGTTTAGGACCAAATCTATGTATCATTATATTATTCAATAACTATTAATTTTTAATTTCTTTTCATAATTCATATATGGAAAGCGATTCAACATCAAATGCGAATGATAGTAAAGGATTTGTATCTAGAGTTTTTTCAATAGATGCTGATTCAAAAGCAAGTCTTATGAATGGGGTACAGTACATTGTTTTAGCAATTATCCCCGTTGCGGTGGTAGATTCCATGATGAAAAAATTATTTGCAGAATCTAACCCTCATACAAAAGGTTCTATAGAACTTTTAGCAGAAGTTCTAGGACAAGCAGTAATGACCCTATTATTGTTATTTTGCGTGCATAAAATAATTATTGCTATTCCCACCTATAGCGGAGCTTCTATGAATAGAATTAATTACACTACTTTAGCATTGGGTTTATTAATGGGGTATTTTGCTTTAAATCATCAAATTGCTAATAAAATGTCAGTTATTTTTAATCGTCTTAATGATATGTGGGAAGGGAAATCAAGCGAATCTCACGAACATAAGAAAAAAAAGGGGAAATCAAAAGTTTCAGTTAGTCAGCCTATTTCAGGTCGTGCGCAAATGCATCAGCCAAGTAGAGCGGATTATTTAGGAACTCAGAATCAATCTAGCATGATACCTGCTGCACAACCTGTGCAAAGACCTCCTCAAGTACAACAACCTGTGCAAGATACAGGTCCTACAAGTCAAAATATGTATCAAGATCAAACAGGAACATCAAATCAATTAATTGATGCTAACAGCTTCGGATCACAAGAACCTATGGCAGCTAATGCTGCTTTAGGTGGTGGGGGAAGTTGGAGCGCATGGTAAAAAAAAATATAATTATATAATATAAATGGTATGTTATTATGGTAGAGCAAAACAACGAACAGGTTCGGTAAACACAAACCAACCCGGTTTAAAAATGAGTGGATGTCCATCTAAAGTAGGTCGTAAAGGATCTATTAGTCGTTATATTGCTCAACGTGTAAAATGTAATATTCAAGTTGTAGGATGCGGTAAAAACCAATACAGATGTCGCTATGGTGTTAATGGCGATACTGCAAGTAAAGAAGCATTGGCATGTGCTTGTAAAGGACCTTATATAATTAAAAATGGTAATAATGTTGTCAAAAGACAATTGCGCACAGCATGGGTTAGTGGTGGTGTTGGTCGTATTACTGGGGTTAACAGGTTTTCATGTAAATGTTCTAATAATGGTAGTAATAAAACTTTTAAAACATTGTGGTATTGTTAAATAATATTTATTCATTATAATTCATATTATTTAGATAAATTTCCTGTGTATATTATTTTTATATTTAGATATATTATAATGGTCAGATATACTGGAAGAATGAAGGTTAGAACTGGTGCTGTAAACACCAATCAACTTGGTTTAAAAATGAGTGGATGTCCATCTCGTGTTGGAAGAAATCCCGTCAATGCACGCTACATTGCTCAGAGAGTAGCCTGCAACAGAGGTATTTGTGGTATACCTGTTGTACACGAAGTCATACCATGGAGAGTTGATATGACAAACAGTAATCATTTCGGAAGAAATTTTTGTCAGCCTAGATCTACAACATGTCTTGCAGCCGCAGGTGGAATAGGTAACATTAATACACCATACTACAGAACACCTGCTCCTGGTGAAGGCGGTTGTGCTACGGGACTTGGCAATCCAATTGCATTAACATTGTATACCTTAGAATATGAAAATTTAGCAAATGATACCGAAGTTGACAGCGTTGGATTACCCATGGGAACAAAAGTAATTGTAATAACCAATGAAGGCGCTCAAATACCAGCCACAGCCGCGACAGGGGTAATGGTATCACAAGATCCAGTTACCGGTAAAAAATCCGCGGTCCAAACTGTTATTGTCAAAACCGAGACGGCTGTAAAAAAGAAAATAAATAAATTTTCGACCGGAGTTAAGCAGGTTGTAGCTGCTGTGGAAAGTGTTGGTACCGGTGCACATCACCTGGCCGGCGACCTCAGCCATGGTCTCAAAGAGGTGGAAGCAGGCGCCACAAAAGTTGTGAGTAAGACTG
>Ga0209092_10005323_pt1 | contig 10443 bp, 5 predicted proteins | sample FraStrMetagenome_FD_187446 | JGI IMG/M metagenome (GOLD analysis project Ga0209092, IMG submission 187446) | Marine eukaryotic phytoplankton communities from Arctic Ocean - Fram Strait ARC3M Metagenome (SPAdes) (version 2) | ecosystem: Environmental > Aquatic > Marine > Oceanic | place: Fram... | reverse complement strand
GTCACCGTCAAGACGAACGCAAAGGTTGAGGACGCGGGTTTGTCGGGCAGTGTAAAGCTCGCCTCAGCCTGATCCGCACCGTTCAGAGTCACACTATCGCCCGACGTCTGGCTCCAGGCGTAACTGATAATCTCGCCATCACCATCCTCAGCACTGCCACTTAGAACCGCGGTCGCACCAGCGAGCACATTCTGATCGCTGCCGGCATCGACCGTCGGGACGGCATTGTCATGCGTGATGGTGATTGAATCAGAAGCGCTAAGCCCGCCGTTATCGGTCACGGTCACGGTAAACACCAAGGTTTCTGACTGTGGTTTGGTCGGCATACTAAAGCTTGCGCTGGCGCTATCGGGTGCATCGATAACGATGCTATCGCCAGCGTCCTGCACCCAAAGGTAACGGCTAACGCTGCCATCGCCGTCGGAGGCGCTAGCGGTTAATTCAACCAATTGGCTCGCGGCCACCGTCTGATCACTGCCGGCATCGACCTGCGGCGGCTGATTGTCTGAACGTGCCTGAGGTTCGCCACCGCCGCCGCCACCGCAAGCGGCAACCACCAGTGACAAACAACAGGTTAATAATCTTTTGGATAGCCTATGCATCGTGCCGATTTAACGCCTTTAGCATTCTTAAACTATTGAGAAATACGCTATATATCTAGCAGGATAAACCATTGCTAATGATCCATCCAGCGTTAAGAAATTGGCTCTGCCGACTATTTTGTATCGATTATTCTGACTATAAATGGCAATTGAACATCCTGTAAACGTTAAACTAGGGACTTCCTGTCTATTAATCAGCTCAATTGATCAACACCATTGATAAACGCCATTGATAAAAAAAGTATAGTCAACAATTGACGGAACCCGACTAGTAATGCTTCGGGCTGGCAAAAAGAGCGGGGCCAAAGGGATTTAAGAGCGGTGGAGTGACGCACATTTTTTGTCGCGGGGGAGGAGCGCGGTCGGCTAAACCGCCTGCCCAGCGGCATAGCCAGACGACCAGGCCCACTGGAAATTGTAACCGCCCAGATGGCCGGTGACGTCGATCACCTCACCGATAAAATAAAGCCCCGAATGGCGGCGGCTCATCATGGTTTTGGACGACAATTCGTCGCTGTCGATACCGCACAGGGTTACCTCAGCGGTACGGTAACCCTCAGTGCCCGCGGGCACTAACTGCCAGTTCGCGCATTGCTGAGCGACATTGGCAAGGTCGACATTGGCAATTTCTGCCAACGGTTGATCGCGCTTGGCGGGCCAAAAACGCAGCTCTAAAAGCTGCGCCAACGATTTTGGCAGATGCTGCTGAAAAATCGTCCGCAGAACAGTTTTAGGGGATTCGATTTTCATCCTCAACAGCCACGGGTAGATGTCTATATCCGGCAGTAAATTAATACCAATCGGCTGCCCAGGCCGCCAATAACTCGACAGTTGCAGCGCACAAGGCCCGCTGATACCACGGTGGGTAAACAGCATGTTGCCGCGAAAATTTGCCCCTTGGCTGGACATCAGGACATCCACGGCGGTGCCCGACAGGCTCGCAAACGCCTCACCGAGTTCGCCGCTAAAGGTAAAGGGCACCAATCCTGCGCTGCGGGGTAATAGTTTTAAGTCGAATTGTTCGGCTAACTGATAGCCAAAACCCGAGCCGCCAAGCGTCGGAATCGACAGCCCGCCAGTCGCCACCACCAGCGATTCACACCGATACTCCCCGTCGTTGGTCTGCACAGCATAGCCCGACTCGCCTGTTGAGTCAGATCGATCCAAACCAGTCAGCGTTATGACCGAATCGACGGTCACGCTGGTGCGAACGCTGACGCCATGGCGCTGACAGTCAGCCAGCAACATGGCGAGAATGTCTTTTGACGAACGATCGCAAAATAACTCGCCATTCTGACGCTCGTGATAGGCAATACCATGGCGCTCAACCAGATCAATAAAATCCCACTGGGTATAACGGCGGAGCGCCGAGATGCAAAACTGCGGATTATTGGATAGGAAGTTTTCCGGGGTAATATCGAGATTGGTAAAATTACAGCGACCACCTCCGGACATGAGGATTTTTTTGCCGGCTTTGTTACTGCAATCCAATACCAACACCGAACGACCGCGCTCGGCCGCGGTTGCAGCACAAAATAAACCAGCAGCACCGGCGCCGATAATAATGACATCGCTTTTTTTCAAGGCAAAGATATCGACAAATTGATTTTTAAGGAACCACTCAACTTTTTCTACCGCTGACAATCACACTGCGCCAATGCGTGTAACCGGGGAGAACCCCGCGATTTAAATAATCTTTAAATGAGCCCACCATGTCGGGAAGCACCCTATTATAGTCTCTATGGGCTAGAACCGCAGCATCGCTAGGATAACACAGGGTGTTGCTGAAATTTACAAAAAAGCCGAGTGTCAATACACTCGGCTTTTAAGTTCATGCGCAGTGAGTCCTAAAAATTGTAACCCACCCTTATGCCTAGTTCTCTAGGTGGACCATATCCTGCCCAAGTCCACAGTTGGGCAACGGGTTGTGCTGAATTTCTCCAAACCTCATCGGTCATATTTTTGCCATAAAAAGTAACCTCAACTTTTTCACTCGCATCAACATACTGTATGTAACCATCGACGAGCGTTCGGTCCTGGCTCTGAGTATTCGCCTTGGCTCTAATAATGGGATTGCCGTTGGCATCCGCCCCTTGACCATTGGCTGGAAAAGACGCCGTCTCAAACTCGTCTTGGTAATGAAGGCTTAGATTAATCGTAAGACTAGCACCCGAATCCATGGGCATGTCATAGGTCATACCCAGACCCCAAGTGAGCTCGGGAGAAAAGGGAACGTCCATTGATGTCAAATCAATTCTCCGAGCCGCACCGGTAAGGCCAAGCGGCTCCATTGCTTGACTTGGTGCATAGCTATCGTATTTGTGATCCATAGTTCCAAGATTAAAATCTATCCGAAAATTATCACTAGGCAGATAAATGACCTCCAATTCAAGTCCTTGATTGCTACTTTCACCCTCGTTGACAGAAACGGTTTCCTGAAAATCATTACCAGAAGCATCTTTAACAACTAAAACCGCGTCTCGTTGCAACGCTTCATAAGTCACATCGAAGATAGCCAGATTCATGCGTAAACTGCCATCCAGTAAATCTGCCTTTAAGCCAATCTCTGCGCTATCATTTTCTTCGCTTTTGAACGGAAGACAACCGCCATATGCTCCACAAGTTTCGGCAAATCCACCCGCCACAAAGCCCGTTGCAAAACTCCCATAAGCCATCACCGAATCACTGATATCATGCTCTACAACAACTCGGTAGGTATTCGCACTGAATTTTGCGTTTCGGTAAGCATCCAATGCAAACGATGAGTCCGGCAAAGGATTAGTGAATGGCCCTGTAATCGCGCTTAAGTCGAATAAGAAATTACTCAATGGGTTTCCGTCCGCCCCGCCCAAATCTAGCCGGTGGAAGTCCTTCTCATCCTTGGTGTGTCGGAAACCAAGCGTTAATCTCGTATCAGCAGTCAACTGGTAGGTTCCATCAATGTAGTAGGCCATACTACTGCGTTCCTGCTCGGTTGCCTGAATTTGCAGGATATCATCGAAAACTGCCGCGCCCGCTTGCAAGGGAAGAAAACCAAAGCGTCCAAAAACATTGAAGTCAACATCATCGGTGTAATAGGCACCACCCACTACAAAGTTGAATGGCCCATCCAATTCTGTTACCAGCCGTATTTCTTGTTGGAACTGCTCACGAATCGAGTTTCTAGAGGCATCGTATAAAGAGGTGTAAGCTTCACCGGTGTAGGTGCTATTAAGAATCTCCTCCTGCTCACGAGTCCCCGTGATCGATTTGATGTTAAATTTTTCAAACGAAAAAGTTTGCGTCAAATAAATACCATCGGCATCCACTTTGTGCCCTTCGGGAATACTCACGCCTGGCCCGTCCAAATAGGACTGCCCAGTTACGAACGGATCTGCGTTGCCAATACCAGGAAAACCGAGAGACGGCCATAAAAATGCCTCGTCGTCAGGAGTCACATTCGCTGCGGCTGGTGTTTCAGATTTATCCCGTAGGTACTCTATTTGGAGGTCCGCCAGATAGAAATCATTTGGCTGGAATCTAAATTTTATTTTAGCCGCAAAAACATCCTTACCACCAATCTTCGAGCCATCACCATAAAAAGGATAGTCAGAAACAACGGAATCGAATGTCACTCCATCAGGAGCACACGCAAGGCACGTCACCGTTCCGCCGGGCGGCTTACTGTTGGTCCAATAGCCTTGATGGTAGTCATTGATGGCAGCAACTCGCATCGCTAGAGTATCGCCCATCAGTGGGACATTGAGCTCGAATGTGGTTTTGTTGACCTTGGCATTATTCGAGGCGAATTCACCAACCGCTGCGTTAATCTTACCAAAAAACTCTCCGAGTACCGGCTTCTTGGTCGTCACACTGACTGCACCTCCGGTGGTATTTTTACCAAACAACGTACCCTGCGGACCACGAAATATCTCTACCTGCTCAACGTCGTACATCTCGACAAATTGCGATTGCACATGATTGAAAGCAAAGTCGTCAATAGTGACGCCTACGGATGGATCTTTGGTCACCAGTATCGACATAAAACCCGTCCCGCGGATACCGCCTCCCACTGCATTAAAACCGTGTTGTTTGGAAAAAGTGACATTGGGCGCTAGCTGGCTCAGCGCTGTAATGTCATTCGAGAAGCTCATTTCCATTTGCTTGGCAGTCACCGTTGAAACCGCAGCCCCTAAGTCCTGCTGCATAACATCGCGTTTCATCCCAGTGACGATCACCTCTTCAATCGACAGGTCTGCCGCCGTCACGTATCCCGCAGTCACTGCCAGTGACGCGCCTAGAACGCCTAAACGTAATATTTTTGTTACCGTAAAATCGCTCATAAATTCCCCTCTAAACATTTTTGAGACTATTTTGAATTAAATTTAATTAAAACTGATCTACAATCAGCTAGACTTATTGCATTTTTAGTACATATCTCTTCTATCGTAAACTCAAACACTATGTAAAATTGAATTAAATTACAGTTTAAATACATATAAATGCATAGATCTTTATCTGATCTATGCAACTATGACGGGTTTTGAGTGTTATATGATTAAAAGGCGACGACTCCGAAATCCACGTCAACGCTAGTGCGGCGGCTAAAATAGAAGAGTGCGTTGGGCCTGCGCTTTGAGGACACTATGCGACTGGGCCATGACCCGTTATTGGTTTTAAAATTAAACCGAGCTACTGTCATCACTAATACGATTTATTTTAGTTGCCTTTTCAAGGTTTCAACAACATTAAAATCGGCTGATACGCCCCTTAGTCAAAGGAGACTGCGTCCGCTGTAATTTGCTGAATTTCTTCAAGTGACAAATGCCTTTGATCAAGCGCGTGAGTGAGCGTGAAAGCACCATCATCTTGGATGTTTGACCCACGAATTGAACCGCCGCAAAAACACTCGGGGCGGTTCCTTAAGAAGTCCATCCGACATCAAAAAGCAACGTCTATTAGCCGATTAAACCCACAGCACTGGTTTACCCAATCGAGGTCTTTAACCTTTAAGACTCTTACTCGGTCACGTTACCCGAGGTCACCGACATGGTATTGTCCACAACGATCCGCGTGCCGCTGACAAATTTTGATTCGTCGGACGCGAGGTACAGCGCCGCATAGGCTATATCGTTGGGTTCACCGACTTTGCTGGCAGGCGCTTCGGCCATTTCGGCAAGCACTTCTTCGCCGTATTTTTTCATCATCTGTTCGCCAAAACCCGCCACCATGGGGGTGTCGATACCCGATGGATGGATGGAGTTACAGCGCACGCCGTTTTTACCCTGAGCGCAATGTACCGCAACAGCTCGCGTGTAAGCATCGATCGCGCCCTTGGCCATACAGTAGGCAGCGACGTAACTCTCGCCCTGGATCGCCGCCAGTGAACACATATTAACGATCGAGCCGCCGCCGCTGGCAGCCATAATCGGTATCGCCTTGCGACAGCCAAAAAATACGCTGTCAACGTGCACCGACATGGTCAACCGGTACTCGTCGGTGGTTTGATTTTCTGGATTACCGACCTTTACCATGCCGGCATTGTTAACCAGAATATCGAGCTTGCCATAGCGCTCGACGGTCTCGTCGATCACTTCGCTCCAGCGTGTTTCATCGCGCACATCTTGGTGCATAAAATGGCCGCCAATCTCCTCGGCTAAGGCGAGACCCTCCTCGTCGGCAATGTCGGTCACCACCACCTTCGCGCCCTCGGCGGCAAATAAACGCGCATCAGCAGCGCCCAGACCCATCGCAGCGCCAGTAATAATCGCCACCTTACCTTTTAGTCGATCCATAAAATACCTCTTAAATTATTAGTTTGAACAGATACAAAAACGTTTTCCTGCTCCTAAATTAGATTTTTAGCGACCATTAAACAGCAGTCATCTGCTACTCATAGAGCACAATCATTTCGCGCAAAAAAGTGGCTGATTTTGCACTCGGCTCATCACGCCGACCTATTATCGTCAAATTATTGGGGTCGCCGTCAAGCTAAAAATATGCAAAAAACGCTGTGATTAATGCCCGTCGTAAATATTGTCCCTCTATTTTACAGTCACAAGCTCGTACTATGGCCGCTTAATGTCAACGACTACAGGTTTTTTTTGAACGCAATGGCTCCGCCAATATGAATCCCCACTGATTTCGACACGCTGCTCAACCGCCAACCGACCGACCCTGATTCGTGTCTACCAGCGTTATGACTGACTAAGCCACTAACGGACCCCAACAGCAGGGCATGATCGACAGTCAATCAGCTAAAAGTCGAGCTTTGGGTACTTGCCTAAACTCGAACCTCTATGACACTGGATTGCAGTTCATCCGACCACCCAGTAGGGTAGTAGAATGCTGGCTCGCTCAACCGGCAGTTGATCCTGCGCACGGTGCGACCCCGTATTAACCGTGGCTAAATATAATTTCAAAGGCGCGTTCGAAGAACGGCGCAGCTAGCGCACAAGTTATGATCCAAGTCACCATTTAAAGCCCGCCCATTTTAGAATGAACTCATGCAATACAACTGGTTAGATAAAAACGTAACGCAGCTCTCCGATGGTTTTCCTGAGAAAATGGTGCTGCTGGACTGTGAAACCACTGGTGGTAACGCCACCAGACACAGGATCATTGAAATCGGCCTACTGGTGGTCGAGCACGGGGTGTTGCTGGAAACCTGGCAGACATTTTGCGACCCCGAAACTAACCTCCCGCCGATGATTCAACGGATCACTGGGATCGAACCATCGATGTTAGTCGGTGCACCGACCTTTAGCGAGATCGCCGAGCGGCTTGTCGACCTGATTGGGGAGCGCACGCTGGTGGCGCACAACGCACGCTTTGATTACGGATTTATAAAAAATGAGTTTAAACGCAGCGGCATTCGGTTTAATGCCAAAACCCTCTGTTCGGTTAAGTTTAGTCGCATTTTATATCCGCAATTTCGCCGCCACGGACTTTCGGAGATAATAAAGCGCTTTGATTTGGAGATTGAAAATCGCCATCGCGCGCTTGATGATGCGCAAATGATCTACCAGTTTTTCCGTAAATCCTCGGCGCTCTTTGGTGCTGAGGAGATTTCTTCGGTGTGTCGGACGCTGCTTCAAAAACCGGCTATGCCGCCGCTATTGCGCGCCTCTGATATCGAAAAGTTACCCGCTAGCCCCGGGGTTTATTATTTTTATAACGAGGCTGGCGAACTACTCTATGTCGGCAAGAGCGTGCATATTCGCAACCGCGTGCTAAGCCACTTTAGTCAGGATCACAGTAACCCCAAAGACCTTCAGATGAACGCTAAAATCAGCGCCGTCGACTACCATCGAACGCCCTCCGATTTTGGTGCTCAATTGTTCGAAAGCCAGCAGATAAAGGCGCTTAGCCCGCTGTATAACCGACGACTTCGCAAGGTCAAACGCCTGTATCAGTTTCGCTGCATCGAGGATCATCGAGGCTACCATCGACTGCAAATCGAGGTGGTCGACAGCCACAGCGCAGACGCCAGTAGCGGCCTGTTTCGGTCGCCCCGACAGGCCACGCTAAAACTCGAAAAGCTCGCCGACGAGCATCTGTTGTGCCATAAACTGCTCGGTCTTGAAGGCGCGTCGGGCAGTCTAAACACCCGGCCCTGCTTTCGCGCGCAGCTTAGAAAATGCCTCGGCGCATGCCAAGGTAGTGAATCCGCCGAGGTCTATAACCAGCGTTTGGGAGAGGCGCTGGCAGACTACCAATTGGCGGTCTGGCCATGGCAATCGGCAATACTCGTTGAAGAACGCGATTCGTCGGACCCCGACCTCAGCAGCTTTCATTTGATCGATCGATGGCGTTATCTAGCTAAACTCAGTGACATGGATGAGCTCTACCAAACTGGCTACCAACCGATGCCGGTTGACGGCGGCAGACGAGGATCTTGGCAGCACAACCAAGCAAACACCGCGCACAACGCAGCGGCCGCTGAAAAATTACAGCTAGCGTCGGATAACAACGAGGATCCGGCACAGCAGCCATCTTTCGATCTGGACACCTATTTCATACTGGTACGCTTTTTACTCGATGCTCGGCGGCTAGAGCTCAACAACCTGTTGGTGTGGCCGTTACGGGCGCTGCCGCCCGAAAACCGGTAATCATGGAAAAACCAGTATGCCCCTAGAGCAGACAATAAGGCGCAAATAAACGCGATCAAACGATTTACCCTCAGGGTGGAAAGCCTTTGGCTTTTGCTTTGCCTTTTACTTTTACTTTAGTAAATGAAACCCACAGCTCACGAGAAACGGTGTTTTAGTTGCAACAAAAAAGATCGCACACGTGCTGGCGTTACAGCGCCATATTCACACCGATCATTTATTGTCCGAGGGGTTATTAGTATCGACCCACGACAACAACGGCGCTGTATCGCCGCGCATTAATGCCTTCAATCGGCGCGTTGGTTGCGCTTACGGGCAAACTGCTGCTCTTGCTTTAATGTGTTTCTTGCGGCGCTAAACACCGATAGATCGGGGTTTGACGAACCCTGGCGTCCGAGCGATTCAATTTGTCCATAATACCAATACTGCACGGCGAACGTGGCCACCGTGCGGAACAGTGCAAAGCGTTCCAACCAGCGCAATGGCCGCGGCAGGAGCGACATCTCGCGTTCGTAGCGCGGAAGGCTCGACAACCCAGCGATCAACTGCGCCGGCGCGTCTGTGAGCACGCACATCGGCCGGCCAATACCGACCATATCAACACCGCCCGAGGCAAGTGCCTCACGCATGGCGGCGCTATTGCGAAAGCCGCCAGTGACCATCAACGGAATCGATACACTAGCGCGCATAGCGAGCGCAAAATCGACAAAATAAGCCTCGCGCGCCAGCGTCGATGCCGCAACCGTTTGTGGGTCTTCGGGTTCCAGTCCGGCCAGGCCGAGCAATTTGGGTTGCTCGTAAGTACCACCGGAAATTTCGATCAAATCGACGCTGGCATCCTGCAGCCAACCGGCCACCTGCAAACTGTCGGCAAACGAAAATCCGCCCTTTTGGAAATCCGCACTATTTAGTTTAACCGCCAGCGGAAAGTTACCACCGACCTCGGCACGAACGGCCGCCACGGCCGCCAACAGCAGGCGCGCGCGATTGGCCAGCGAGCCTCCCCAACGGTCGGTGCGCTGATTGGTTCGCGGGCTTAAAAACTGCGACAAAAGATAGCCATGGGCGGCATGCAGCTGTACGCCGGTAAAACCCGCCGCTTTAACCGCACCAGCGCAAACCGCAAAGCGCTCGACAATCGACTCAATTTCGGCGTCGTGGAGCGCTCGCGGTCGGCCAAAGTTACCTCCGGGCAGCGCGACCTTAACCGCCGATGGCGCGCTTGGTTGGGGATTGACTAACTTTGGCGTCTGTCTTCCAGCATGGCTTATTTGCGCCCAAAACTGATTGCCCGAACGCGTGGCTGCACTAGCCCATTGCTCCAGTGCGCGCTGCATGTCAGGTTGTGCTTCGCGATCGATAACCACGTTGCCTGGACGCTCGAGATGATCGGCATCGATGATGATGTTACCGGACAATAAAAGGCCCGCACCGCCGTCGCTCCAGAGACCGTAGAGACGATTCAACGCGTCGGTCGGCAGGCCTTCTTGGGTCGCCAAACCCTCGGTCATAGCCGCCTTGGCAAATCGATTAGGGATTTCTACGCCGCAGGGTAAGCGCAGGGGTTGGGTAAATAGATCGCCTGTATCGGCCTGTTTGTTTGCCATTAAATGAGAGCCTGTCTGTTGCGCAAGACAGACGAGTAAATACAAGTCATTGATCTACGTCAAGCCATGCATGTTGCGGGGCATTTCTTTGAACAACAGCGCACGGAAATTTGAAATACCAGGCATTAAATGCGTGGGGCGACA
>Ga0209092_10005322_pt1 | contig 10446 bp, 5 predicted proteins | sample FraStrMetagenome_FD_187446 | JGI IMG/M metagenome (GOLD analysis project Ga0209092, IMG submission 187446) | Marine eukaryotic phytoplankton communities from Arctic Ocean - Fram Strait ARC3M Metagenome (SPAdes) (version 2) | ecosystem: Environmental > Aquatic > Marine > Oceanic | place: Fram... | reverse complement strand
TTGGATTGTATAAATCATTTGATCATAAAGAAACGCAAAATACTAGCTCTGCTGTCTTCAAAATAGTTTCTTTGATGCCTTCTTATCGATTGTATGGCTTAGGAATGAATAGTAGTGTTTTCTACGTATTCTTGAAGTGAAAATTTTCGTCATCTTGTTAGTTTTATGACCAAATATTCTCCACCGCCTCGGACAATCAATCGTTGGTTTACCTGATGGAGGATTTAGTTGCTAGCCGTTTCGCTTAAACAGTTAGGATTATTTTAAAATTATGATTAGTTTCAATAGACGATCATCGAGAACCACTGATCTAATATTTAGCCGGAAATTACGGCCTCTGCATACGTTTTCTGTAATTGGTCTGACGTATTTAGGGACGCTTTTTCATTCCCGTCAACACGCTCATCGTCAATATAATCCGACAGTCCCATTATTCTGTCTCTCATTTTTTGGAACAGTGCTCCTTGTAATGGCTTTGTAAAATAATCCGCAAGCATTTTATCCGTCTTGCAGTGTCTTATTTCTATATTTTCCATTTGAATAATATCCTTAATGAAGAAATAACGTATATGTATGTGTCTTGATTTTTCCCCGCAAGATTTTCTCCCATTCATCTCGATTTTCATTGCGCTTTCGTTATCCTGATAATATATGTTACTCTTAATTTCGTGCCCTTGTGCTTTCAGGAAACGTTTCGTCCACACTGTCCAGGGCAAGAAGTCACTTGCCCCAACCACCTCCGTTTCAGTGGAGCTCTTAGTATTGATTTTTTGTTTCCCTGATCTAGTATTGACCACTCCGTTTCCCATCGAAATCACACCGCCCGTGTGTCCTCTCATATCCTCGTGCGTAGCGTATGATGCATCCACCCAAGACTTTATCGTGTCCAATCTATCCGCACTAATTATTCTCGGCATCTTCAGTGTACATTTTAAGTAGGTAAGCAATCTCTCCAGTTTTCCCCAATCTTCGTCTGTACTCCGTGTTACTCTTGTACATAAAAAGGAGATCACTAAATCTATATCGATCCTCGCTCGTTTGGACACATATAACAACTTAGACACTATGTGATGGAACAATTCCCTCCTGCGTTCACTTAATCCCTTGCTTGAATCGTCTATTTTGAACAGTCCGTGTTTCCCTGGGGTGTTGGCCTTCTTCTTTATTACTCCGTTCTCGTCCTCGAAACCTTTGATGCATTCTTCTACATAATCGTCCATAGTGATCTTTAGTTTCCCGTTTTCCAAAGTTGCGAACTTCATTCCGACAAAGATATACTCGTTCCCTCTCACCACTGACATTTTCCCAAATTTCTTTTCTATTTCTTTTATAACCCATGTCACGACTTCAGGGTCTTCATGACTGATTTTAGTATCGTCCACGTACCAACAAATCGTGCATTGTTTCCCGTTTATCTCCATGTTTGCTACGCAGGGATCGTACGGGTTCAGCCGGAAACCTAGTTCTTCCAGATGTTCCACGAACGTTTGGTACCACAGTAGGGCTGACTGTAAGCATCCATATAGTGCTTTCGCCAGGCGTAAGTACAAAACTTTCTTCCCCTTCTCCATAGTCACATATTTCAAATATTTGCTATTGCAGGCGCACAAAATATCCACCGAATCTTCCCTCAGTTTTATTAGGATGAAATCAGGCATGTTAGCGTTGAGGTAAGCACCTGCTATGTCCGCTGTCGCTATGTCTCTCCTCTCGAATGCGTCTACTATTAGGCTCAAGATGAGACTCTCTAATTGAATCGTCGGCGAACTCACGTCTTCTTTCTGCATGTACTTTCGTTGTCGTTTTCCATTTACGCAGGCCCGTCCTTTCACTTTCCCGCAGCGCTTTTTCTTGACCATGGTAAGTAAGTCAAGGGCCTTTGCTTTCTCTTCGTACGTCAATTTCGTCGCATCGACCGGGTCGAACACCTCTTTCGAGTCGAGCTGCCCGTACTCCTTCAGTACGGCTTCTATCGCTTGTTCCCCAAATCTCTTGATTCCCTCCTTCATTGATATTTGTTCGTGTTTGGCTGCAGTTTGCACTGTCGCCATAATCACGGCTAGCACCCTGCGGAATGTGTCATTCACCGACACTTTGTATCTCTTCTTCAACTTCCTCGCAACTTTCCTATGGATCTGTATCATCTGTGTGCGTCTCCCTTTACTGTGAAGTTCCTTGTAATTTATCCTTTCTTGGAGTCGCAACCTGTTGCTTTCTCGGCCGTGATTATCCTCGTCTTCCTCTTGTTCATCCTCCCGGTGATCAACATCACGTAGATCAATGGGCGGTGTAAGTACACTCTCTGTAGATTCGATGTCTTCATTTTCTGTTTCGAGTACCTCTTCTAACACTTCTGATTCGATTCTTCCTTCATCCAGGTTATCATCATCATGCTGATTTCCTGGTGTTGATAATCGTTCCTGGTTACTTCCGTTATTACTTCCTCGTTGATCACCGTCACTAATAAGTGTGCTTTCTTCGTTACTTTCTCTTTCTGTCATCATCTCGGGTATAGCGGGTCCATCGTTTTCTCGATCCGGTTCTTCGGCGTCAGGTAACATCTCCGTTGGGGTTTCTTCCGCGATTTCGTTTTCGATGTTCGGTTCGATAGTAGGTATATCAATTATTGGTTCCGCCGCTCCTTGGTCATCCTGTTCATTATTTATTTCATATTCGCTCCTTAATTTGTTTGGGTCCTCGGGATTGGTTCCTGCTATTTCGTGTTCGCTCCTTAGTTCGTTGACATTGGTTCCTGGTTCTGACGAATAGGCGAAATTATTGGTGATGCTCTTTTGGGATTGTTTGTCTGCTAGTAGGTGTACCGCGTTCACGACGTCGTCTGCGATGGGCATCTTGTTCCAGGAATATCTATGTAATATTTGTCCCGTGGTGAGCGACATGAAGTACCAGCCCCCGCTGGCGTTCTTCGATGGGTAGAGGGCAATCGCTCCGATCCGTCTCGGCGATTGGTCGTTCTTGGTTTTCCCGGGTGCCGTGAGCACGTAGTCGCCGAAGTTAAGTCTGATGATGTTGTGGTAGTCTGGTGTTGGCTCCCCCGTTATGAGTGTGCTCGGTGATAGGGTGTCGGATAGTCCGTTGGGGGAAGGTACTTGGTTGATGGATATGAGGGCATGCATCGCCGCTCCTGCTACCATTGCACGAGGGTACTTGTGGAAAGGTAGCCTATTAATATGTATCCGAGTACCATCTTTTATGGTTCGGACTGACTTTTCGATATCCCCGACATGTTCCTCTGATGCCACGATGTTGAATACGCTTGGTAAAAATTAGTTTTTCACGCAGTGGAACTCATTGTCCCCATTGAATTGTCTTATGTTAATTCCTCTGGCTTTATAAATCTTAATAATAGCGTTTATTCCGTCTAATATGTCGCCTTTATTTGCTTTCGGTTTGAACAGTGGTTGTAGCGTCCTGAACTGGTAGGACCTACCCGAAATTGAGTGTAACATGGCTATTCCGTTGATATAGAGATAGTCGATCGATATTTGTATATCTTGGTTGTGAGTGAGTATTGTGTCCGGGAGTGGTATAACACTGATATCCTGTATGGGGATAGGCCTTACTCTCGTTCCTTTGCCTTGTAGTTCGAATTTATCGTGCCCGTAAATTTCGATGGACCTTTTTACGTCCTCTTCGACTGTGATAGGAGAATTTCTAAAATAGTTATTCTGTATTAGTTTAATGAATAATCGATATCCTGGGCAGTTGCAATGTGAATACAAACGCTTTGCTAATTCTGCTTGCTTTAATTGCCGTTTTGTGAACGAAATGGTATTTATGCTACAGTCCAAGTTAACAAGAGAGTAGTTATCAACTGAGTGTTTAATACTATTAGTGTTATCTAATAAATACAAACCTGAGCTGACTTCCTTGAACCTCCATACCTTGCCGTTTTCTCCGTGTACTTGTATGTCCTTTGCTGCGGCGGAGTCAAACGTGATGCAATATCTATTCGCAACTTCTGAGAAGGACAAAATGTTCATCATCGAGTTTGGGTTGTACCATACTTTAAAGAACCCGTCCAGATGTCCCATCTGAGTAGAGTCCTGAAACCCTCCATTGGTGAAGGCACGCAAGGTGCGATTCGATTTCCTGATGTTGGTAAGATACTCAGTGTTATTGAACACTGAGCAATTCGATCCTGTGTCGATCAATATACTATGTTTGTCGACTTGGGTTTCGCCCCCTTCCAGGGTGTTATGGGTGAACCCAATTAGCAAGTCGTCTCCTTCATTGCTTTCCGCTTCACTGGACTCTTCGATCACTGCCCCATCCATGTGATTCTGGACTTTTGGTTCAACATTCGTGGATGGTTCATTTTCTTCTGCATCCTCTGCTTCCGGACAATGGTCCGAGTAATGTCCTCTGTTCCCGCATCGGTAACATAGTGTGCGGGGGAGGGTTCGCCCATCGGTTCCAGTTACTACTGTCGTGTTGGTGTCTCCTCGGCGTTGCGCGTGTTGAACTCCAGTCATCAACTCATTGTTGTGCTGTTCTCCGTTCCCGTTACCGCTTGCGCTTCCTCCGCTCCTTGCATTGTGCGGCTTCTTCTTCTTTCCGGCACTATGGTTTTGTAGAAGGTTGTAGGCATCTTCCAACGTCTTTGGATATATGTCCATCTTATGTAGGAAACTATCTCGGAGCTCTCTCATCAAAGGTGCATAAATCTGCATGTTTGATCTTCTAAGGAAACAGGTAGCCAATCGCCGTTCTCTTACTTTCAGCTTATATTCTTCTTCGCTCCCTTTCACTGTTCCGTTCGCTGCGTCGTTCTCTTTTTCCTTATCGATGCAACACTCGTCTTCGAACATCTTTATACCGAAATGTTCCATTACGTCAATGAAATCTTTGAATTTTGCCAAGTGTGCTTCGTTGTTTGCGTCCACTTGCCTGTAGATGAAGAACTGTCTCTGAAGCTCGTCCAATGCGTCGTAGATGCACTGGTTCGGATCGATCTTGTAGCTGATGCTTCGGATCTCCCTGAGTAACTCTGCGACGTCCGCTGTGTCCTCAACTCTCTCAAAGCTTGGGGACAACTTCAACTTTCCTTTTAATAGTTTGCTGCACTGACTCCAAACGATATTGAATAGTGCAGTAGTTGTCGCGTTCAGTCTATCCTCCTGTCCCGAATATGCCTTCACCTTTTCTTTGTAGATGTCTGCTTTCACTTCATTTACCTTTAGGACTGGCTTTCCATCTACCATCGTTTCTTCCGCTTCGGGTTTTATCGGTAGTGGCACGCTTGGGGATTCGAGTCGCCTGAACAGCGGTTCCAAGTGTAATAGGTCCTTTTTGTACTCTGTCGATGCAATAAGTTTGAGCGCATTCAGAGTATCCTTGAACTGCCCGGGCTTGTTCCTTTCCGAGTGTGTCTGAAATACGTGCCCATTCATCGCTTTCATCTCCCCTCGAAATGATGTTGCGTTACTCGATCCCCCTCCTCGATGTCCTCCTCCGTTTCTCCTGTGGGAGGTCCTTCTGCCTTGTCCCCTCGGGTTTCCTGGGTTCGGTGGGTTCGTTCCTCCACCGTTACCAGAGGTTGATTCGGTCATACTGCTCTTTCGTGACTACTTTCAAATTTCTTGGCACCCTTTGTACGACGTTTCGGTTCGGGGTCGTCACTTTAATAAATAGTTTGCTTTCCGTCGAACCACTCGCGTATCCTTTGCGCTGTTGTCCGGTTCTGGGGGTTTTAATGTGGATGAGGTCGTTTCTTCTAATTTTCGAGTAGGGTACTAATTGTTCTCCTCTTTCTTCCGGTTCGGGTTCGTTGTCTGATAGTGACCCTTCAGCGGTCTCTCCTGTGACCGTGTCTTCGTTTACAGACTCCGACGATACCGTCGATCTTCTTTCTTCGTTCCTTTCGTGCAACCTCCTTTCGGTTACGTCGTGTAGCACGTCTACCAAGTCTCTTTCAACCGTTCGTAGTCGTTCTAGTGCGTTAATGAGTTTGTTGACTTCTGAGCGGGTGATGTTAGCTGCTTCGTTGTCGCCACTCATGTAGTGTTCCGTAATTTTAAAATAATGTTAGTTTTATGACCAAATATTCTCCACCGCCTCGGACAATCAATCGTTGGTTTACCTGATGGAGGATTTAGTTGCTAAAAACAGCCGTTTCGCTTAAACAGTTAGGATTATTTTAAAATTATGATTAGTTTCAATAGACGATCATCGAGAACCACTGATCTAATATTTAGCCGGAAATTACGGCCTCTGCATACGTTTTCTGTAATTGGTCTGACGTATTTAGGGACGCTTTTTCATTCCCGTCAACACATCTTGAAGACAAAAAAGGGCAAAAACTCTCAGAGCCTTTTTTTAACGAACAATACTCCTAACCTCGTTTCTTTCTTCTGCAAATAGTATAGTATGATGATTTGATATTTCATGAACCCATCCTGTCTAATACACAAATGTTATTAGGGATAATGTAAATGAAACGAAAGAAACCCATAAGAAAAAAATTACTTCTGTTGGTTGAAAGAAAACTGTCCGGAAATGATAAGAAAACATGTCTTACTTCAACATTAACATAACATGAAAATATTCAATTACAAAGAACAATTTTTTTTACGAATACACCAGATTCAAAGAGTTCCCTCAGAAAGCGATTCATTTTCATATCTCATTGAGATATAACTATCTGCATGACTTATGCCCCTTGTTGCACTTTTCGATATTCTTTGTATCTCATGATTCACATAAGAACTTCGAGGAATAATATCAACATCTAATTTTCCACCCATAACATGCTGAGGAGTCCCTATATGGTCCGACATGCTTTGTCCTGCCTTGTATGGTTTTGCGCTTGACATTGGCAAAGGCCTGTCGACAAAACGATCCGGTAACATGGAATGGGGCATAGATAATGTGTATTTTCCAAATAAGTATCTCTTGAAATCCAACAACTTCGTTGCCTTTTCCTTATTTTCACATACTTGGTTACGCCTGGACTCTAATTTGTTGGAAACAAGAGCTTGGTTTTGAATGAACATTTTATCCAAAAATATATTCCATGGGCCAAGGAATACTAGTACAAAAAAACGCCCAATCCATTTATAAAGAATAGACCAAGGAACGAACATAAAAACAAATGAAAGTATGAAGCACACACTTGTTATCCAAAATGATACAAAGCATCTTTGCCATCTTAGAATCCTCAGTAGGTATTGTACCTGCCCACATATGAATTGAAGCAACTGCTGGTAGGGCCAGAAATAGTATCTAATTAGATTTGGTAGTCGATTCTTTTCTTTCGTTGATAGATCTTCAGACTCAAATTCCATCTGATTCAATTCGCTCAGTTCTAAATATAATTTGAATCGTTTTCCTATCTTTTCCAATTGTTTTTCAGTCGCAACCTTTATATTATCCTCTGTTTTTTCCTTTGTCTCTTCGGATTTAATTTTGTCTGGTTTGATACGAATGGGGAGAGATTTACCAAAGAACATCTGTAGAAGTTGTATGTATGACTGTGGGCGGAACCAAGGTGATGTATGCCGACGCTCATTCTCTAAAGTGAGTAACATGAACCAACCGATTGCTGCACAAACCATCGAAGGAATCATGTTAGGTTTTTCCACAATCAAAATACATTTTGAAAAGAATATCATTGAACGAAAGGGGATTTTCACTGAATAATCTTTGATGCGCAAAGTGTGGCTGTTTCTCCAAAGGAGAATGTACAGGAAAGCTTCAGGTCCTTCAAGAAAGTAATTAATGTAATCTAATAACTCCTCTATTAAGGATTCGATGATTGATGCGGAATAACGATTCATATTGGGACTTCCCATCACAGCAAATTTTGCATTTTGAAGTTTTTTGTTGCAATCGCAACTAAGATGGAACCTTTGCGGTGTATTAAAAACGTCATAAAAAGGGTTTTGATGTTCATGCCATTCGAAAGAAATCCGTAACTTGATAATACCTCCATGTACCCTAGGATTGTACCGTGAAGTCTCATTCAGGTTATAGTATAAAAGGTATTGTACATTTGGATAGAGATTATTGAAACCAACCGTTAGTCTTCCTGCTGTCCCATCAGCTGTGCTGTGATTGTGATCGTGTACAGCAATATAAAGAAGAGATGTATTGCTAGTTATGTTAAAGACAAATGCCCTTCGAGTCCATCTAAAAGAATAAGATCGAAACAGCAATGCAAATCAAATTGTAAGAAATCAATGGAATGTATTTCTCTGTGATATAAAACATAAAGGTGAACTTACGGCATGAATCTAGGATTTCCACAATTATATACAACTTCTGAACATACATGTGTATCTTCATACACCAATGTCACAAATGGGTCAATTTTATCCATATCCAGTAGATTGGTATATTCTTTGAGATTATCACTACCAATAATTTCGACAAAAAGATGCCCAAGAGAACCACTTCCTACCTGGACCCATGATTGACTTGGCTTCAATGATTCTGTTTCTATTTCATCTTTCGTCATCCAAGATGTCTCTCTCAGTCGCATTGGATCGGGATAAGGACTAATCCTATACTGCTTACTCCCCTTTTTGTTCTGCTTAACGTGTTTAAGATTTGCTTTATAGTGAATTTTGTTCGTTGATGGCGAGTCAAATAAACTAGGAGGATGCAAATTATTCTCTTTCAACGCAACATCATGAAAATGCTCTTTTCTATCTTTCAGAAACTTTATGTCGTCACTGGTTGCTTCTCTAAATTGGATAGACAACTTGCCCTCTTTCTTTCGAAAATATGGATTCACTTCGAGATCAATTTCCATTCTTTTGTTTTGATTTTTTACAAAATCTTCAAATGTAAGATTTGCCCATCCTAAAAAATGGTTTTTGAGAACTCTTTCGTAATCGTAAACTTCAAACGTTAACCCATTCACAGCAATATCCTGGTAGGTGGCTGAAAATAAAGCCAAAGATTCATTTGAGATTGTCCAAATTGGAGCGGTTGTATTCCAAATTTGTTTTGTCCTATGAATTTCCTTATTCGTCATCCTCACAACGCAGTAAGGGTCAGAGCTGTCTTGCAATAAATTGGCTCTCTTTAGTCGATAGGCTGATATTATATCTAAAACAAAAATCTTAGGAGTATCTGGTATATCTGCAGAAATGTGCTTCTGGATCCTAGTTGTAGCGCGCTTTTTCATTGCTTCTTGGAGGAACCTAATTAACCTCGTAAATGTGTAGCATTGCTGTTCATCACTGAAAGAAACTTTCAGTTTGTTTTCTCCACCAAGGTGACTATAATATTCGAATATGCAGTCATTGTTTTTCGAAGAATCAATGATTTCAAAGTCTTGAAGTCTCATGTAGTGCTTTATGTTGTACACTTTATTGTTTTTGTACAATGAAGCTTTTTTCAAAACTATACCTTTCCTTAAATCCATTATTTTTTTTTGGCTTTTTCGTATGTACTCGATGCTTTGCAAAGATGTCCGTTCTTTTGCGTCCTGAGATTTGAAGGTAGCCCTGCGACTAGATTGCGTCATGGACGTTATATTACTCTCGTCTTCATCTACACTAGAATCATCATCCTCATTTTGCTCATCAAGCCTGGGCGTCATGGATCCTGAACGAGCTTGTTCCTGAAAGATTTTTATGACTACAAGATCATTTTCGCCCAGATCGCCTGCAAAGTTCAGGCTTGGGAAAGCGGTGGATGGCGCTTTCAACACATCGAATGGGGTTATACTAATATTTACTATGCCTCCTTTTGACCTCTGGTATCTTTTTCGTTTGATCCTTACGTCCCACTCTCTATTGTCGCTGATATTTCTCGCTGCCAAAAGCTTATTCACTGCAATAGTTTTTGTGGCAAGAGCGTGAAGGGACTTTTTACCTGTGTTTCCTTTTACCATTTTCATCAATCGTCTCCTAATGGGTGTCAACCTGCTGTTTTGATTGTATTTCTAACGAATAATAATAGAAAATTAATATTTCTAATTAGCTTTGCGTACTCAGTTACGAATGTTTTTATCTTTAAAGAAAAATGACTATTTACACAATATGTTTAATCACATTTATCACATAAAATGTACGGTACCTACGAAAAAACAATTAGTAGAAATAATTTTGTAGATTTTATATTCCTTCGCTAACTTTTTTTGTAAAATTAATGTTTAAAAGTGTATATACATGCTCAAAACCGTGTTTAGGTATACTTATCTTATTCGTCAAAGTTCTAATTCAGAGCATATCTCATACAATGTATAGGTAAAAGTTACAGCAATACATATAATTGTTTAAACACAATGATAAATTCAGAAATGTTACTTAAACCAGAATTTTAATAATTGAGTTCTCTAATCACAATAGTGTTGTCAAAAGAGAAAGTCTCGTGCAAAAAAAGTGACTAGAAGAAAATGCACGCTTAAAGTTTGTTCAAGACAACAGAATAATTTGCATTAAAGATGTTATTATGATTATTATTTTGAAATAA
>Ga0209092_10005321_pt1 | contig 10447 bp, 2 predicted proteins | sample FraStrMetagenome_FD_187446 | JGI IMG/M metagenome (GOLD analysis project Ga0209092, IMG submission 187446) | Marine eukaryotic phytoplankton communities from Arctic Ocean - Fram Strait ARC3M Metagenome (SPAdes) (version 2) | ecosystem: Environmental > Aquatic > Marine > Oceanic | place: Fram... | reverse complement strand
CAGGAACACAGCCACTTGCAGGATGCACGCGTTCTGATGCAGCAACTTGAGGTCCTACAATGGAGAGAATTTCTGCTGCATTGTTTGGGGTGAACAAACGACCTGGTAAATGTTTGAGAACGAAAAACAGATAATGTTGGTTTGTTAGTTCCGAGCGCAGTATTTATAGAAAAAAGGAATGGTTGCTCACTTTTGCTATAATTGAATGGCTAAAAAGTTCATTTTGTTGACTGGAAGAAGGGAAGATTGCTATGATACTCGAGAGCGTTTTGTACAAATTATTCTTTGAACTTCTTTCTCGCTACGAATAGATTTCAATGATCTTTGAAGGTTTTTTGGAACTTTGATAAGAACATAGCATTATTACAATGTAGTAATTCATCTTTCTCCCTTGTTGAAGAGAAGCAGTTCTTACTCACATTATCTTTTTTCTTCCATTTGATTTGTAACTACATCATATCCATTCATTACGAAAAATACTTCAATTTTGAAAACAAACGTGAATATTTTCGCGTCACCATGCTCAACTATAAAAAGGTCACCTCACAATTTAAAAAGTAATTGCAATAGTGAAACGTTTGAATCTTTTGAAAACAGCAGTAGTTATGAGAACGTTTAAGGAGATATTGCATCTATTTAAAAAAGAAATTATTTTTTGTTTTCATTTCTTCTGGAGAAGTGCCAATAACATAGTCTCAAATATTGACGTCAAGAACCTATAACCAATTGAAGAATGATATGCCATATTATTCAGGACCAATATTTACATTGTTTGGTCGGACTTTAAAAAGAATATTTGCTATTTAAAAGATTCATATTTTAACATTACCTAATCCGATATAAATGCATAAATACTACTGTCATGACCTCAAATAGAAATAACTCTGTAACCTGAAATGTACGGTGCGAAATAACAAACAGGTTGAGGATGACCCCCACGCTTACATACAGCACAATGCCAAATTGCTTCCATTCCATTTGAATTTCGTTTTTCCTTGTGCCTTTTCAATTCTTTATGTGCATTGCGCCATTCATTAAGATGATTCTTGGCTTCATCTTCGCCGATACTAAGCCTCAACTTTAATTTCTGAATTATTTTAGTGTCATCTAGACTTGATAATAACTCTTCAATTCCCTCTTTTGAGTTCAAACCCATTTCCTCTACTAAATTTTGCATAGCTTTCATGAAATCAGGATTTAGACTCAAGAAAAGGTTTTCTTCTTCCTTTTCGTCCTCTTCTAAACCTTGTTTCGTAATCTCTTCTATTGTATCTTCATCAAAGCTAGATTTTTCATCTGTCTTAAAAGCAGGATTAAGTGGCGGGGGTGAGGAATATATTGAAAACTCATCCTGGAATTGTTCTTGTATTTTTGTGTTTGAGCATGTTTTCCCATCTTTCCGAGATTTTCGTGAAAAAATCAACGAATTTATTGCTCTTCTTACATCTTCAATATTTGTAGATGTATCGCGATGTGAACTCCGCTTTGCTAGCTCAGTATAAGTCCTATCACAAACAGTACCCACATCACGACCGTTTGCATAATCTTTGCTCATTGCAAGTACCCTTGAAAGGGATAATAGAGTCTCTGATTCAGCATCAGTGGGGCTGAGAGGTATTTTTTTCTTTGAAAGTTTCAAATTGATGAGGTCTCGTGTATCTTCTGCTGAGAGATCTTTGAAAGAAAGGCGTTCCGAAAATCTTGACTTAAGTCCAGGATTTACACTTAACATCTCATCCATATCAGAATCATAACCAGCAAGAACAACTAACATTTTTCCTTTGAAATCAGTGTCAGTAAGTTTCGCGCAAATCTCATCAACAACCTCAGTCATAAAGTTTCCACCTCTTTTAGGATTCAATTGATATGCTTCATCAATAAATAAAACGCCTCCACGGCTTTTCTCCAAAATATCCATTGTTTGCTTACCAGCCTGTCCGACATAACCTGTCACAAAATCTTTTGGAGTGTACTCATAAACTTTGTCATCTGGAATCAAACCTAATATTTTAAACATTTTTCCCATACAACGTGCAATAGTTGTCTTTCCCGTTCCAGGATTCCCAAGAAAAAGATAATTGAAACTAACTGATTCTGTTGGTTGTTCGCCTCGTGCCTTCGAAAATTGAACAACACGCTTTAACTCTGACAATTTATCAGTAATGCTGTCCATGCCAATCATATCAGTAAAAAGATTGTTAAGTGCTTCTTCATCTAACGAATTGTCTTCCAAAGAAAAATCTACAATGGATAACGTATTTGATGTTCCATCTCCTCTCTCTTGCATTCTTTCCTTAGCTTGACATAGGAGAGAATCAACAGCGCCTGCATTTCCAAAATTAGGCTTTGCACGGGCCCTAGCAAGACTACGCACAGCTAATTTCGCTACAGGAACTGGAATAATCAACTGGCTTTCTTTTGCTTTCTTTCGTAAAATTTTAAGCAATGCTACATCATCATAATCAGGAAATTCATATGCCTGTTCTAATTGGAATCGTCGCGCTAAACCAGGATTGGCATTCTTAAACATTTCCTCCATTTCTTTCCTATATCCGAGCATAATAACAGCTCTATCATCACCAGGTCGGGCTTGGATTTGCTCAACTAAAGTATTTATAACTGAAGTCCCATAAAGGTCCACGCTACCACTTAACGTATTACTTGTAGTCAATGCATATGCTTCATCTATTACAAGTACGTTACCTTCAGCAGCATGTAAAATATCACGAGTATTCTTTTCTGAATCTCCAAGGAAATTTCCTCTGAAATCTGAGGGATTCTTTATCAGAACTTCCCCCTTTGATAACAATCCCATTTTTGAGAGGAGTTGGCCATAAATTTTAGCAACTGTAGTTTTTCCTGAGAAAGAACGTGTCTAGCAATTAGAGTCATACTAAATAAAAATTGTAGGGTCTATAATTATCTTACCAGTCCCAGGATTACCAAGAAAAACACGGTTGAGAATAATATCTAGCACTGGCTGTTCAGATTCCTCTCTCTTCAAATTGCTTGTTCCTAGTTTTATCAAAACATCAATTTGTTCTTTGACTGGCTTTAGTCCCTCCATCTGTTGCAAATTAAGATATGCCTTAGAATTTTTTAGCTCTTTCTCGTCCTTTTTGATACCCAGAATATCATCTCTGGTGAAAAGGAAATCGTCACATATTTTTTTCTTCTGATTTGATCTTGCAATTCGTCTTGCTTGTCTCTCGCGAACCTTATCAAAAAGTGTTCGGACCGTTCGAGCATTGCCAAAACCTGGTCGATTTGATTGGCGTTCAAGTCTCCTCATTGCAATACGTATATACTTTTCATCCTCACATCTAAATGGAGGGTTCCTTAACTCCTTTTTACTCGATGAATTTTCATCTGGATCTGGAGAGCCAGGAAAATGTTTCTGTTTTTCACCATTGCTGGAAACCCAAAATCTAATTTTGTATTCCCAAAGCTGTCCATTTTGAGATGCCAAAGGGTTCTGTGCATCGCCAACATTGTTAGGATGATAACCTGTTGAATTACCGTAGTGGTCTAGCCATAGACCTTTGTCTTTGTTGCACGTCCATTTATTTTGAAATTTGTCTGTAAAAACCTCGCCATGCACGCCATCAAATGCTGTTCTTCCCATGTAACGATTAATTGTTCCTTTTCCTACGGGAAGAAAAATGTCCGTCTTTTGTAGTTGTTTTGACGTTGTTGCAGAAGATTTTTTATCCTTGAACTTCATGAACCCCATAAAAATGGACTGCATTTCTTCAGCAGTGTAATCTGCAAATACAAAACGCTGTGGAAACCTAGATGGTAATCCAACATTGTGTTCAAATAATTTATCCATTTCCTTTGGATATCCAGCAAAAATCCAAACTAATTTTCCATAGGGTCCATCCAATGATTCGGCAAGTGGTAAAATAAAATCCAAAATTCTTTCACCTTCTTTATCTAGTTTCAGCTGATAAGCTTCATCTACAAATATAACTCCTCCTCCAGCCTCTTTTATTTTATTCAGTAAATCTTCAAGATGAGACACTCCTTTACATTTTAGAGAGGCAGCAGTAACATCAATCAGAATAGATCTTTCAGGTAAAACAGATAATTGCTGGAGGAACTTGGAATAAAAACGAGCAATTGTTGTCTTCCCAGTACCGGGATTTCCTTCAAAGCGAACATTATAAGATGATGCTGTATCGCCACCTTGTCTTTGAGAAATTCGAATGCAGTGATATTGATCAATGATAGCATGTTTGATTTCTTTTAGACCTGTTAGCTTCAAGACTTCCTCATTCACTACTCTAGGAGCTTTTGGGTCGATTTTACAAATGGTTTCCCAGTCATTCTGGATTTCTTTCATTTCCATTTCTATAGAGCGTAAAAGAGTGGTTGGTGTAGTGATTGCTTTTTGTGCTTCTTTAATCACTATTTGGGCACGTTCCCGGCCTATCTTGATCAAATCTTCAACTAAGCCAACAGAACCATTGAGGGCATAAAAACTTTCAGCAAGTTTCTTAGTGATTAATGGAAATTCTTTACTTGAACTTAAACTGATGAAAGATGCCCAGCATTGAATAGCTTCTTCAAGTGACAAGATCTCTTTAATCTTTGGTGCAACATCTTCTTCCCAATTTTCACCTGACGGGTCAAGGGAGTCGTGGATAATGTATCTGAATGCCTTCAACGCTTTTCTTGCATTTTTTGAGGGCTCGGCATTTAAACAGTTTTCAATCAAATCATCGGCCTCCAAAAACTTCCCTTCTTTAAACTGATATACTGCATCGCAAAAGTCAGAACTTTTTAGTGAACAACTATGTGCAATTATAGCTTCTTCTTGCTTTTTTCTCGATACTATTTCATTATTTTGACTTGTAGTAAATGCATTACTTAGCTCTAGTTCTGAGCTAGGAGAGCCATCACTATCAAAAGATCTTAAAGAATCTTCATCTTTGTCGTCAGTATTACAATTAGATCGGTCACAGCTGCTATTAGAATGCGTCTTTCCAATATTTTTAAGTTCTAATTCTTCGCAGTCAGTAACTTCTACATTCTTTTTTTTTGCGCCATCAGAAGCATTCATATTTTTTAAGAATTGATCATTGGATCTGGATGATTTCAGATTAATGGAGTTTTCTATATTCTTTGCTAGTTCTTTTTCGAGAAGGGATTGTTCTAGTTGTATGGTTTTCAATTTGGAATCATAATCTTTTTCTTTCATCATATTGGCATGCTTCACCTTAGTTGCAAGCAATTTTTCTGCGTGTTCCCTAAGCTTTGTTTCGAGTTCTTCTCCTACTCTTTCTTCTTCCTTTTCCAACTTTTCAAGCATTTTACATGTTCTACAAGTATTTGGTCTACCTTTGTGACATATTCCTGAGATAGAATGACCTCGTGGACAAAGGTAATTCATTGTCTTCATGCACTTCACAACAGAAGAGCATTCTCGTAATTGTTTATGTCCATTTGCACATACATCTTCCACTTTTTCTTTACATTTCACATTAGAGTGAATGTGCTGCATGTTCCCATGGCATTTCAGTGGGCATTGATGGCCACAATCCAATATTGAAGTACATTTCAACCCACATCCACCTTCAGGAGAAAAGTCCAAAAAATCTTGCTGGCATTTTAGTTTCTGTAATGTCTTATGCCTTTGACAGACTGCAGGAAAACACTCGAAACAATGATTGTGACATTCTAGATTTTTTTTCAAATTAGACCATAGCAATCTACCAGATTTAGACGAGCATTCCGACAAGGTCTGGAGATTACCAACAATAAACATGCCTTCACGGGCACGTGACAACATAACATTCACCCGCTCTTCTGAGGCCAAAAAACCAATTTTTTTATCTCTTGAATTTGACCGCACAAGACTAATAATTACTACATGTGATTCTTCACCTTGAAAATTATCTACTGTAGCAATTCGGATTTTTGTCAAATTGCCTTTCTGAATCACACCATCAATCAAGTTTTGTTGAGCAAGATCACTCATGTCTTTGTCAGATAAGTATGAAGAAATATCAGAGTCTGAGAGTGCCTTACGTATGAGGGAAAGCTGGCCTAAATAAGGAGTCAAAATTGTGACTTGCTCAGAAGAATACTGTCCTTGCTGTATAATATACTTTGCTATACTAACTACCATCTCAGCCTCATACGGATTAACTTTAGTGTCCATTCCCAAAGCAAGAGAAGCTTCTTCAATTTTCTCTGGATGACGGTGGTCAATAAATACTAAATCATTTACAACACCAGAAATATGATCCCTGCCATGAGTTCTTTCGTGGTCTTCAAGACATTGATACAATGACATGCCACGGATCAAATTTGATATCGCTGGGCGCATGCGATGTTGAACAATCAATGGTATTACAGGAATATTGCTTTGAGATTCCACAACTAACCTTTCAAACAGACTAATATTCAAATCATATCCGTTTCCAGACTCCTTCTGTAATTTGTAGTTATCTATTTTTGGTCGAAGCTGCTTGTGATCTCCAATCATTATTAATTGTTCACATGATTTTCCCAGATTTGCTAGAACATGAGACTCCAAGATCTCTCCAGCTTCCTCAACAATGATTACATTAGGATTAATCATACCCTGAAATTTTGCTGCTGCAACTGTAGTGCAACCAATTACAGTTGCATGCTTTAAAACCTTTAGATCATTTTCTTTCCTTAGTGTACGCAGTGCTTCCGTATTCTTTTTTAGGTTCTCCATTGTAGACTCAAGAAGTTCAAGCTGTGGCTCAATCCATTCTTTGTTCCATTCACATATGAGACATTGACGTTCTGATTTGTCAAGTTTCCATAAATCATGTGCTTCCTCATGATTTCGCTCGTCTTTGTTGACATTTTGAAAAATTCCTTTGTCTTGACCTGCACACCATCTTTCCCACAAATAATTTTTTTGTAGGTCTTTACCATTTGCTCCTGTCAAAACAAAACCATCATCATCGGTGGCATCTGGCGTTTTCAGCTGATCATGCTCTTCATAGTAGTATTCTTCCATCCATTCACTGATTCTTTGCCACCATTTTAAGGATTTACCCCATACTGAATCTGAAATATCTTTCATTATGTCTTTCAAACGTGGCTCTAATGTCTCTGATTCTTGTTTGATCTTTGCATATGCTGCTCTCTCTGTTCTTCCAAAGTCAGTATTTATAGAGCTACTAACTCCTCCAAGGCATCGAGATTTTATTTTTGCATCAATTTTTGGAGATGAACCTAGGCGAATGAAAAGTTTCTCTGGTACTCCTGCATTAATAAGGTCTAACAAAAAACTGTCAAGAGCATGATTTGTGTAGCACAAACATAATATCCGTAAGGGTGGGCTGTTCTTGGCATTATTTTTTGCAAAATCAATCATTGCTTTAACCATTTGTACTCCAATATATGTTTTGCCTGTCCCAGGTGGACCCTGGACTAGGACAATATTTGACTTAAACATCTCCTCCAGCGCTTGCTTTTGAGAAAGGTCCGTGCTTACTGCTTTCTGTATTTGTGGATTCAAATCTGTAAATGATTTCCCTCCATGAGCAAGATTTGGAGTTCTTGGTTTCTGTAGATGGATAAGTTGGTTGCACATAGGAACTTGATCCATTCTAATCAAAGCATTTAAAATAGGCTGGAGTGAAAATAATCCAGCAGAAGCATTGAAAAGTCCACCATTACCACCTTGAATCATTGACACGCCTCCCTTTTTAAACTTTAGATCTTGGAGCAATGGTACAATAGCTCTCATGCTTTCGGTTGTAAAACTTATACCAACTTCTAATACTCTCATCTTTCGTTCAGAATTAAAGTTAGTCATCTTGGCAATATGCATTGGTTTTTTTCTCTCAACAATGGTCCCAACTGCCAATAAGCAAAGGTTTTGTTCTTTTTTGGTTAATTTTCCCTGTGCTTTATTGTGCACTAGTACAACAAGGGTTCCCTTCTGTAACACACGTTTCCCGGGCCCACTTTCAAAAAAATCTTGAGCTGCGGGATTTTTCATTGATTGTATGCGCTTCTGGATTCTTGTAGGGAGAGAGACACGCACAATTAAATGTGGCTCAGGTTGCATACCAAAGGCAACAACCATGGGTTCTGGAAAAACTCGCCTTCGCTGTGATGCCTTAATACAAAATTCAGCCATCAATTCCTCCTTTACTGTCCCTAAAAGATCTTCCCGCATAAGCCGGAATTGACGATCCAATGCAGCAGCTTCTTGATTTTCTAAAAACTCCGACTTCCCCATTAATGGCAAATATGCACCCTCTTGGCATTGTAATTCACTTGTTGTTGGCACAATAGATATTGATCTGAAATTTTCTTTGTCATTATCATGATCTCTCACACCTGGTGGTCGCATAGCTTGTTGAGCGGACTGCAGTGATTCAAAATTATCATCATCCACACCACTTTCAATCATCTCTCTCACAGTATGATCTAGCTTTTGTAATTGAAAAACAACTTCTAGTTGTTGCGAAAGTTGAGGGAATCCAACTTGATTACTTGATTCGAGAAATAAAATGATCGCCTTCAGATGTGGGTCTACTAGAATTTCTTCATCTCCCGTCTTTCCTAATTGAATGAGAAACCAGGCGATTACAGAATGACTGTTATCAACAACAAGTCTTTCTGTCTTTAGCTTCTGTAGTAAGGTCAGAATAAAATCAGTAGAATTATATAAGGTTTGAAAACAGCTCAACATTCGTTCCTTGTAAACACCCATTGTTAATGCTTCACCTCCCAATGCTGCAAGTAATTTCAATGGTTCACTTAAATCAGGAGAAAGTAATTCACAAGCTTCTTTTAAAACTGATTCCATCTCCCTATCAAAGTTCAATACTAACTTTTTCTCATCTTCATAGTCTTTAGACAATATTTTAAAAAACTGACATGCATCCCGAGTGTTGCAAAGTTCTTTATCGCCGCATTTTAGTTTGTCAACATAAGATAAATAACGAGGTCCTCGCTCAGAAGTCCGAGAAAAATTTCTGCTTTCATAACTACGTCGGGAGTGATGACGAGATTGATTAGGATTTACACCCTTGTTTCTCTCATTTTTGTGTTGGGTACTTTTTCTCTTTCGCATATCTTTGGAGGATCAAATGTATGAATTATGGAGTTGTGGGTTTTTGGATGTTATCCTTGGATTGTAAGAATGAAAATATCGGAAACCAAGAATGCCATAATGAAATAAAGATAATGGTACCTCATTTCCTATGTGTATTTGTCAAAGGTGCCAGTAGAACTTAACCAGCTTAAGAATCAAGAAATTCTTCTTTGATATGATTGGATGATGAAAATTTCATTTCAAGTACTCTGACGAATTCTTAAAGATGTATGGTTGAAAAGTACTACAATCGAAAATTCCGATATAAGCGAGCATGGACGCCAGCAAATAATCTGTCGCCACCAATCAAGTTGAGCCTATTGTTTCATGAATTAATCATTCTTTTCATATTCTCTCTCTCTCTCTGGAATGTCGACGAAAGTATACGCTTTTGGTCCGATTGGAGCCAAATATGTTTATGTATCTATTGACGACTATTGCCGTGGATTCGTTCTTGTGTAAAAACGTAGTATAAAATATACATACGACCTTTTATATGATGGAGTCTGTAAAAGGAGAGAAAGAACAATTCACTGAAATCATTATTGGTAATTTACGCTAATATCAGACAAAAAATCAACTATTGGGAATTCATTTTTTCATTATGCTCGAAAAGAAATAGATTTTAACTGGGCAGACGATAAAAATTTTGTAGAAGCCTATCAAGAAGCTTCATCTTCAAAAGGAAAGAGATGAGTGACTCAACTTATGTTGTACCTGGAGCATATCGGAGGATGGAAGAGTTTGAAAATGGGGCAAAAAAACTCCATGGTATGAAGAAAAAAGCCAAACGACAGTCGACAGGCAGGACTTGAACCTGCAGCGTCCCGTAGGACCGCTCGACCTAATCCCGATATTGGACCATTTCTGCTAATCCACAATCGTTTGACAGAGAATCTGCAAACTTGATAAATAAAGAGCGAACAAGTTTGGAATGAGAAAACATGACTGTTCTATAGCTGCATCGTAGAAATCACTATTGAGATGCAAAAAAATGTTTAGGGTGATTATTGGAGACGGGTGATGAACTCGGTGTCTTTGCTATAAATGTAAATTCAATTGAATCTTTGAAATGTAGCGCTCAAGACATGATTGCTGCTTTATCTAGCGTTTTTTGTATGTGACTTGCCAACTGAAAATAATTTGAATAGTCTTTAAATCATCGCAAAAAGACCTCAGATGAATATTCTGATTTAATTTATACGATTACGGTATAGTACTATCTAATACTTTGGAATCGCATGTAAATCAGAAAAAAAACAATACCTGTAGATCACAATTTTCGAATATCAACGTTTACTTTTATTATAGACAATGGCGTGTTATCGCTTAACAGTATAACTTAAAAAA
>Ga0209092_10005320_pt1 | contig 10449 bp, 11 predicted proteins | sample FraStrMetagenome_FD_187446 | JGI IMG/M metagenome (GOLD analysis project Ga0209092, IMG submission 187446) | Marine eukaryotic phytoplankton communities from Arctic Ocean - Fram Strait ARC3M Metagenome (SPAdes) (version 2) | ecosystem: Environmental > Aquatic > Marine > Oceanic | place: Fram... | reverse complement strand
AAATTAAATGTAAAAAGTATTTAATAAACATACTCTTGAGTATTTAAGTTTGGTCTAATATTTGCTTCATAGTAATAAAAAATATATATGAAAAATTTAATTTTACTATTATCAATCTTTTTTATTACGTCTTGTCAGATGTCTAAAAAAAGTCAAGAACCATCAAATCCTACAGAGTCTGTTGAAATGAAAGCTGAAACTCCTGTAGCTCTAGGAACAATTGTAGATGTAGCAGTGAGTAACAGTGACTTTTCAACTCTAGTTGTGGCATTAAAAGCTGCTAATTTAGTTGAAGCGTTACAAGCAGATGGTCCTTTTACTGTTTTTGCACCAACCAATGAGGCTTTTGGTAAAATTGATGAACAAACGTTAGCATCGCTTCTTGAAGAAGAAAATCAACAAGCATTAGCAAATATTTTAACTTATCACGTTGTACAAGGAAAGCTAACTGCAACTGATGTTGTATCTGCCCTGGAAAGTGGTAATGGTTCGGTTGATTTAACTGCATTAAACGGTCAAGTAATTAATGTTATGCAAAAAGATGGAAAAATTTGGTTGAAAGATTTAAATGGAAATTACAGCGAAATTGTTGCAACGGATGTAATGGGTAGTAATGGTGTTATACATGTAATTAATACAGTTGTTATGCCTAAATAATCATTGTAAAAGAATTATTTAAATTACTGAAGCCCTCTATTTAATTAGAGGGTTTTTTTTTATTTAAATTTTCCGTAATTAAGATTTATTGTTCTCAAACCACCACAACACATAACGTCCTTTTTTATTACCTAAACTCGCGGGAATTATATAAAAATTTGCTTTTGCTTTATTTAGTTGTTTTTCTATTATAATTAAGCTATTTGCTTTAGCCACAAGTGTAGAAAATACTTTCACTTGATGTTTAAACATCAGACTCTCTTTTATTAACCTTTTAATAAAGAGTACTTCTCCTCCGTTACACCAAAGTTCATTTGCTTGTCCCTCAAAATTAAGTTTGAATTCTGTATTAATACTTTTGCTACCTAAATTGTTAAGTTTTCTAAGTGACCCTTTTATGGCCTCTTCTTTAGAAATATGAAAAGGTGGATTACAAACTATAAAATCAAATAGATCACAAGATTTAATAATATTTTTAAATAAAAAACTCTTATTTTCTTGATGATACAACTTAACCTTATTTTTTAATTCATCGTTACGTTGGATATTATTATTTGCTATTTCTATTGCTTTTTCATCACTATCAATTCCAATCATTTTCCAGTTAAAATATTGAGCACCCAAAATACAATAGATTCCATTAGCTCCAGTACCTATGTCTAACCCCCTTAGTTGCTGGTCTTGAGATGTATTGAATTTTTCTGAAATAAAATCACGTATATGTAGTAAGTAATCTAACCTTCCGGGAATAGGCGGAATTAGATAACCAATAGGTAAATCATAATTCTCAAGTTTGAAATCAGCAAGTAGGATAGCCTTGTTCAATGCATAGACTGCAACTGAAGAACTGAAATCGATTGTTTCTTCATTAGAGGGATTTAAAATAATATGTTTTTCTAATAAAGGGTGGAATTTGATTAATCTTTCAATATTGTAGCGATTATAATATGGATTTAGTGGATGCATTATTTACGAAGTTAACGTTTTGATTAAAAATTACTATTGAGATTTTTTGACTTTTTGTTATAACTTAGTGATTGTTAATGAAAAAATTAATATTTACCGTTTTAAGTAAGTCTATGCTTCAGATTTCATATAAATAGAAACTTAATTCATTAACAAATTTACACATGAGAAAAAAAATATTTTTAGGCACACTTCTTTCAGGGTTAATTCTTTTGGGAATCTATCTTTATAATTTGGGAGCTAGACCAGATAGAGAATACCCGACGTTTACACTTCATCCTGAAAAAAAAGCCGCAACAGTTCATGACAGTATCCCTTTACAGGATGTTGTGCTTGCTGGAAATAATTGGGATGGGGTTATTACCATTTTTGATCCAAATACTTTTAAAATCATAAAAAAAGTAAGTGCCATGCCCGATCGAGAAGAAAGGTTTGAAGAAATCTATTCAGGCCTAAGAAGTCTTGCTTCAGGTTTTATCAGGGAATATATCGGTGAAGGCAATGATCAATTGGTTGACGACATGTTTACGTCAAATGATGGTAGGTATATTTATGTATCAAGACCAAGTTTCGCAGACGTTGTTGCTATCGATGTCAATTCTGGGGAAATTGTTTGGCGAACACCTATTGAAGGTTTTAGATCTGACCATTCGGCTATATCTCCAGATGGTAAAACTTTTTTAGTTTCTGCCTCAACCGCCCGAAAGGTACAAGCTATTGATGTTTCAACAGGTGAAATCATTGGTAGTTTTGAATCTGGAGATCAACCCCATGAAAATATATACTCCGAAGATGGTAAAAAAATATACCATGCCAGTATCGGCAAAGTCTTTTTCGCGTCGCCAAATCTCGACTTTTTGAAGGGCGATCGTTGGTTTCAGATTGTTGACGCTAATAACTATGAAGTGATACGCCGTGTGGATATGAAGCAAAAATTGGAAGAAGCCGGTTTTGATTGGATTGATCGAGCAGTTCGTCCAATGGCCATTACCAAAGATGAAAAATTTGCTTATTTGCAAATTTCGCTGTTTCATGGTTTTTTTGAATACGATATAGAGAATGATAAAATAACTCGAAAATTAGATTTACCTATTCCTAAAACAAATAAAAATCTAACGCCTGGAGACCACCTTTTAGCTTCAGGACATCATGGCATTTCTCTTAGCGGAGATGATAAAACTATATGTGTAGCGGGTACTATGGATGGCTATATTGCCATAGTTGATAGGGAAACCTTTAAATATAGCACCATTAAACTTTCTGATGATCCAAAAGAAGCAAAGCCATACTGGGCAACTTCAAGCAAAGATGGCACAAAGGCTTATGTATCTATAAGTGGGCTTGATAAAGTTTCAGTAGTTGATTATGTTACAGCAAAAGTAGTTGCCGAAGTTCCAGTTGGGAACCATCCTCAAAGGGTTCGAAATGGACAACTGCGTTTAAAATACTAGTACAGCAAAGAATACTATTTAATAGAAATTAATTATTATTTTTAAAAAAATGCAACAATTAAAATTATATCTAGATAAAATAACTTCAATATCTAGCTCCGATTGGAGTTTTTTTATTTCAAAACTACAGCGAAGAGTAATTACAAAGAAATCAGTTTTTATAAAAGTGAATCAAATAGAAAATCATATATCATTTATAGAATCTGGTATTGTTCGTTTATTTATTCCTAAGGATAATCCAGAAAAAGAAATAACCTTTGGTTTTAGTTTTGAAAATCAGTTTGTTAGTGCTTATGATTCTTTTTTAACTCAATCACCTTCAAATTATCAATTACAGGCTTTAACAGAAACTACCGTGTTGAGTATTTCTTATAAAGACTTACAATCAGTTTATAAATCAACTCAAATAGGAAATCTTATTGGAAGATTAACAGCTGAAGATCTTTTTTTAATTAAATCTAAACGAGAACAAAATTTGTTAAATCTTAATGCAGAGCAGCGTTACTTACAATTATTTAAAGAAAGACCAGAGTTGTTAAAATTTGTTCCTTTAAAATATATAAGTTCCTATATTGGTGTAACTGCACAAGCTTTAAGTAGAATAAGAAAACGTTTGGTACATAAAATTTATTGATCTAAGTTCATTGCCTAACTTGGTTTGTGAAACTATATTTAAATAAAAATTATGGAAATTTTTATTTTTATTTTTGTTCTTTGGTATGGTGGTTTGTTCTTTCAATCCTTCTTTCTACATCGTTATTCAGCTCATCAAGTTTTTACAATGTCTAAAACGATTGAGCGTATCACATTTATTTTAACTTGGATTTTCCAAGGTCCTAGCTACTTAAGTGCTTATGGTTATGGAATCATGCACCGAATGCATCATGCATTCACAGATACAGAAAAAGACCCCCATTCTCCATCTCATGATGCTAGTCTATTTGCAATGATGTGGAAAACCAAAACAATTTATCACGATATTAATGAACAACGTATTGAAGTTGATCAGCGTTTTGTTAAAAATGTTCCGCAGTGGAAAAGTTTTGACCAAATGGCAAGTTCTAATTTATCTCGCATATTGTGGATTTTATCTTACTTCATGTTTTTTTTACTTTTTGTAACATCTTGGTGGCAATGGTTATTGTTTCCTGTAACTTTTTTAATGGCTCCAATTCATGGTGCGATTATCAACTGGTTTGGTCATATTTATGGATATGAAAACTATAAAATGAAAAACACAAGCAAAAACCTTTTTCCTTTTGATTTTTTAATGATGGGTGAAGGATATCATAATAATCATCATAAGCATTCAAGTAATGCTAATTTTGGTGTAAAGTGGCACGAAATAGATATTACATTTTTGATTATTAAAATATTGGATGCTTTAGGTTTAATAAAGCTAAAAGAAATTAGATCTAATATTTAATTGAATAAAATTATTAGAATGTAACTTAGAGATATTGGACTACACATCATTAAACAAACACCTCCCGTCAAAAGAAAACCGATATTATATGAGTAGGGTAGCAGCAATTAAAATTCCTAAGTTTTAAATTATTAAATTGCACTAGGTTTACTAAATTTTTAAAATAATCCTATGAAAACTCCATTAACAACTTTATTAGTTTTACTAATCTTTTTTACTTCTTGCAACGAAAAAAATACTGATCCAATTAAAATGATTCCAATCTCAACAGAATATGGTGATTTTAATGTGTGGACAAAACGTGTTGGCAACAATCCGTCTAAAAAAGTTTTATTACTCCACGGAGGTCCAGGAGCTAATCACCAATATTTTAAAGGATTTGAATCTTATTTTCCAGGTGAAGAAATAGAATACTACTATTATGATCAATTAGGTTCTACGTTAAGTGATAATCCACAAATCGATAATTTATGGACAATAGAACATTATGTAGAGGAAGTTGAACAAGTTAGAAAAGCATTAGGGTTAAATAAAGATAACTTCATATTGTTGGGTCACTCCTGGGGAGGTATTTTGGGAATTGAATATGCTTTAAAATATCAACAAAACCTCAAAGCTTTAATAGTTTCCAATATGGTGCCATCTGTTCCTGATTACAATGATTATGCTAAAAATGTACTAGCTCTTAAACTAGATCCTGAAATATTAAAAGAAATTCGATCATATGAAGCAGTCGAAGATTATACAAATGAAACTTATCTGAAATTAATTCATGATAATTACTATCCTGAACATGTCTTAAGAATACCTGCCGAAGATTGGCCTGAAGATGTTTCTAATGCATTTGCAGAAATTAATTTTCCAATATATTTAAAAATGCAAGGTCCATCTGAATTTGGAATAGTTGGAAATGCGAGCTTAAAAGATTGGGATGTAACCCAAGAGTTAAATAAAATAAATGTTCCTTTTCTATCCATTGGAGCAGAACACGATACTATGGATCCAAAACAAATGGAATGGATGGCTAACGAAGTTCAGAACGGATCATACTTGCACTGTCCAAACGGAAGTCATATGGCTATGTGGGATGATTCAGAAAATTATTTTAATGGATTAATAAGCTATATAAAAAATCTATAAATAATTTCTCAACTAATTAAAATATTAAACAAATAAATTTGGATAGGGTTTTTGATAAGTTTAGCAGAAACCAATTAAGTATTCCAATTACTTTTAGATTAATGTAATCAATGCCAATACTATCAAATGATTATAAGCCTCCTTTTCTATTTAAGTATAGACATATTAATACTATTTACAGTTCATTATTTAGAAAAACAAAACCTGTTTTTTATAAACGAAAGCGTATTGAAACTTTGGATGACGATTTTTTAGACATTGATTTTATTGAAAATTCAAGTAAAAAGATTGTAATATTATGTCATGGTCTTGAGGGCAGTAGTGATTCAAAATATATTCAAGCCACAGCAAAATTATTATCCTTAAATGGATATTCAGTCGCTGCTATGAATTATCGCTTTTGTAGTGGAGAAATCAATCGTCAATTGGTCACATATCATAGTGGAAAAACTGATGATTTGCATGCGGTGATTAATTATGTGCTTCCAAATTATGAATCTATATATTTAGTAGGTTTTAGTTTGGGCGGAAACCTTGTATTAAAGTATAATGGGGATAGTTTATTTTCTTTAAGTTCTAAAATTAAGGCTAATGTGGCCATTTCTGTTCCAGTTGATTTAAAGGGTTCTTCAATTGCTCTGAGGCGCAGTGAAAATACACTATATAGTTGGCGTTTTTTACGAACCCTATCAAAAAAAATGCATTTAAAGCATCATCAATTTCCTGAAAATTTGGATATAAGACAATTAAAAAAAGTAAAAACATTAACTGATTTTGACGATTATTTCACTAGTAAAATAAATGGTTTTGAAGATGCTGAGGATTATTATTTAAAGGCAAGTAGCAAGCAATTTATTCCCAATATCTCTAAACCTACTCTTTTAATTAATGCATTAGATGATCCCTTTTTGTCTGAATCCTGTTTTCCAGTTCGAGAGGCTAACGAAAGTTCAAATTTTTACTTGATGACTCCTTTGCATGGTGGACATGTGGGTTTTATTTCAAAAGGAGATTTTTATTGGTCAGAATATCAAATTTTAAATTTTCTTGACAGAAATTAATAATTACTATTGAGATTTTTTGGGTTTTTTCTTTTAAACCAGCAACTTCTAATCCTCGTAAGTAGGTTAAACTCACATTTAAACTGGATTGACCCATCGCTTTTTGTAGTTTGGTTAATGAATCAGTTCTTTTAAAGACTTCTATAGCTCCAGAATGTCTGAATGAGTATAGTGCTTGTCCATGTTCAAGGGTGTTAGATTTCCTCTTAAAACGACTCCAAAGAGTCTTAAAGTAATCTATATTTAAAGGTTTAGGCTTGTCAGAAAACATATTCAAATGAAACAAAATATATTATTCCAATTAGAAAAAGACCGGTTGCTATTTTTTGTTTAATCCCCAAGTTTTCGTGAACTTTCCACTTTGTACAACTTGTTTTCTTTTTTCTATCCAATTATTATGGTTATACTTTGGTAAATTAGGAATAGTATCTAAAGATTCTTTTAAAGTATTATAAATTTCATTTTCATTCTCAGTAAGGTCACTAATTATTATTTGTTTTTTTTCATACAAATCTTCTGAATATTTAAAAAAATCTCCTCTTTTGTATAATTTGTATTCTTTATTTTGGGCATAAACTCCTTTTGAAATATCAGGGTTTTTTGCCCCCCACATTGGATTATAATAGGTGATTAAAACCTCTCTTTCGTTGTAGTCTTTATTATTAAACAAAGGCAATAAACTTTTTCCATATGACTCTGTTTTTTTAACATTTAAAATATCTTCAAATGTTGCATAAAAATCTGTAAAATCAATTAATGCATCACTTTTAAAACCTTTTTTTATATTTTTTTTCCAATTTACTATCATTGGAACATTTGAAGCATATTTAATTGTAGAGCCTTTAGCTCCTCTAATTTCATTATCATTATTTAGAGTTACAACTTGTGTGTCAGTTCCATTATCTCCAATAAAAATTAAAATTGTATTATCTAAATTATTTTTTTTCAAAGTAGCGGCTATTTTACCCACAATTTTATCAGTATAATTTATGTAATCAGGAAAATAGATTTCATTATTACCATTATTTCTGTCTTCTCTATTTTTCCAATCATCAGAATAAGGTGTTGGACGAAATGGATCATGAACTAAAGCCATTGGATAATAGATAAAAAAAGGATCATCTTTACTGTTTTCAATAAAATTAATTATATAATCAGTAAAAATATCAGGTCCATAATCATCAATATCTTTTTTTAGTTCTATACCATTTTGAACAATTAAAGGATTAGCAAACCTTTGATTTTGTTCTCTTAACCACCACAAACAATACTCATCAAAACCACTTTTGTGAGGTCTATCCAAATCTTGATTATTATCCAAATCATATTGGACACCATTTAATTGCCATTTTCCAACTACAGTTGTTTTGTATCCATTATCCTGAAAAAGATTTCCAAAAGTTTTTTCATTTGGATTTAAATAGGTAAAATATTCATAGTTTAGATAATTAGGCTTTCCAGTCATGATTTTTACTCTCGATGGTGTACACAACGGTTGAGAATATGCATTATTAAAGTTAATTCCATTTCTAGCCAAAGAATCTAAAACAGGAGTTTTATATTCATTAGCTCCATTAATACCAATAGCTTCATAACCAAGGTCATCAGACATAATTAAAATTACATTAGGCTTATCAATATTATTTGATTTATTACATGATATAAAACCTAAAAAAAGTGTAAAATATATAAGAAATTTGAAATTCATTTTAAAACATAATAATTTATATTAATATATATATTATTAATTAATATTTATATACTAAGATGTTTATTTGTCAGCCATATAAAAAAAAATGGAAGGTAAAATAGATAAGTTTAAATCAGAAATTGAAGAACTTGGCTTTTGTGTTAACATGAAACCAGCTCTCAAAAGTTTGTCTATTTTGATTGCACTAAGAATTGAGTTATTTTTAAAATTATGAATAAACAGCTTAAACCAGCTTCTAAGCAATAACAATTAAAATTTTCCTATGAATAATAAACTTATGATGATCATAACATCAATATTTATGATCATATCATGTTCTACGAACAATAAAAGGAATATTGATAGCCCCAATATAGTATTTATCATTGCAGATGATGCTTCATGGAAACATTTTGGTGTATATGGCTCAAAAGAGTTAAAAACACCAAATATTGATAATATGGCATTACAAGGTGTTTTGTTTCAAAATGCTTTTGTCAGTACTCCCTCATGTACGGCATCAAGAGGATCTATTTTGACTGGAAGAAATGGTTTTGAATTAGAAGACGGAATTTTATTAGGAGGTTATCTTCCAAAAAAATTTAATACCTACACTGAGATTTTGCAAAAAGCTGGTTACAAGGTTGGTGCAACAGGAAAAGGGTGGGGGCCAGGGACGCTATTTGGTCGTGATGTCAATCCAGCTGGTTCACCACATAATTATTTGCAGGAAAATAGATATGAAGAATTATTTTGTGATAACTCCATTTCTCCAACCAATTATGCAGCCAATTTCAATAATTTTTTATTTGAACGAAAAGAAGATCAGCCTTTTGTGTTTTGGGTTGGAACCCATGAACCTCATAAACCCTTTACAAATGGATTAGCCGCCACTCAAAATATTGATATAAACAAAATTATTGTTCCTGAGTTTTATCCTGATAATAAAGATGTTAGAACAGAACTAGGTGAGTATTTAGCTGAAATTCAACATTTAGATTATCAAGTTGGACAAGTATATGAAGTTTTAAAAAAACATAATCAGTTGAGTAATACAATGGTAGTTTTTACATCAGATAATGGCATGCCTTTTCCCAGATCAAAATCCAACCTATACGAGTATGGTATACACATGCCTTTAATTGTTACTTGGGGAAACCAAATCAAAAAAAATAGAAAAATCCTTGATTTGATCTCACTAACAGATTTGGCTCCAACATTTATAGATGCTGCAGGTTTGACCGTACCCTCTAGTATGTCTGGAAAAAGTTTTTTGGACATAATAAAATCCGAAAGAGATGGTGAAGTTAGAAATGATGACAGAAAGATTTTCTCTGGTATTGAGAGACATGGTGCCTCAGCTATTTATCCTTCCAGAACAATTAGGTCTAAAGATTTTCAATTAATATGGAACGCTTTTCCAGAGAATATTCCAATTGCTGTTGACGGTGGCCCTATTCGTGATGAGTTGATCAAAAGCAAAGAAAAAACCCCATTCTATTATAAAATTAATATGGATAGGCGTCCAGAATTTGAGTTGTACGATGTGCAAGATGACCCCAATTCTTTAAACAATTTAGTAAAAAGTAATAATCACCAAATTATTATGCAAAGTTTAAAAAAAGAACTCTTTGAATATCTTGAGTCTAGGGATGATCCAAGAGTTTTGGGTAATTCGGATATTTGGGAATATTCCCCTGCTTTTATTCTTTGGAATGGAGAAAAAGGCTCCGGAGTTAATTATTCCCCATTTACTCAGGGTCAAAATATACCTAAGGAACGCATGAAAAAAATGTTAATAGAATATTATCATAAAAATGATTTTGAACAGGATTTTATAGACAAAGTTTTAAAAAGATTAGAAAATAACTTGGATTAGTAAAAAATTAATTCTTCTATTATTTCTTTTTCCTTTGGGTTTTTAGTAGTGCTGGCCGTACAATAATCGTACAAGTTTTAAAAAGAAAAACCCTAATTACTTGTTTATAAAGTAGTTAGGGTTTTGCTAAGCGGAGAAGAAGGCTCTATCTTCGAAGGGAGGTTATTGAACCTCTTAAT
>Ga0209092_10005318_pt1 | contig 10451 bp, 5 predicted proteins | sample FraStrMetagenome_FD_187446 | JGI IMG/M metagenome (GOLD analysis project Ga0209092, IMG submission 187446) | Marine eukaryotic phytoplankton communities from Arctic Ocean - Fram Strait ARC3M Metagenome (SPAdes) (version 2) | ecosystem: Environmental > Aquatic > Marine > Oceanic | place: Fram... | reverse complement strand
GATTTGGTTTACCGATCAAAAACTCTACTCAAATCTATCATCCCACATTAAAGACACCTATTTTCATGCTAAAGCGAAAGCATATATAACTGAAAAGTACTCCATGACACCCGCTCTCTTTGAAGAACTCGATTGGAAAGCCTCTCACAAAAGCATGTCCAATCTCCACCCAACCGAGCGCCAATGGATTTCGAAATATGTTTCTCATTTTCTACCTATAGGAGTAAATATGGTGCGGAGAACCCAATGGTGTGAGAGTTACTGTCCCGGGTGCAAGATATGTGAGGAGACTCACCATCATTTATTTCACTGTCAATACCCTCAATCACAAATGCAGTACAGGAAATCATTGGATGATATTTCTAACTGGCTTACCTCCCAACATACCCCAGATGTACTCACCCTAGACCTACTCAACCTGGTTACCGAATGGAGGCAATATGGGAAAATATATGCTTCGTTGCTGTCCGCACCCATTCAAGATCAACTCCAAATGGGCTGGCGCCACCTAATGGAAGGAAGACTGTCTGTGTCCTTCGCCAAGTATATACAAGAGCACTAAGGCTTAAATTGGACAGCGGGTTTCATTTCAAAATTGTGGGCTTACCTTTACTGGTGGCCCCAATTGACCAATAGGAACAAATTTGTGCACAAACTCAATTCTGAGGTGTCTCAAATACGAAGACGTGCTTCCTCTCACCTTCGGACATGGCTTCAATCCAGCTTACTCACTACGTCCAAACGAAGAGTAGGTTCGAATCGATATCGTAAAATCTCGCCCCTCATAAGAGAATTACGAAAACGCAGTGTCAAATTCAAATCCTGATTTATTTGGAAATATAAATAATTTTGAAAGCAACTACCATACAATTTGATTAATCATCCCAATCAATGCAGAACTTACATCGTATCCTCGACTTCCTCCTCCAAACCCCATCCAACACCATCCCTACCCACTACAATCCCCCGATCCTGTCCCCTTCTACAGACAATAAACTATTCCACATCCAACGTCCAACAATGGGATTCTCTGGGTTCGTCAAGGAGCTGGAATATCCCAAATTAGCTGGTCGCTCTCTGGGTTGGTCTGTCGTACTTGTTGGTTTTCTTCCTTGTTTTGTTGTATTCTGCACATTCAATTTTTTAGAAAGTAAACGATCTAGTCGGCAATGAAGCAATTCGTTGGCTTAGCAATAAAATTCAAATTTTTGTAATTGTGAGGTAATAATAATATTTTTTTTACCACCTTCGAAATTGCTACTAGTCTACTACTATTTCAAAATTAGAATTAAATTAAATTTAATTATTGAAGCGGGATTCCTCATTCAACGAAGAGCGCTAAATTATATAGTTTTAAATTTAATTCTTTGTTGTCTAGAAATAATGAGATTATTTCTATTGTTTAATTTTAATTGTGATGCTGACGTAGGCAATACGATTTCTCGGTGGCAGTCGGAGACTGCACCTTCGTATTCGTGGCTTCTTGAAACCACAATATATACCAAGTGCACATAATGGATTCAAACTGATATGATATGTATGTATATATATTTTTTTTGCCAAGCTAATCGTAAAATAGATATTAATGTGCCCCTATTTTCATGAATGTTATCTTATTTGTAGCAATGAGATAATATTTATTTACGAATGATTACATTTTAAATGTCATCCTACTCATCATCTTACCCAACCATCCAATCTTGAGGCTCCAGCATCGAATCCAGTTAGAGTAACCCTGAAAATAATATATCCTGTTTTGTACGATCCATTTCAAAAAGTTCTCTGAGTTAAATATTTGTATGGGTACCAAATTCAACGGATACTTATATCGGAACAAAATATATGACTCCTCTAAATGAATTAAGATTCCCATTTTCAATTCAAGTATGTACGGGACTAGCAACAAGAGCAATGCAATTTACATACTTAGCATATTCATTTCATACGCATTCTTAATATTTTATGTTTGTCGTATATATATATATTAAAAGAATTACACTCTCTCTAGAACGAAGATAGATAGTGCACTATAGTACTAGACAGAGGACAATCATTTTAGAAAGCATCACTGTTGGAAATCTTTGGCGAAAGGGAGATCCAGAATTGTATTCGTTAGTTTGAATTTTGCGAAGGTCGAGAGTTTTTGAAAATAAAAGATGGTGAAGATTTCACGGCTTCAGAGTTCTGCAATCGCGATAGGGTTTATCTTATCTTGTTCATATTGTCAAGTTTCTGCGTCGCAATTCAACAACGATGACTATACAAATGACGATCAAGGAATATTTGAAGCATCTCGAAAAAGTTTGTGGCTGTACTCATCTTCAGCAATGGCAATTGAATATCATGGTTGTACTTGGGCTTACTCAGACAATACTGACGATGCTGGTTGTCTTGGGGCCAGTTCTGAAGACGGACTCAGCTCGTGGTATTTAATGTCAAACTGTAGACGCACGCAAGCTGTGTATTCTGTATACAGCACGGAAGAAAGCACTAGTGTGAGCTGCAGCAAAGGAACATACCAGGGCACAGTGAGTAATTTCCCTAATTTTTACATTTTTTTATTTTACTGCAACTGCTTTTATCTAATTGGTTGTTTTAGTTCATTTCCAAAACTGGCATGTACAGTTTTCTTGGTAATCTTATTGGGTATGATGAAAACCCACTGCTGACAGGTGATGATGACCACTATGCTCAGGACAGCATGCCCATGTGTGAAAAGGACGAAAGTGGTTACTATAAAGCTGTTGGCTGTTCGAAAAATGGAGAATTAACACTGGACCTTTACAGTGATGAATATTGCTTAACTTATGTCAGTACCTACAAAACTCTTCAAACCATGACTAATAGACTCAACTACTACAAATCCTGCCATCAAGCCTATTCTTCTAAGAACGGAAATAGTCCTGAGTATAGTTTGATTGGGTATCTTATGCAAGAAAGCGATGCCTGTAATCAACTTGATACTCCCTACTGTTTCGACGTGGATGGGAGTAAAACAAAAAGCTTAAAGCAGACTTCCAATGGCTCTTTTCATAACATCAAACACTACAATGGTCAATCGTTTGCCAGTAAAATGAAATATGCTCTTGGAACATTTTTTGTCGTGTCAAGTTTCGTCATGTTCATTGGAATTTTATTTACCAACAGGAGAAAGCGACGGGCAATGTTGAGGCGACATTTCAGGAAAAAGAGTCTTGATAGACGTCGGAGATCAAAGTCGGGTGGAAAGAGGGGCCGAAGACGCAGATCGAAATCCAAAGTTATGGACGATACTGATATACCAGATGAGAATGAAGATAATGCAGAAGATGAAGTACCTGAAGGAGGGGGCACTTTTGTTTGAATATTCTGATGCACTATACTGTTTGTGTTACTCTTTATTCTAAGCATTAAATGTACCGATTGATATAATTTATTTGGTTAGTTGAAAAAGGTTCACTTTTCACACTTTTTCAATTTTTCATATTCAACTCTAATCTATACACTGGTGACAATATTGTGTTTTTTTCAAAGAGTAAATTTTGATTAACTTATCATTAGATATACGAAAAAAACAAAATTCGACACACCAACCCTACAATCACTTATAAAATTCAAGTTTTGCAGGAGCATCTGGATCTTTTGTAAGATCAAGCCACTGCCTTGGAAGAGAGCATGATGCAGTAGCTGAGTAAAGGCTCGCAAATGCTTTAGGGTTTTCAACATCGCGGAACGTCTTGTTTGCACTATCTGGTGAAGCCATACTCAATGCAGAACGTAGGCGTTCAGTTTGAATACACAAATCGACGTATTTTTCACCCAATGAATTCAGTTTATCCACCTTTCCAAAGTTGACTGGATACTTTGCTATCTTCATATCCCTATAATGAATATAAAAGAAATAATAAGATATGAGAAACATCTATAAACGACGAGATTTGTATGACACCCTTGAAACATGGAAAACTCACCTTGCCAAACGACGAGCCAAAAAGTCCTTATCTTGCCTCTCCAATAATAGAACTCTTTCGTCGGCAGCATTCTCGCTCCAATGATTCTCATCGAGTTCATCCATTTCGGCGAAGTACTCGTAGTCAATAGATATACGGGAGTATGGTATCTGCATTTCGTCTTCCAGAAGTTTTTGATTGATTTTGGCCATATCCTTTGGTGCAGGAACTGGATTTTCTCCAGTTAGGTAAGAAAGGATCAACCAAGCCTGAACATCTAGTTCAAGTAATGGACTGAAAGTGTTCGGAGGCTCTATGTGGTAAAAGATATTTGGATTCTTTATGAGCATACAATTGTAAAGGCCCTGATAAATACTGCCAGTCCATAGTGTCTTGTTGGGTGTGATATTTCCTAGGGAAGCAGTAAGGGCGTTATTTCCCATCCTCCAACCTTTGGAGACTTCCCATTTTTGTTCGCAGTCTAATCGGTATGCTTCCTCAAAGACGTCAAAGTCATAATCATAACCTGTGCAAACAATGATAACATCTACATTTTTAACTTTAATAACTTCTTCTTCGTCATCACGTCTCCATTTTTGCCTTTTTTCAGACCAATACATTGGCTGACATTTCAAACCAGTCCCTTTTTCCACAACTTTGTAAGGCACACTATAGAGAAGCTCGACTTTATTGTCAGGCCAAGAACCAGTTTCAGCACATTCCCCCAAGCCCCTACGGGCTGTGATGTAGATTTTGTTAGCACCCAACTTAATTGCACGTAAACTCAGATCTTCCGCCGAGCTGCCATCACCCACCATCATGATTGTCTTTCCCTGGACAACCTGTTGGAAGTTATCTGTTGCTTCAGTCGAGTGCATGACTTTGCCTTTGAAATCTTTGAGAAGCTCCATTATGTCTTCTGCAGCATATGGTTCTGATTGCACACCTCCAGCAAAAATAACTCTATCGTACACAGCTAGAGAGTGTTCTTCCGTTTCGCAGTGGGTTGTTTTGACGGTAAATTTAGTTTTGGCTTCGTCAAACTTGATATCCACAACTTCGTGATTGAAAAGAACATTGTCCAAAGCTCCATCTAAACTGTTTCTTGCAATCATGTACTCTAGCACATCTTTACGTGGCAGAAATGTTGGTGTGGGTTTCTTAAAATGCTCATCAAATGTGTAGTCATATAACTCAATGAGCTCTTTGGGTGTATTGATCCAAAGATCATCGTACCTTGAGTATCGTCATAATAATGTTAAGATGAAAAATATTTTCATTTCATTTCCATTAATTTCAAAATAAAGATGAAAAAAATAAAAAAAATAAATTGGAATAGCGACTTACATTAAAGCTTTGTTTTCTTCATCCGTCCGATCAAGATCGTCTTCTGGAACATCTTTCCAAACACCACCCGGCGAGGCTGCCATCTCATAACATGTCACGTTAGGAAGAGGATATTTGGGATCTTCATTTTTCTTCTTTTCATTAAGTGCATGCAAAAACATCATTCCAGCGGGACCACACCCGATCACAGCCACTTCCAGCGCCTTGCCCGATGTGCTCTTCTTTTTTTTCAAAGATTTAAACATGATATGATTCTTGCTGTGTCTCAATTCAACAACGACGACTCTCAAATTAACAATCAAGGAGTCTTTGAATTTATTTTCTTCGCAAACTTAGATCTGCTTCCACAACTTTATTGACAGCCCTTCTGTTCCGTTGTGCAAATTGCAATTTGCTTTGTCTTTGATAAACTTTAGAGGAGGTGGAAAGATTTAGAACCGAATTGCACTCTAAAATCACAACGTTTATAATTAAAAATAATATTGCCCTAATGACTCTGTAATGAGAGGTTACGAAAATTGCTTCTTAACAAGTTTTCATGTGATACCCCTCTAGATAGATCCATTTGTATATCCTACTTAAGGGATAAGGTCTAAATCTATCCACAACATCTTAAGTAACTTTATTTTTCATTTAATTATGAATATTTAATCAAGACATAGTTTTTCAGCATTGTTACAATTCCTGATCAAATTAATTAGGAAACCATACATATTGGAGCCATGTTTCAATGGATGATTCCATACATTTTCCACGTGTCTCACAAAACCAACTCTTTCGGTACAAATCCACGGATCTCTGAAATTTTTGGAATGTTGGGAATGGGCCTTTGCACCGGTCTCGGGACCGGAAACGAAGCAACGAACGATGGAAAAATGGAGGAATTTTTTTATTTGTTGTAATTAGGTTCAATCCGGACCATTATGGACCAAACAAAAAGTTGACCAGTAAAAATATACTGTTTACCTTCGTACTTATTAACCACGTACGACATGCTACAAAAACTAGTCAACAAACGCAATGTGCTACTTTAGTAAGATAGTAACCTAAAAACCGGCCTACGTTTTCCTTCACGTAAACAAGGTGATTGAATTAACATCTTGTTAGTACTACGAGAAGACGAAACAGACGATTTGTCAAGGCATACAGCTACAGCGAAGTAATTTCCATCAACATGAGTTTGCAAAAGATTCGCAAAAGCAGCGGTGTAAGTTTAATTCAGTCTGGCTTAGTTTCATTCAACAATCTGATATTGTAGAGATATAGATAGATAATGAGTTAACTTGTTGTTTTTTGTCATGTACAGGAGCCCGATGAATTCGAAGCCGCAGTAGCACAAGAATTGCTCAATCTTGAGATGACCTCAACTGAGCTTAAGGGATCTTTGCGTGACCTCTACATTACTGCCGCCAAAGAGGTAGACTGTGGAGCTGGACGTAAAGCCATCATCATCTACGTTCCATTCAAACTTCTCAAAGCCTTCCATAAGATCCAAACACGACTTGTGCGAGAGCTTGAGAAGAAATTCTCCGGTCGCCACGTTCTTCTTGTAGCTCAACGAACCATCCTTGGAAAGAGCTACGTTCGCAGTCAAAAGACCAAGGGCCCTCTTCCCCGCTCCAGAACTTTGACTGCTGTTCAAGACGCCATCCTTGACGATCTCGTTTACCCCACTGAGATTGCCGGAAAGAGGACCAGGGTTAAGACTGACGGAAAAAGGATTCTTAAAGTATTCCTTGATGGAAAGGATCAAGCCAATGTTGAGGCCAAACTTGAGACTTTCGCTGCTGTGTACAATAAACTTACCAACAAACAAGTGTCTTTCTCCTTCCAGTAAATTAAAACCAAATTAAACAAACTATTTTTGATGTGACATGTTATTATTCCTTCATGTCGTTTCAAAATTTACTTACTATCCTCACTCTCGTGTTGATCCAATTGCTATTTCTACAGTGTGACTATGTTCATTTTTATTTCATTCTTTGCAAAAGTTTAACCCACTAGGTGCAATAAACATCCAACAAAGTTTCGCAATTTTCATCCGCAGTTACGCATTAATACCTTACTTTAAGTTATGATGAAACACACGATACTATTACAGTTAATATTGTTTAATTTTGTCAGTCACAGCATCCAAAATGAATCTCCTGTAGTGAAGTGGTTATCACCGTTGACTTTGAATCAACTATCCTCGGTTCGAATCCGGGCAGGAGAATTTTTTACATAGGACGATCTCCTACCGCGATGAAAACAAGAGTCATTACCTCAATCTACTAAGTTTTTTGATCATGATTAGGAAAGTGACAAAAAGAGACCATTGTAGAACAGGATGTGTAAATCATATCAATGCGAATCACTCAAAGAATTATTGTTACATGTAAAATGTTCTTTGTATCACTATTTCCAACTGGTTTTATATTTTCAAATCAATGAGAACCAAGTGAATCAATTCCACTCACTTCTTTATTTAACTATTTGGACAAGAGAAAGCAGCAACAAATATATATCCGAGGAACGCAATTACCAGCCACGCAATAAATGACAACAATATGTGCTTTTTTGTATCACCAATTTGAATAGGAGTTATACATTTAAATCAATGAGAACCAAGTGAATTAATTCTACTCACTTCTTAGCTATATGTTTTGGAAAATTGAGATGAGAATTATACATCGTGTATGAAGAACGTAGCTACCAGTCACGCAAAAAATGACTCTCACATATGATATGCCCTTTGTATCATAATTTTCAACAGGTGCTATATTTTTAAATCATTGAGAACCAAGTTTTCTCGACATTATTCCCTCATCAATTCAGTTCCTAAATCAGATTGTGTATGATATAAGTTTTTCTAATGATAGTTATCAAAGTATATTAAATGTTATAAGTATCACCTTTGGAATCAATTTCTTCAATCTTTCAAATGTGATTGAATCTTAGCAAGAGTCAGAGGGAAAACATGCTTTTCTTTTATACAAGCCCTTTACTTTCATTTTGTATTTTATTTCATATTCATGAACTCTTCTTTCTTTTCCCTCAAGAAAACTCGCATACATCCATCAAGTTTCCCAAACGGTCGGCTCACTTTCCATCAGCTTTTTTTCGTTGCTTGAATAAAAACAAATCAGGCTAATATTGTTCAATGAGTTTTTTTTATTAATTTCAGCATGTTTTGCTGCAGTGGCAAATTGAAAAGATTCATGTATCTACCGATGAATGCATGTATCAACTTATTATTTTTACTAAACATTGATATTACCATAGTCGCAGATAAAATCCAGGGTACTAGAGGAGCAGGCTAAAGAGGTCCTAATCTAGAAATATATCGTATTACCACTACTTACTTGAAAAATAGTATGCTATTCATTGTCAAAAGTTCTCTTCTATTCTTTTATTAAAGGAACGAAAAAGATTTGATAAAGAGGCTTTTGCAAGATTCGCATGAAAAGCATTCTCGTGTATGCTGCTACAATGGAACAGCTTTTTATCCCAGCAACGATCCAGCGATTCTGTATTTTCAAGAAAAAATACGACTTCAATTTGTTCTGAGGGAATCAACCTTCACGTATGTATGGATCAGATGACGTGTTCTTTTACATAGAGTTTTTCAATCATATCAGAAATTATTCTTATTTAATATTTTTCCGTGCTGGCTATATATATATATGTTTCGTTTCTGTTGTAGTCGAAAACAAAGTTTCTACATGAAAGCTACGTTTGTTCAGTCGGCGAGTCATAAGATTTGCCAAAAAAAAATACGAATAGCTCGTACAAATTCTCCAAATTCGTTTCGTCGATAAAAAGGCTTCTGTAGAGATTCTTTTTTCTGATACACTTCGTACGTCACGAGTGTGGAGGGAATGTGGAAAGATATTTTCTTCATTAGGTATCCAGAAAAACCTTCATCACACCCTCAAGTGAGTAAGTACATAAATGCATCTCAAACAATGAGTACATAAATTGGGTAAGTGATGTACGAAGGATAGGATTTAGAATTTACTATAATTCCGAACATAAACTTTTTAAAAAAACGTTCAAAGAAGACTTCTTTTTCTATAAAGTTTGAAAAAAATCATGAATAGAAACCCCTTTCAAAACTTGAGCGCCAATGTTTATGGCTCTATTACCAATAATGAGGAAACTAAAGATGAGAATCCCCTCTACGATTTACATGATTATTCTTTCATGACTAAAATGCGTGAAATTTCTAAGATCAGTGAATCAAAAGAACCGATACATACAAGCAAGAAGCTATGTCTGTACTCCTCTTCCAAGAGTTTGCAATGCTATACTAAAGCATCTAATGCAGCTCTTGGGAACTCTTTGCATATGAATGTTTCCGCAGTGCATCCAAAAAAAATTGAGAAGAGAAACAAAAGGAAACATCTGCCCCACAAGTTTTTGACTCCTCCAACTCCTTTGACTCCAAGTTTTCCTTCATCCTCAAGACTGACATACTCCGAGCATTGTAATACAAACGAATTTCCACAAGATGATTCCCTCGTCTCAAATCGACAACTAACTCAGTGATGTTTCTCATAACGTCAAAAGTGATAAGTTTCTGAAGAGAGAAATGGTACATTCTCTTTATAAAACACATGTGCATATGTAGACGAGAAGAAATCCCTACAAATTCAAAGCTGTGTTAATACTGTTTATAAATGTAAAGAACTGCTGATTTCTTGTAATTTTTAATTGGACTTTATAGCTGCATTTAATTAACCGTATTGAATATCTGCTGATACAAATCGATCCAACCTGATTCAATTCTTGATTTCACTATAAACAGCAACATATTAGACCATTTATTCCAAGTATTTGATAACAATGTCAGTTTAGCAGATTGAAATAATTGAAGCGAAAGTGAGCATTAAGAATTCTGCTGTTTACACTTTGTGCATTCCGTGACGTCAAATGACACAAGCGAATGGGCTCTTTTTTCTCACAATTTTTTTATCAATTTCACCCTTCAACTCATGTATGCAACTTTTGAATAAGAGGTAAACGTGTTAAATCATTGTGATATTCAGCTTTATTTCGATTACCAACTGACTTTTCAATCTTTAATTTTTAAATTGCAAAACAGCAACCTTCATCTCTAGAGAGAGAGAGAGAGAGAGAGAGTGGTCATAAGCAGCATTTAATTATCGCTCGCGTTAATTTTAATTTTGCTGA
>Ga0209092_10005317_pt1 | contig 10451 bp, 3 predicted proteins | sample FraStrMetagenome_FD_187446 | JGI IMG/M metagenome (GOLD analysis project Ga0209092, IMG submission 187446) | Marine eukaryotic phytoplankton communities from Arctic Ocean - Fram Strait ARC3M Metagenome (SPAdes) (version 2) | ecosystem: Environmental > Aquatic > Marine > Oceanic | place: Fram... | reverse complement strand
TCAGTGATGCATGGGGAAAATCCGTATCTTGCCACGCTTTGTAGATCTTTTGACCATCTCCAATAGAGAAGAGAGGAACCTTTGTCCCATCCGAAAAAAGAAGAATGAAAATAACTACTTAGACAATCGGAGCCATAATTTAATTCGGTCACTAAGTGCTCAAAATTCTTTCTGATCCAAAGATCTTGTGTACATGATCCTGTAGGAGAAAGAAAAGATCTTTTAAACTGAGAAAACTTCCCCCCTAGACGTTTGTGAAACAAACCAAAATAATGTCTTGAAATTGCCATTTGGTAATCAGCGTACGTAGAACCATACTCATTTTTCAAATAACCAACGTATTCAAGATAAAGACAGCGAAATTGTCGCCGAAGTATCAACTTTCGTAACGCAGGAATCAAGAATGTAGCCCGAGGCCAGAGAGTGATGATACGAAGATCCCATTTCGAAAAATCTACCTTAGCATCATCATGTTTGGCAGCTTGTTGTTCCATATCGTCGGATTTTGGGTCTCTTTTTTTTTGGTAAACTTAAATCCTACCCTCAAACGGTAGCTATTCGTAAGAGGCCAGCAAAAAAGGTCCAATTAAGAAATTATGTGCATGTTATATCTTTCTTCTTCTTCTACTTTGTTGTCGCTTGCTGTATACAATCGTGTAGTTGAATAAGGACATAATGTAGAATAGATACATCTCTTTTTCAATTAGATATAATCTGTTCTGGTGTTCTTTGTTCTTTTGTTGCTTTGTTCTAAATGTTGCTTTAAATAAGTGAGAACAAATAGCCGATCAAATTGAGGCGTCGATTAATTGCAATATTTTCAAGATTCACTCGTGCTTGAAGAAAAGCTCTTCAAAATCTGACGCTATATAATTCGCTCGTTCCGTCATCAAGTCTCAACTTTCTAGTAACAGTTAACCATCTTAATGGGAAATACGTTGCGTGTAATAAGTATGTAACTAGATAACTATTATAAACTGAGATAGGTTATTATACTATGCTATCTCTACATTCAATATGTTTGTTTGTTATACTGGTGTTATATGATCCCAAAATATCAATACCGTAACTACTGCTATACCTAATTAATTAATGAAAAATCTCCCAAAAATTATGTTTTTAGTAGTAAGCATTAAATTCTAAGTACGCAGATTACATGATTATCATGAACTTATGATTCATTTGGCTCATCTCAGCTTTAGTAACTATGATGACTGAGTTTTGTTTGCGAGTTTTTGTTACTTGCCATCTTCATCTATTTCCAAACGACCATTTCGTGGCTTGAGTAAAAATGTGACTCTTTCTAGTGTGATGAAGGTAACTTGTGAGCTTCCTGAGGATGGTTGCAATCAATTGCAGTTCATGCGATGTTGCATTTCCATGTCGGGTTGGAGATGGCTTTTGTGACGCGTACTATTATAATTCATTTGGATCAGATGAATGGTGCTTTCTACGAGAACTGTTAACCCTCCCTTTTCCGATCCCTCATCTATCTCACTCTATACGGGTGGGACTAGAATCATTGAGGATTCTTCTCCCGATTCCTTTTCATCACTATCAGAGAAATGATATGTTTTCGTGGAAGCTTTATTCACTGAAAATGATCTTCCAGTTCGTTTCCAAATAAAACCTATAAGGTATAAAGTTTTGTAAACCAATATCATACCAACGATCTTAAGAGCATCGTGCCATGGGTCCGGGTTCTCAATTACTGGAAAATACTTTTGGAATTCTTCCAACACATCGAAGCCATTAGCACTATTAATGCAAATGGAAGATGATGTGTTCGTCTCAGGAAAACATGATTCAAATATAGAATTCCTGAATACAATGTACATTATGTTGCGGGTGTAATATTGGAAAGGCATCACATAGTACAAAAACTTGAGAGGCCATCTAATATCACCTGGCATGAGAAAGATCCCACCAAATAAAAATGATAGCATCCAATATGATAGATAGATCAGCATTCCCAATATAGCATCGCTTGACCAAGCAGCTATCATTTCTGCCAATGACTCAAAGAGATAAATAAGTAATGACCACATCACCAGGGTAGGTACAAAGCTTGATGGGTCAAACGTCTGAATTACAAACATGGGGATACCAAGAGCGGCCAATGCAAAAATTACAATAATGGGCAAAGTAAGGATAATCTTTGCAAGGATATAGTGTATTGGTTTGATCATTCCATTCTTGATTTCTCTTTGGATAGTTTGCATTTCACTATGAATAGAGGAAACTGCCACTGCCCCCACTGCCGTTCAATGTGTTATTTAAGGTTAGTAGCAGTCGGTAATATTTTTGATGATTTAGACGAATTGCTAACAATATTTTGTTTTTTACTTACTCATCGTTGGTGAACACATGAACCACATCAACAGCCACATCTTGTTGGCGAGCTGATCCTGTGTATTTTGCCGAGCATTCCAATAAACAAATGCAAATATACAATTGGTAACGAAGAAGGCGATACATCGACCACTGTATAGTATAGGCTATAGACAATGTGGAGGGAAAACATTGGCAACAAAGTGTGAGGCCTATCCAATACTTTTTCCTGGGAGATTATTGAATAAAGAGGTATAATTTTGAAAATGTAGAACTCACATCACGCCAAATCAAAAGGAAATGACGGTGGAAAATTGCTCGGAAATTGCCACTAGAAGAGTGATAGGCAATTTTTTCCTTTTCTTTTTCTTGTAACAATTCTCTTCTTGGGGATCTCTTAACAATATCTGAAGAAAAGGAGTGAAGATCAGTGAGACTCCCATTCATGCTCCAGGCACCAAGTAGTTCCTCTGTTACTTGTGGTTGTCCAAAATCAGAATCTACAAGATCTATGTAATATTCAGGTGGATTGGTATGTGGAGGAAGATGGTGACCTAGCCTTGCAAAATAACCCTCCGCATCCAATGTACTTCCTGCATAAGCAAGACGACCTTTCGATAGAATCATCATTTGATTAAAGTTATTAAACGCCTTGGTGGAGGGCTGATGAATTGTGCATATGACAATGAGCTTCCTGGAGGTGGTGACGTTCTTGAGAATTTCGCAGATTCTATTAGATGCAGCACTATCAAGACCTGACGTTGGTTCATCAAGCATAAGGATAGATGGTTTCTTCAAAAGGGCGATTGCCAGAGATAGCCTGCGTTGCTGTCCACCACTAAGATTAGAGCAACGCTCAGTATTGATATTCTTCAGACCAATTGACCTCATAACATCCGTCACTTCCCTCACAATTTCATCCTTTGATATAGATGCAAAGAGCTTGGCTGCAAAAGTCAATACTTCGTTCACGGTAAGGTGGTCCCAATTCTTATCATACTGCTCAACATGAAAGCAGTGTTTTTCAAACTTTGCTCGATCGAAAGGCGCACCATTCAACATAACCATCCCAGATAACTTCCCATAATAAGCCTTGAGTGCTAGAATATTCATCAGTGTTGTCTAGAGTAGAGTAAGCAAAATAAAAATATGTTTGGGAAGGTGTTGAGCATGATCAATTCCTCCTAATACATTGCCAAGACTAGCACACATGAAGACGAAACCTACCTTCCCACTTCCAGAAGGTCCAATAACAGCAACCAATTGACCACTTTCAATTTTGTGGGATACATTTTGAATTATTGTTTTCTTTGTAGTACTGCTGCCTTTGCTCCTAACACTGAAGAAAAGATCTTGGAAAGAAAACTCGGGAGTAGTACAAGTAGGAGAACTGCCCTTACGATACTGATAAACTGGCTTCGGATTATCTTGAGACGTTTTGCCTCGATTTAAACAGTGATAATGAACCCCTTGCATAAAAAGATGATAATAATCATCAACATCGAAGTTTGCATCAAATTTCTTGATCGAATAATTAGACTGGAAATCAAACTGATTGTGAAGAAAATAACTATACGCTGACACCTTTCTTAATGAAGATGCTGCTTGATGGATCGTCTTTGCCAATGACTTCAGTTGAATCATCGACAGGAAGTTTGACCTAGTGTTGAGTCTATTGATGTCCAACTCAATAGATTTCTCCATATCCAAGGATCGAGATCTGAAAAATGGCTTCAAAAATGTTGGTTTGCGATTGAATTCCTTCCAAAAATCTTCAAAGTAGTGCCATCCCTCCCCAACCGTTAAGCTATGATTCATCCCACTTGTTGCATGAATTACTATAAGAGCCTGACCATGATGCTCAAAGGCGGCATGTAGTAAACGGTCTACTGCATAGTCACATGGCACAACATCCAATTTCACATTCGGATCTCCTACTGGAGTATGCAAAAAGCCCCCTCCGTACAGAAATGCAACTCCAGCAATAGCGTTGATACTATCAACCCATCCAGGAGACGGATACTTTAAAGAGGCGCCTACTACGGATGGTCTTACAATTGCCAAAGGAATATTACTTTCCTTGCATTTCTTGACAATGAGGGTTTCAGCGAGACATTTAGTGAAGACGTATGTATTTGGAAACCCAGCAGACTTGATCATTTTATCTTCTTCCATTTTCGTGACATGTTCGCCTTTCTGAAAGATGTCATTGTAGACAGTTTCTGCTTTTCCGTCAGTAGCGAAGGTGCTGGTGAGGGCTTCTGGTACAAAAACAGTAGAAGTTTTGTTGTTGTTAAGACATGCTGATACATAGGCAGTCGAGCAGTGAACAAATTTCGCTAGATGTTTGGTGTCCCTTGCAACCTCTAGAACATTTAAGGAGCCTTTGATATTGATCTTTGTTGCATCGAGAATCGGTAAATCAAAACTTACAGAATCTGCAAGATTAATAAAGTGGGTAACTTCTGCGGTAATTCTTCTATAATCATCATCGTTTAGACCCATATTGACTTGACAAATATCTCCTTCAATCAGCACAACTTTTCCATTGACAAAGTCAGATTTGCAGGAATCAAAGCAAGGGCTGTGACTCATATCACTGAAACGTTCCTCAAAGGATTTCCCTTTCTTGGATCTGATGAGAACAAACACTTGCTTGACTTTTGGAAGAGAGAGCAATCTCTCTAGCATGACCTTTCCAATAAATCCAGTGGATCCAATGAGTAAAGGTACGGCGGCCATGTTCTGTGGAGGATTGAAGCTATGATTCTAATAAAAGTAAATAACAATTGTGGATGTTATTTATGAGTAATGTATAACGATAAATTCGTTTGATTGCGAATGCGTGGTCAAAAATGTAATTCGTATGAAGCTTGAGATATTTTGCATATCAATATAGCTATAATAAAAAATCTTCCAAAAAATTCAAAGAACACAACGCATCGATTAATTAGATTCTTCAAAGAAGTACAAGATTTAATTTTTTTCTTGCACAGAAACACAAATATTCTTGTATGTAACCCTACATGACTTTCGACCAATGAAGGAAGAACCACAAGACATCCTGTCACTCATAAATACTTTAGGGGGAACAACTTAACAACAAGGTTGATCTTGATGCTGTACACATTTAGCAAGAATTCACCACTACTTGAATTAACGCATATTAGTTGAGGCCATTTGAAAGTTTTTGAATGTCAAAAAATTGAGAATGTTTAATATTAAGTTTTACATTATAAATACATTGTTCAACATCTAATAACTAAATTGTTTCTTGCACAGAAACACAAATATTCTTGTAAGTAACTCTGCATGGCTTTCGACCAATTAAGAAAGAACCACAAGATATCCAGTCACTCAAATATACTTAAATGGGAACAGAATTTGATGCTTATCCCTCATAGTTTCTCCGCAAGTATTAACGACCTGTACGCATAATCAGTCATCACGTATATTCTTGTCGGACCGTGTCAGATTCTAGGCCATGGCGCAAATTTATCATACCACGTTAAACGAAACATTACTATACTTAAATGGGAACAACTTAACAAGAAAGTCAATCATGATACTGCACACAATTAACGGGAATTCGTCACTACTTAAGGCAATGCATATTAGTTGAGGCCATTTGATAGTTTTTGAATGTGAAAAAATTGAGAATGTTTAATATTAAGTATTGCATTATAAATACATGGCTCAAGTATAATAAATTGTGAACTCATGATATCACATTAATACAAGTGAAACGATTCATGTTACCGTCCTAAAAATTACATTCGCTCCTCACACGATCTTCACACAAAAGTATTTCGTAGTTTGAGTAAAAATGTGACTACTCGTGATTTGACAAAGGCAGCTTGTCAGTTTCCTGTTGGAGATGGTAGATTGGACTTTGGGGAATATAGATCAAAGAATGCAATGACAGTGGTGGCGATTGAGTGTGTGTGTTTCCTAATGATCGTTCTGAGTATAGCTCATGTGATGCTCCGTCATGTTTCATTAAAGATCACATCTGTTTTTTAAATTTATAACCTTGTCGAGTGCAATAAGAACGGAAAGGACTTCACCTTTATTAAGACTATCCTTGATATCGTTGTACCGATTATCGCTTTACACTTTGTCCTTCTTTCAATCATTTTCCTCGCAATTTTTATAATCCCATTTTGAGTGATCATAACCCAGAAGTCACGGTGTGAAAGATTAAGAAAAATGATGATTAAAATCAATAATGATGGCAAGTAAATATCTCATGAATTGTTTACGGAAAATTGCATTTCATCGATTTTTTGGAAATTGTAACTTGAATTTTGAAGAAGTTGTTGTAGGGCGTATAGCTAAGAAGCAATTGCATTATTGCGTTTGATCTGAAACTTGACAAGAACATTTCTCTGAACCTTTTTATGTACAGACTTCTTCTAAAATTGGTTGGATGTTTCCCTTCCATCCACAGACCACAGAAGGAAACCTTCCTAGACTATTTTATTCATTTACCGAAACAATAATCATAAATTTTGTGTCAGATTCTATTACTTCACTGATAGGCTTTTCCTTCTTAAGTCCATCTTTCATCAAGATTGCTAATGATTCAAATTCATCAGATGGTGTTGGCTTCGATTGGAATTTGATGACCTAAAAAAGAAAAAACCAAAAAAGTGAATAAAAGTAACAAATAATTTTCAGAATTGAAATGCGAGTTAAACTCTACACGCACTATATATTGGATTCTACACACTTTTTCATGATCATCAAATGAATTTGACATGCGTAAGCAATGATGTCATAACTTCATCTCTTCAAGGATATAACAGATTTGGAGCTGCTTGAAGAAGCTTTGATTATCGACATCAACATACTATACCTCATTCATGTATCGAAAGACAAATTAAAATAGGAAAGATAAATATCAATTGATTCGAATTGAAAGTAACGTTATAATATCCTCTTTATGATGGATAGATTCAATAACACGAAGTCATCAATGTCAATAATGCTCCGAATAATAGCGACAATGATATTGACACTTTCTATCAATGGGTTTACATTTCATACAAGGCCTAGATCTTATTCAAGCATTCCATCTGCTTTGCCACAAAGTGCATTTCAAACAAGAATTTTTCAATCTCAATCTGAGACAGAAATAGACTTGCCAAAATGGAAAAGCGATTCTGCATTTAGAAAAGTTTTAATGAGTGCCAAAAATGCCACAACGCAACGTAGTGCTGATACATCTAATATGGGACATGATCCATTTCGATATGAATGGGGAACATGGGTGGTAGAAGAATCCATACAGTACTTAATGGCACAGATGGACACTGTCCGTTTGAATGCTGGTATGTTTGATGAATTATTAGAGAAATATGGGGACCATTCAAAGGATGACAAAGATGAAGCACTCCGAATTCGTGTGGCGGGGGGACACGATTGGGATTGTTTGCTACATATTTTACCAACCGATTGTGAATGGTCAGGTCGATGGCCGACTGGATCTTGGGCCGTTGTGAAATGTCTGACCGGTGTGACGGAAATATCAGCTTTGAGGGGTCCAAATCGAGATGGTCTTTATGTGAAAAAAACATCGAAAGATTTACGTGGAGGCAGCGATGGGAGTTTTGGATCAGGATCGGCCAGTGCTGGTGTGGATTGTATTAAATATGTTGGTGGGCCTTTACGTCGTTATAGTGGAAAAAGTGGAAAAACAACCTTGTTGGAAATTGTGTTAAGACCTCCCATTGGCAAATTGAATGACGAACAGGATATTTCTCATTTGCCTGTGTTACAAAACGTGGATTCTGTTTTTTCAATTAAAATTCCTTTAGACGAATCTTCCTCCAAATCAGAAGACGATTCTTCTACACCACAAGAACCCAAACCCAAACCTAATACAACTCCAAAACAAAACATTCTTGCCACTACTTTGACCACGAATGTGGGGGGACTTAATCATCAACTAGAAAGTATAGCACGACGTGTATTGGCATCTCGATCCAACCCAGAAGCCACCAAACGATTAGGTGTATCACATGTACGTGGAATATTACTTTCAGGACCTCCTGGATGTGGAAAAACATTATTAGCTCGAGAATTGGCACATTTGTTGGGAGCACGAGAACCTCAAATTGTGAACGGACCTGAAATTCTGGATAAATTTATTGGAGAGGCGGAAAAAAAGGTTCGTGATTTATTCTTACCGGCGGAGCTAGAATATAAGGAATGTGGTGATGAATCAGCACTGCATATGATTATTTTAGATGAGATGGACGCCATTGCTAGAAAACGAGGTAGTATGACATCTGACACCACAGGAGTTCGTGATTCTGTGGTCAATCAATTATTAGCCAAGATGGATGGGGTCAAAGAAGCATCCAATGTGTTGGTGGTAGGATTGACCAATCGTCCTGAATTGTTAGATCCAGCATTGTTACGGCCTGGTCGATTGGAAGTCCAATTACGTGTAGAGCTTCCTGACTTACACGGGAGGAGAGATATTTTACAGATTCATACACGTCAAATGAGAAAACAGAATGCATTATCACAACAAGCTATGGATTTGTTGCTAGACGTCGGATCTGAATTAGGGATACCTGTACGGACTGAATATTTTTCAGGAGCCGAATTGGCAGGATTGATTCGAAGTGCCGCTAGTTTTGCGTTGGCACGGACCATGGAAGATCTGAACGATGCTGGAACTGTAGGAGTGTCAGATTTAGAACAGGCCTTATTAGAGGTACGTCCAGCATTGGGAAAGCAAGATGATGTCCTGCAAATGAGATTTCCACTGGGAATCAGTACCTGCAACTCCAATGCTATGAAACGAATTTTAAGAGATTTGGATCGTTTCATTGCACCTCTTGTCCATTCCAAAGCTCCACGATTACAATCCATGCTTTTAGTAGGGGCTGGTAATCAAGGAGGGGCTGGAGCAACTGCCTTGGCATGTCATGCTGCTTCCAATGCGTCCTCTCAAAATACTGCTGATTATGTTCGTGTCATTACAGCCTTGGACATTTTGAACAGTGAAGGAGGTGGAGGCGAAGAAGCCCGTGCTGCGGCATTAGTGGATCAATTTTCGGAAGCGAAAGAAATGGCTCATTCATTGTTAGTGTTGGAAGATGTAGATCAATTATGTGCCGGATCTGGACAGTATGGATATAGTAGCATTATGGTCGCCACCTTACGAGCATTACTCCGTTCTCCTCCCATAACATCTCATCCCAATGATAGTAAATCTAAAAAAAGCAATGACGAATTCTCCAATGTTCCCAATGCTCAATCTTCTTCCAATGCGAACAAGTATGGAAAATCCTTATCGATATTGGCCTCCACATCCAGATCGGATGCGGCGTGTATCATACTTCATGAATTATTTGATGAAACGATTGTGATTCCACTTTTATCAACACCCGCATCCATTGAGCAATTAATTCAGGATAGTTTGCCACATTTAGACATCCCATCGAATCAAATTCCTATTTTGGGTCAAATGATGATGGACCGATTGAAGGAAGTGGGTGTGAAAAGTGCATTGCGGTTACTAGAACGTGCTGTCGCCACGGCCAATGCCGATTTGCTTTGGAATAGGGAGGATCCAAATGCAGATACAGATGCAGATATAAATGAAAAGAAGGGCAATGATATACAAGTAGTGCAAGCCTTACAAGAAATTTTGGCAGATTTGGATGGAGACGAAGTTTCTGCTGGACAATTGTGCGAAGTGATTAACATTTAATTGGAAACCTTTCATTTCATCATTACAATACATCAATCAATGTGTCAATAGAAGATGAAGTTTTATTTCATCTTGAGTATTATATTAGATTATGTTATTCGGCATTGCCACATTCCAAAATGTTGTTTCTATCGTAACACACTTGAAAGATACATCATTAAACAGGAATAGTAGTCACAATATTCTTACAAATGAATCTAGGAAATCATTGAGACAGAATTATAGGATGTTATTGGTAGGGAACAAAGGATGTAGCATCGGCGTCTGTCAATACCTTCAAGATATCATCCTGCACCAATCCATTGCTCACCAACATATTCCGTGTAGTGACCTTATAGTCCGATCCATCAATGTCCGTCACAGTACCTCCACTCTCCTGAATCAACAACGC
>Ga0209092_10005316_pt1 | contig 10451 bp, 4 predicted proteins | sample FraStrMetagenome_FD_187446 | JGI IMG/M metagenome (GOLD analysis project Ga0209092, IMG submission 187446) | Marine eukaryotic phytoplankton communities from Arctic Ocean - Fram Strait ARC3M Metagenome (SPAdes) (version 2) | ecosystem: Environmental > Aquatic > Marine > Oceanic | place: Fram... | reverse complement strand
TTAGGTATGTTGCGTATGCGCTAGCGGAGTCATAATCCGCGCGGATGCGGATGGTTCCTTTATGGGATGTACATCATGTCTCATGATTGCTCGGCAAGAATGGGACGGCTCCCGGACCATTTTCCTGCCGTCATTCAGATTGGCGGCAGCTCCGCTGGCTCCAGCTCACTTTCCGGAGGCTCCGGGAGGTGAGCTCATCGACCTCGAGCCGGTGGAGGCCGATGTAGACGAGCCGGTCAACTATGCGGCTCTTGAAGAAGTCGTTGATGAAGACGACGAAGAAGAAGATTCAGAGGATGAAGACGGATTCGCCGAGTTTGAGCCAGCGCGGTTAGAAGTCGCCGATCACCAACTTTTCATTTTGAAAGAGAAGGACGAGATCAGGCAGACAGATAGTGGTATCCTCGCTTCGCTTCGTTTTTTATATTTTTTATTTTTATATTTTTTATATTTTATTTTTATATTAAATATTTTTTATATTTTTATACTTCGCTTCGCTTTATTTTTATTTTTTTTATGTTTTTTTTATCCTCGCTTCGCTTTGCCACAAAATCTTAGCTTTATTCTAAATCTTATTAGAAACTTATATTTGGACTCGCGAGAACTGTCAAGGTCAATGCGGATTGTGCTCGAATGACGTGGAGTATATGATGACTGGGTGTCGGTGTAAGCGACCGCTCGTCTGCACCGATTGTGCCCGTCAGATGTGTCCAAACTATTGGTGCCAGTGCCCTTTCTGCTGTGCTGTCTGTGTAGCGAGTTTGACGGAATTACACAACATGTGAGTCAATCGCATTTTTTATTTGTCTGAGACTCTTATCGATAGAAATAAATCCTTATCAAAAATCTGTGCGCGCGCTTTTTGTATCGTTTTTTTGCATCTGATTGCATGTCAAGTTCGTGAAAGGAAGAAGAGTTTTTAAAGCGTCGTAGAAAATGAAAAAGTCATCTTCAATCAAATACTGGTCTTATTTTCAGTTGGTAGGTTTAAATTACAAATTTTGCACTTTATTTTTCACTTTCGCGAGTTTATTGAAATTTGGCTTTCTAAGTAATGGGCGCGTTCTCGCCAAAGTTCTCTTTTCCTCCATGATAGCCTCATCTGAAATTCAAGCCTGGCAATTTTCTGATCTTTCTCGACCATATTTTTCTCAAGAAATTAAAAAAGGAGACGTATCAGCCATTTTGGTCCAAGGCGTTCTTTTTGTAGAGCTTGTTCGGGTGAACTTGATTTTTGTAAACAAGCGCCGGGTTCGCCTGGGCTGGAGAATCTGAAGGCCGGCTGGCGCCTGGCTGGCGCCGGCTGGCGCCGACTGGCGCCGTGCGCTTTTAGCTCTGCTTCGCTCAGCCCTTCTTAGCAAAGCAGAAATTGACAACTTATAAGTCACTTTCGCGAGGTCACTGAAGGTCGCGCTCGGCTGTCGGTAAATATCGGCGCAGATGGCGATTTAGGGTTTAATTAATTGCCGGACACGAGTCACGTGATCCAAAGACAAGTCGATTGTTAATTCTGTTTCGCTGCGTTTTTAAAAGACTAGTCTAGAAAAACGTCAGCTCTTTTTTGCAAACAACACAGTAGTTTCTCCCGTAAGCGCACCTTTTTATTGTTCAGCTCGATTTCAAAAATTCGGCGAGCGGAAATGTGAAATTCGGCGTTTGCGATAAAATAGCTCGATAGCTCAAATAGACGATGACTATAATTGAGAGCGCATCTGTCCGAATTCGATCTGCGATAATGATTTTAGCCGCCTGTATTCTAGCCTATCTGTATTTTCAGCGGACAAAACAGGAGAAAATTTGCGCGCTTGATCGATGTCAATTCGCAATTTTCAATTTTGTGCAAACTTTTTGTCATTTTTTATTTTCAACGTTGACTGTGATTCTAGCGCCACGGGCCCTGTTGTTGTGTCACAAGTTAACCTGAAAGCACCTTTTATTTTAGAAAAAGGCTTAAAATTTATGACAATAAGCGCGGAGTTGCGTAAGTGGCACGGCCGCCACCGGGGGCGCGCCTGAGTCACAAGCATCGCGCAAGGAGAAAACTGCTATTTTAATTAAATAATTATTTTCAAAAAGAAAATATACATTATAATTAATAAATAATCAATATTACTAATAAATTTTGAATAAATTATTAAAGAATAGATATTATTCTTTCGAGTGCTTCTGTCCTCTTTTTGCGTTTTTTATTTCATGACTAAGTTTTTTTCCCAAATAATTGCATATTTTTGCATTTGTTATCAATGGAAGATTCAATTAATAATTTTTGTGCAAAGTGGACATGTGCTTTTTCGCTCGATCCAACGTTTTATGCATTCTTCATGAAATAGATGTTTACAATTTGGAAGCTCTGTCCCTTTGTTATTTTCAAATTCGCAGAGACAGATCGCACAGCTCTCGTCTTTTTGATTTTGATTCAGATCTTGAGATTTTAGTGTCTCACAAATTCGATCAAACTCCCTTTTGGAAAGTTTGTTACGTTGATTATCTGAATGTTGTACTATTCTGCCGTCTGGCGTTACATAAAGTGTAGGTCTTAGGACCTGAACTTGTGGTCGAACAGGCCGGATCGGAGTCTCGTGTACTAAATCACTCGGGCCTAGAATGCAGACGAATGCAGAATTGCATGTTGTGCAGTTATATGGTTCTTGTACATATTCTGCTTGGCTGAGACAGGACCAGCAGAAGTAGTGGTTGGTGTTGGCGGAAGTTGACATTTTTGTGAATTAATTGTTGTTTTGATTTTTTATGATTTGAGTGAGCTGGATTTGCTTTATATACTGGATATCTACTCTCTAGCTCTGCTGTGAGTCAGATTCCTGATGATTCTTGTTAGGGCTCAGTGGCGTCCCCTTTGAATCATCATCTTGATCCGTTGCGTTAAGTGCTCACTAGCGCTAGTCGCAGAGTAGTTTATATTTAATATTAAGGAGAATTTTTGTGCATATTTAAAATAATTACTATATTTTTTAGATTATGAAGCCTTAAATTTGTTAATTAATGATTTTTACGCTTGGATTTGTCTTGTGTTTAAAATAATTGAGGCTAAATTACTTGCCTTTGAATTTGGCAGTTATTTACGATTTTGAAACCTTATAATAATGGTGAACATTTGATAAATGATTTTAGCTTTTAAAAACTGTTTGATTTTATAAATATTTTGATATAGATTTTGACGGATATTAATTCTGATTAAGTTTAACGGATATGAATTATATATTATTTGTCGATAGTTTTACTGTCGTTGTTAGAAATAGTGTTGTCGTTTACTTTGTTACGATTAAAATAGTTTTTTAATTTGAACGAACTTGTATTATTATTCGAGGGTCGTCTTGCCTCAAGTGCTTTAATAGTCGACTTTGCTATTCGTCTATGCGAACATTTTGATTTATAAATAAGAATAAGAGTTACCGGTACTGCTAAAATTGTTAAGCACATAAAAATGATAATCAAGGGTACGAAAGTACTATAGTGATATATTTTAACCTTATTTATAGGTATTTGGTTGCTATGACTTATATTTAAAGATAAATTTGTGTGAATAAAAACTGGGTCAATATTAATAGCGATTTCTGTTTCATCCCTTTTAAGCCCTAAAAATGTCAATTGTTGTTCTCCGCACGTGATGAGTAATTTTTGTTTTTCCCGCATTAATTCGGTTATACCGATTTCAGTAATTGAATTTGATTTTGTTGATGAAGGATATGGTTTAGATTTGAGACTTGTAATTTTTGGTTTGACGAAATGTGAAATATAAACTTTTTTGTCTGATATTTTAAATAAGCATGTTTCGGGATTTTTTATGATTTTAAAACAGTCATTACTGTCTGAAAGATTATTTTTAATAGTTATTAGACATTTTGTATTTTTGTCGTTTAAATTAAGGTCTTCGAATTTACAAAAGATTGTTTTATGATTTTTGTTACAATTGTCAAGCGCGAAAGTATAGTTTTGAAAAGTACCTATTGTTTTGGGAATGATCGCTTCGCGATATTCATATAAGTTTTCTGTTTTGCTGAATGGAACTGGCAATGATTTTATAGTTTTTACTGAATTGATTTTACTAAGAATTGGCATTGTATAATGGATCCATAAGGATATTTTGATTGTGTTATCCTTTTTTATAGCGGAAATATTAATGAGATTGTAATTTTGTTCGTGAAAAAATAATTTGCATGCATTTAGGTCAGAATTGTCTTCTGAGCATAAGTCTACGAGTAGCCTATGAGCTACGTTACCTGGTGTTTTTGTTTGAATCGAAAGAAGAAGATCAGAAAGTTCTTCTCTGTATTGTAGAAATGAGTTGAATATGACGTTTTTGAGTTTTTCTTCGCTTAATGTTTTTTCGAGTTGACATTCTTTTAACATAAGCTCCGAAAGGGATAAGCTGTTTGCAAATATTTCTTTGCTAACTTCGTTTATTGTTTTCTCGTTTTCGACTATACTTTTCTCGATGTTTGAGATTTTTCCGGAAAGTTTTTGGTAAGCGAAAAATTCGCTTGAAAGTGCCGATATAGCGAGAATACTACTTATGACACCTCTCGGTCTTCTCGAGAGAGATCTTGTGTTTTGTACTGCTTCGATGTTGTATATTTTGAAACTTCGGCATTCATGGAGGTTTGCGTGGCCATCGCTGTCCCCGGATTGAATATCGAAAGTGATTGAAGCTTTTTGGAAGGATTCGGGCAAGTTTATATGGTAATATGCATGTCCGTTTCTTTCCAGTATGAAGTTTGCTTTGAATTGTTTGTCAGCTGTTATCCGTAAGTTGTTGTTATTTAAACTTTTTACGTCAAGAAGAATACTGTCCGCTCTTTCAGAAGTTTCCACTGTATATTCCAGTGAGGTTTCTGACTCGGGTGCGCATTCCGATTCGATCGGACTGTATCCATTTTTTTGAGCTAGCTTGTTTAAGATCGATTCTTGATTTGTGCGATTCTTGCATTGAGAATTAACGCAGTTTTCGCTGTTTTTGAGAAAATACAGCCTGCTTATATTTACCAGTTTTTCATTTTGAAGAAGGTTAAGGTTTCCGTCTAAGAGGTATCTGTTGTCTAGATCCTCGATTTGAACATGTTCTATATTAAGCCATTCCGAATATAATTTGTTGATTTCATTTAAATAAAGGACGGTTATGTTTTTCCTTGTTGCTGTACAGTCTGAGTGGCTTTCCTCGAATTTTATCAAAGGAGCCGAAGCATCGAGTTTGATTACTCGATCAATTTCGTCTGAGATAAAGTATGCACTGTGCTCTGAATTGTCGATTTTGATTCCGTACTCGTTGATCTCGGATTTGCATAATTTTATAAATAATAGGAGTAAAGTTAATCGTCCCATTTTATTCCTTGTAATTAACCCGTTTATGTTGACGAAGAGAATATGGTTTTCTCGTAGATGATTTTGATAATGTATTGTCTGAATCCGTTGATTTGTCGGCTTGTTTTAAACTTGAGGTCAAATTTTTGATGTCCAGTGGCGATTTTGTTATACGGTGTTTGTCGTTGTCGGATTCTAAAATTTCATAGTTATTATTAAACATCAGAGTCTTTTTTGATTCAAGCGCTTTTTTGTCATCATTACTGAGTGAAATTTTAATTAAGTATCTACGATTTCTAACAAGTCTTGACCCAAAGAGAATGTGTTCGATTAAGTACGCTGAAGATGACGATTTACGCTCTAGGACTTTGTATGGACCGAGATTTGTCTTTTTATGAGTATTTAGCAAATCACTTTTGTTTTTTACTACAACGATGTCTCCTTGTTTTAGTTCATTAATAATTTTATCCTTCACGAGGTACTTTTCTCGTTTAATTTTCCCGATTTCTGTATGGTAATTTTCCAACAGAACCATATATTCTTCGATAGTTTTAAAATTTGTTCCTTCTTTTGTTAATTTAAGTGATCCAAAATGGATTGGAGGGTCGATGTTTCTCGAAACTTGTGATGGAGTGAGTCCTTTTAGACTTTCTTTTGGACGGTGATTATATAGATTACAGCTCATTTTTACAATGAAGTCTGCATCCGTAAATCTGACATTAGCTGTTCTTATAAAAGCTCTTAAGTCACGATGAGCCCTTTCTACCCTGTTTGCTCGGGAATTGTATGGTGAGATAAATGATTGATTTATGTTCATGAATTCAAGGGCTTCTTTGAGCGAATTGTTTATAAATTCACCACCGTTATCGCTGACGCACAAGGTGTTACCTTGGCAGCCAAATTCGCTCAATAACAATATCAGCTTTGGTATAACATCGTGCTTTTTCTTTGACATGACTCGCTCAACTGAGAGATGCAAAGAAAAGTCATCTAGGAGTGTTAAGTAGTGAAGTAATTTTCCTGAAACTGATAATTCGACGAGGTCGATAAAAACTTTTTTGTAAGTTGAAAAAGCTGGTTTGAGTGCGACAATGTCTTGTTTGCTTTTAAATCTAGATGGTTGTACTAGACTGCAGAACAAGCAACCTGAGATGGCTTCTGATAGAACCTTTGTTTTGTTTTCCAGCCATATTGGTTCTTCTTTAAGTTTTTCATCGATCGGATTTTTCCCAGAGTGTGCTGTTGCTACGTGGTAGAAATTTACAAGATCTGTTGTGAGACTTTTTGGGACAACCGCAAGAAGGTTTCCTCTTTCTGATGATCTATAAAGAACATCATTTATTAGCATGTAAGTGACGTTGTCGATCTTAATTGATGGCTGATTCCATAATTTTTTTCTTATTTTTGAGAATTTATCTGAACGCTTTTGATGATCTATAATTGCTGTTGTGTCAACGATAGGTCTTTGTTGACTAAATGCTTGAATACTTGAGTCAATTGTGTTAAGCTCAAGTCCATCTTTCATGAGTTTTGATGGTTCAAAGATATTTGTTTGGATTTTACCGACTTCTATGACTGGTAATCTTGAAAGGCTATCCGCAACAGATATAACAGGGTGCTCAGCTGGAACGTAGTGTACTGAGCAGAGTGGATACTCAAGTAGTCTCGAGAATGCTAGTCTCACTCTGCTAGATCCAGAAGTTTTAAGTTTTGTAGAATGTTTGGCACCTTCTAAGCTTTTATGATCGCACAAAATTATGAATTTTCGGTCTTTCGGGATGAGATCCTCGAAAGCTTTTAGAGCGTGTCCGATACCTATGAGCTCGCGAGCTCTGGATGATAGTAGTGTTTCCTGGTTATCTAGTGCTTTGCTAGCATAACCGGCGATTGTAACGTTTGTAATTATATCTTCATTCATTCTAAGATTTCCGATGATTGATCCTGTCCGTGTAAGTGATGTATCTGCGGCTACAAAAAGAAAATCTCCGTTTTCTCCGCTTGGATATCGTAGGTGATCTATTGAGACCCCTTGTTTGATTATTTTCTTAAGGTCGTCGACGTTTTTGATTATTTCGTCTGTAAGGCAGTAATTTTTACCTTTACCAATTTCTTGAGTCATTGGACTAAGAAGTGCGCTCATTTTTGGGATAAGTCTACTGTAGTAGTTCAAAGATCCGATGAATCTTTGTGCTTCTTTTAGGTTTTTGGGATAGTCAAGTGCAAGAAGTGCTTCGACTTTCATTTTTTGTGCACTTATGCCTGTTTCAGTTATCAAAAATCCCAGAAATTTGCATTCTGTTTTGAAAAATTCGCATTTTTGAATGGCGACTACAAGGTTCTCGTCTGCCATTCTTTGAAGAAGACAGTCTACACATTTATTATGTAAGCTTTCCGGTACAATGACGAAAAAATCATCAAGGTAATTTATAAGAAAGTATTCGTCGTTCATCCCTTTTGTTTTAGACATGACTTTGTTTATGAAATATTGAAATGTTGCTGGAGAACTTGAAAGTCCTTGAGACATTCTTTGGTACCGAAATTGTTCTCCGCCGAAAAGAAAACTTGTTATATCCCTTGATTTTTCCCTTATAGAAATAGAGTAGAAAGCATTTCGAACGTCCAAGCCTACAAAGTAAATTTTGTCATGTGGGTAACGATCTTTAAGTGTAGAAATTGCTGTGCTGACTTTTGCAAGTACCGATCGAATTGGGAGTGATGGGTATTTCGGAACGATTAATCGACTGTTTACACTTTTTTCTTTAGGAGCGCTGTAATTGTTTACGACTCTTATCGAATCGTCTTTTTTCTTGATAAATAAGACCGGTGAGTTCCAGGCAGAGCAACATTCTTCTATGATGCCTGCTTCTTTTAGTTCTTTCAATTTTGTTTCTACACTTGCAAGCATAGAATTATCAATTTTATACGGTCTTGTGTACACAGGCTCGTAATTGTCTTTAAGTCTTAGTTCCGTGACAAAGTGTTTTGATAGTCCAGCATCACTTACTGATCTAGAAAAGCACCAATTATGTTTCTCTAGAATATTTGTGAGTTGTTCTTTATATCTTTTTGGTACATCTTTTATAATAAGTTCGATTTGCTCTGTGAGAGGGTTATGTTTAACCAGAAGGTTTCGCTTTTGTCTCCATAGTTTGAGTTCCTTATTATGAGTCACCTGTTCGAAAGGGTCGAGTTCCTTTTCTGCAAGAAGAAAATTAAGGCAGTGATGCCCATCAGGTTTTTTAATAAATCCTAGTTTGGAATTTTTCTCGATAATCAGGACTGTATTTGATCTGTTTTCTACGGTGACCATAAATTTTTTACAGAAATCTTGATCATGTTCAATCGAAATTCTATTTTCTAAGAGGTTTTCGTCGCAAAAGAACAAATATTGGTTAAGGTTATTTATTTTACCATTTATTTTGATGTACATTTTTCGATCACTGTGTGGCGATACTTCTGTATCTGCCTGAGCCAGAATATCGCCGTGTTTCGGCTCAATGCAAGCTTCAAGTATCGTTGTTACTATTTCCATTTGATTTTTGGTTTTATGAAGATTATTTATGAATTTTATGCTCTCGTTACGAAAATCTATTTTGAAATGGTTAAGGATGTCCATGCCTATGATGACGTTGTATTTCATATTTCGTTCAACGATGTTAAATTGTACTTTTGGTATTTCTATATCGCAGTTATTAATTACAAGATTAGCTTGCATTGTTTCCTTTATGTGAGAGATTTCGTCTTCGAAAGCATTACTTATGTTTTCTGGTGAACTAAGCTTTTCTGTTCTCATTGATTCAGGTATAATGTTTTTGTTGACGTAAGATTCTGTTGCGCCTGAGTCAACGAGGGCAAATGGAATTTTCAGTGATAGAATATGACCGTCTGCGTCATATTGTTTTAAAGTGACCGTTATTAATGGAATCATTGTCCCTTTTTGTTATAGCCTTCTCTACGGCTTTGGTTTTGCTTTTTGTAACATTGTGACTCGTAATGTCCTGCTTTGTGGCAGAATGAGCAGTTTATTTTCTTATTGTTAGAATCACTCTGACTATTGCCTTTTTCGAATTTTTTCTGATTATTTTGGTTTGGTTTCGATCTGCATTCGAACGATTTGTGTCCTTTTTTCCCGCAGGAATTACATACTATTGGGTTATTCTGTACTTGTTTTGATCTACATTCTTTTGCCCTGTGTCCTTTTTTGCCGCAATTATGGCAAGTTATCGAGAATTTTTGATTCCCTTCTTGTTTCTTAACGTATGCTAGTTTTCTGCAGTCCTTTACGAGATGACCAGGTTTCTTACAGTAGTTGCAGGTCGTTTTTGAAGAGAAATTGTTTAAGTCTTTTCTAGACTTATTGAAATTATTAACTTCCGAGAACTCGCCGTTTTTGTATTTGTTGAAAAGTTCAATACACTTCTCTATTCTTTCTTGGTGAGTTCGCTTAGAGTCCTTACGATATTCAAGAAGCATTTCACTATTTTGAATTTTCTTCGGAAGTTTTTCAAGAAATTCCTTGAAAGCGATATTTTTAATGAGATCTTCATCTTTTGTGTCGAGGGTTGTTCGAACGAGTTCCTCTACGCTATAGTAGAAATTTCTAAGATTAACGTGTTTCTCTTCCGAAAATCTGATTTTCTTGAGTAAATTTTCGTATTCGAAATTGTCTTTATGACAACAACGAGTGAGTGTATTAGTAAAGGTGTCTAATGTTATCTCAGCGTCATCGAGTTTTGACATTTCTAATATGACTGCTCTTTGAAGATGGTCAGGTAGCCTACTAGACATGTGTCCGACTTGTTTTCTTTCGTCTGTAACACCTGTGTGGGTCAGAATAAATTTTGATTGCTTTACCCATGTTTTAATATTTTCTGATTCCTTAAAAATTGGAAGTGTCAGTTTTGTTGAACCAGTCATTTGATTCATTTCGTGATTTTTTGGAGGTATTTCTGCTTCGTTGTCTAACGAATCGCTAGAATCCTTTCTTGATTGTTCATCCGTGGACTGATCGGGAACGTCCTCTGATTTTTGACTATTTTCTTGTTGTTTCTCAGTCTGGCTAAAAGAGTCTGTCGTGTTTTCCTTTTTAATAATCGGTTTTGGCAATGCGTCCTGAAGACTCGCCATTTCAAAGG
>Ga0209092_10005312_pt1 | contig 10458 bp, 10 predicted proteins | sample FraStrMetagenome_FD_187446 | JGI IMG/M metagenome (GOLD analysis project Ga0209092, IMG submission 187446) | Marine eukaryotic phytoplankton communities from Arctic Ocean - Fram Strait ARC3M Metagenome (SPAdes) (version 2) | ecosystem: Environmental > Aquatic > Marine > Oceanic | place: Fram... | reverse complement strand
TGCGTACGTAATGTCTAGAAGATAAACTTTGGGAGCAATTTCAATTGGGTAATAAAATAATTGTTCATACAATTTTTACATGCGTTATAGAAAACAATGCATTTCTTTTAAGAATAGAATTTAAGATTTTATTTGTTTCAACAAACCTTATTTTATTTAAACTTACCAAGTTTTTTATGCTCAAAATGTCATTTTACGTACGAAGTATGAATTGATTGCATCTAAATGAAAAACATAATGGCAAGATTTACTTAAATAAAATCCCAATGAAAGATACCATGTGATTCATCCATCAACAAACATATTCTGTGTAGAACCGTAGATGTAAAAAAATCTGAATTTTATGGGCATTCAGGAATATAAACATTTTCTGGAAGGGGCATTGTGCCCGCACTGGTCAGAGGGGCTCACAGCCGATAATTTCAGCAATCTGGAAAAGTAAGTATTGCAAAAGGGCATCGTTAAATGGCCAGCAATATAAAATACAAGAACTGGGAATCGAACCCAGGACCTACGGTGTGTAAAACCGTCGTCATAACCAACTAGACCATCCCTGCTTACGTCATATTGCTTTGTAGACATATATAATCAGACAATCAAATTTATTGAAACGATTCAAACTAACATCGGGACACCCATGCATAATAACATTCTTAAATTTCGTTTTTCTCTAGAGGTGCAAGAAAGGTACTATAAAGTATTACAGTTGGCTGAATCAGTAAATTTCCACAGAGTTAACATCATATTGTTTGCTATAATTCATGTGAGCACCAGTAAGTGTTGACTCCATCTCATCACATAATAGACTTTATTAAATTAATCAAGTTTCATTGAATTTACTCTGTCTAAAAAACTAGAACCCTTTTGAAAATCTCCGCGTTCATGTCATGAAAATCAATTACTTGTCAAGCAAAAACCTTTCTTGCTAATTTGTACTGTCATTCCGTTGATATTTCATTAATAATCGTCAAAAAAATAAAGAGATTTTTTGATGGTCTGAGATTTATCGCTTCTGTAATGCAATCTGCACGGCCTCCAAAATATAATTAAATTCGTCTTGGCCAGGTGGATGCTTCATACCAGATCTTTTGCTGTGAATAAGTTTCTCATTCACTGTAACTTCAAAATTACCGGTGATTGCATTATCGCGCAGGGCAGAGAATTCGATTGAGGTCCCTACTTCTTGTTGCAACAGATACCCCTCCAACGCATTGGAATACTTCGTGAACCCTTGGAGTTAATCAAGAGAGTTGCAGACATTGAGTGGACAATAATTTGAGTGAGAAAGAACATGCAATCACCAGTTTTTTCTTTCGCATTTGCTACAAACCATACCTCATCCTCCACAATATTGAACAGACACTTTTACTTTTTTCTTCGCCATTGTTTGTCCGGGTATTCTTATTCACTTGAGGAATCAAAAGATGATTCTGCAGTATAGTATACAATTAGAGAGAACGAATTCAAAGTTGGACATCATCATAGACTCTTATTGACTTATACTATTGTATGTTACGTGTATCCTTAGCAGTACTATTCCGTACTAATCTCTTTCCATCGATACGGTTTTAGTGCCAACTGGAAATGCTCTAGTATGCTCTCTTGATTTGGAACTAAATACAAGATCCGATTATATGCACCAAAACAGGCATTTTTATTAAATTTTACTTAGTGATTTTTGAATTGCTTACCAATATTCGTAATCCTAAGTAATGATCATACCAAAAAATCATCAATCGAAAATGTGTGTTTTTTTATTCCACGTGTATTCAATTTTTCGACATTGATTTCTTGTGATTTCTCCCATTTTTGGATCGTCGGCTATTAAAACTCAATCAGAGGATGGACCTATAAACGCGAAAGAAGAAAATGGTTTTCACATCAATGATTGGGTATGGTATCTGAATAAGGAAAAAAGAAAAGTCAAAGCGATCGTAATTTCTGTGCTAGAGAATGGAAAATACGAAATTGAATTTGAGGAATACAATGTTCCAAATATGACTGTTTCGGTTGAATCCATTTCGAAACGTGGCCGATACGAGGAGGTTAATAAAAAAGTCAAACATAATTTGGATATTCAACAGTCTGAATTTATTTTAGATGAAGACCATGAAGATGTTGATTTCCAATTTGGAAAGCGTATGCCTACTAGTAGTAGAAAACAATCCAGTGGACAACTACATAACAAGAGTTTATATATTTCAAACGTGGTAATCATACAATACAAATCATGGATATATATTTGACTAAATCCACCACGAAGTTCCAATGCTCATCAGAGGATCAGTTAATGACATTTTATGATTCTTTTAAATCAAGGTTGGAACAATACAATATCCTTATTAGACAATACAGTGACATTACTAAGAAGGATGGAGTAAGGGTTTTAAATGTTACAAACTCTGTTAATCATGATTCAGCAAATAGACATATGTCATGTGCGATCTATAATTTCTTAGATGATCGGAAGGATACCATTTTTGAACATTATCCTTCGGCAGCTACTCTGTTAGATGGGTTCAGAAAGAAACATGATGGTTTTGCATATCTAGAACAACTCATGGAAACAGCTCATCCAAAACTTCGAAATCCAACGATATCAACGCGCAAAGTTGAACGGCCTTATCTTCAGAATTGCCAATCTATATACTTGTTTATCAATAAATACTTGGATTGGTGAGAGCTTGAATCGCAAGAAATTCCATCACGAACATACAGTGAGAGTGTAAAGTTGAATTTCATCATACATCAATTAGAATCAATCAATCATGAAGGGAATTATACTGGCGATGTTATGTACTTAATTGCTCAGAGGGATAGGTTGTTCTGTGACCCGTTGCACCACAGTCTCTACCATCGGAATTACAGCTCGATAGAGTTGCACATACAATTGTTGACAGAGTGTCTCCTGATTATCGCAAAGAATTATTGCATATTCAGAAGGAAGATAATCCAATTATTAGGAAAATGAATGCAAGATCTTTTCAACAAAATAGGAGGAAACCTTTCAACTCTTCTAGGTATAAGAATGATGATGATAATAATAAAGCGAGGGAGGGTGATTCTGGATCAATATAATCACCAAGATGGCCATATGTGGATGCAGCTTGTCAAATATGCGGCCAGTATGCTGGGCATGATATGCCAGATTGCGATTTCTTTTCTAAGTTAGTAAAGTCTAATAAATATATGAAGTCTGCATCATCTGATACAATCAAAAAGTGTTTGGATACCTACTTCAAGCATCAATTGAATGTAAAGAAGAATGCGAGGAGGAATAAGAAGATCAATAGGAAAATTCATAAGCTTGAACAAGTTGACATAGCTGACGAGGTACGAGATGTAGCCATCATGTTGTGTCATGCAGCACTGGAAGATACCGATAGTTCAATGTCCAATACTTCTCAGGATAGCCACTGAGACCAACGGAAGGAAGATACTCTCCTGGTTGAAGACCAAGTATGGGCGGAAGATGTGATGAATTGGATTGATATACATAATGACGGATTTGTTCAAAAATTAGAACATAATCTTGACGGGTATGTCAATAAAGAAAACATTGCGAATATGACGAAACCACATGTTGATAAATTACAAGAACACGTTTGGATGTTTCAGGAACCAGATGAGTATGTTTTCAATCATCCAAGTCAACCATTGGACAAAGACTCAAAGGTAGTAAAGTTTGGAGATATGAAGGAATAGGTTGGAATAAAGATAGTTTTGGGAAATGGAATGGTATTGAACACAATAATCCATCATTGTACCAAACTGATGTGACTGAGACGAACATTTATTTGCGAAAGGATCCAGATAATATGAGTACTGGCATGATCAATAAAGTGAATTTCCAACCTCAATATCAATCGGATACTAGTGGTGCAAATAGAAATGTTACAAATCAAAAAGAATTGCTCATACATTATAAATCAATTAAAACCGTATTCTATATCAGGAGTAAATCAGGACGTTGCTGGAAATATTGAATGTGTTGGAGAAGGCGATATGATTCTTCGGACAGATGGCAATTGTACTATGTTGATAAGAACATTGCATTCTCCGAATTCAAGTGGAACTATTGTAACAGTATTCGTATAGATATTCAGGATGGGTTTTGGAAACTGATTGTATAACAGGAGTTGGGTCATTGAAGTTATTGTGTAGAAATGGAATACAATCTGATGAGTTCACTCTATATTCTAATAATGATTTATGGTACCATGACATGTTTCAGACGAACCAGAATGATCTTGCAGAAATAGATACAGTTTGTGTTAAAAGTCTTTCAGATGCAGCTTCATATGAACTGTGGCATCAACGACTCGCACACCCAGGAGAAACCGTTATGTCAACAAAAAAACAAACATGTTTGAGGAGTTCCTAAACTACATGGAAACTCATTTTGGAAGTTTCCAAGTTGCATGTCATCAAAAATTCATAAAAGATCATTTAGGGATAAATCTTCTCATAAAATCCATACAGATCATCAAAAGGTTCCTTCACCAAGTGGTAAAATGAAAATGTATGTTGGTCAATATTGGAGTATGGACTTTGGTTTTATGCGTGGATCATCATTTAAAACGACCAAAATATTTAAAGGAGAAAAAGTAACTATCACGAGAAAAGATGGTTATAATTCATATCTGATAATTGTTGAAAGATGCACAAGGTTTACTTAGATTTTTCTTACTACTTCTAAACATCCACCAATTGATGCGGCAAAGAGTGTCTTATTGAAGTTCAAATCAGAGCATAAATACAAGACTGCTCGAACTGACCAAGGAGGAGAGTTAGGAAAATTATCGGATTTTAGAAATATGGTTGAAAAGGAAGGGTTTCATTTAGAGCTTACTGGTTCGGATGCATCTGCACAAAATGGACTGGCTGAAAATCCAAATAAGATTCTTGCACAGATGGTTAGATGTATGCTGTATGCTTCTGAGTTAGGACCAGAGATGTTTTCATATGCCATTGTTCATGCAGTATGTATCAAAAACAGAATCCCACACTCTACAATAAACAAGACTCCATATGAGATGTTTACAGGGTTTGCCCCAGATTTATCCTCACTTCGAATTTTTGGTTGTCGTGTATTCAGTAGAAATCCAGGAAAACGACCTGCTAAGTTGGACAAACATGATAGTCAAGGCGTGTTTCTAGGGTATACCGCAACAGAGAAAAACATCAAATATTTAGATGATATATCAGGACTTGTTAAAACTACTACACATGTCTATTATGATGAAGCTTCTATGACTACACATGCTAGCAAAGCACCATTAGCAGCTCAAACACTACAGCGCCTTGGGTATGGTTTCAAAGAACACTGGATCAAGAACGAAGATAGAAAACATGAGGTTGTAGTTCAACTACTTGATAAGAATGCATAGCCTCCATCTCGGCCAATTGAGGGTGCAATAGGATAATATTTTCAGCAACATCAAACACAATGTATCCATACAGCCAAATCAGAAAGAACGGATTCAGACTGGTATTTGCCTTGAATGTCCAACTGGCACCTATGCTATGATTGTACCGCGTAGTGGGTTAACCATTAAGAAAAACCTCGATACTAAAGCTGGAGTAATTAATCCAGACTATCGCGGTGAGGTTATAGTAGTTGTTCATAATTTTGGGAATGAAGAGCAAACTATATGTTCAGGGGATAAAGTTGCACAGATAATATTTGGAGAGGCGCACGTACACCTAAACTAGTCATCAGCAAAGAATTATCTTCTACTAAGAGAGGTCAAAAAGGTTTTGGAAGTACAGATTTGGAAATCAAAAATTCAGTTCAACCAACCATTAAGAAAGTGGATATAAATCTGGATGAAGACTCAGTTCATCCATACCATATAGAGATGTCATCGGATCCAATTGACAATATTACTCGGAGAAGTATCAAACTTTTGACATGCATCCAACATTAGGAATGAATCTTAGGATGTGTCCACATAGGAATCAACCCCAACTGATATCGTATGAACCCAGTACACCGGCCATACGGATTAGCAAGTGGAGATCTCAACCTCGATATTCTTATATTACTAAGCTTGCAGGAGTTGAAATTACAGATGTTCAAGATATTGAAAAGGTTGTAAGAATATGTCGTGCCAAGAAGTATAAGGAAACTCATGTTTATTTTGCAACTATTGATAAGATCGCTATGCACCCACAAAAAGGTACACTTCAATTGTATCATGATCAATTGAATATTGTTGGAAAGCATTTGTAGGAAATTCAATATGATATCCGTAGTCATGAACATAATGATCCAGCTGTACTTTTAGTTAAAAAGGATAACAAGTTGAATAGAAAGATACCCAGAAAGAAGAAAAGAAGAAGAAGAAGAAGAAGAAAGGATTTACTATAAAAGAACTTCAACAACGCGATGATTGGAATGAATGGATCATGTCAGAATGGAAGCAACTTAATCAATATGAAGAACAGCAAATGTTTGATGAGCCATCTGAAATTCCAAAATGAGCTCACATACTAAGCTTACTGTGGGTATATCTCATCAAGCTATGTGGAACTAAGAAGTCTAGATGTGTTTGTAATGGATCTCAGCAAATGAGAGGTACAATCACTCTAGGTGAGACATATGCCCAAAGTTTGGAGCAGACAGCTGCTAGAATTTTTTGGGCGATTGTTGCAATTCTGAATATGATTGCGATCGGTGCCGATGCGTCTAATGCATTTGCAGAAGCTCCTCCACCTGTGGCTCCATTGTTTGTACGAGTGGATAATCAATACAGGGAATGGTGGACAAAATGTAAGAAGCGCCCACCTATACCATTTGGATATGGTTTGAGAGTAAAAAGAGCATTGCAAGGGCATCCAGAATCACCTAGATTATGGGCCAGCTTAATTCATTCTATCATCCAGAAGCTAGGTTTGCACCCATGTGTTCATGAACCATGTTTGTATTATGCAGAAAAGATTGATGGTAAGGATATGAGAGTGCTATTTTTTAGACAAGTTGATGATTTTGCAGTTGCTTGTATGAACAAAGCCGGTGCAGAGACAATTATTTCAAAAATAAATGAAAGTATGTCAATACAAATCAAAGTTCTAGGAGTTATTGATAGATTCAATGGCATGGATGTGAGTCAGACAAAATGGTACGTCGAACTTCACAACAATACATACATACGCAAAATCCTTGAAAATAAGCAACACCTTTTAGATGGTAAGGTTCATACATTTCCAATTCCAATGCATTCTGGCAGTGAATATACAAAGCAACTGGAAACAGCCGCATCTCTATCTGAACAAGATTTAAAGAATGTTGAGAAAGAATACGGATTTTCATACCGTCAAGCAATTGGAGAGATTCTATATGCACTTGTTACATGCCGGATGGGTATTTCATTTGCATTGACTAAACTTAGTCAGTATTCAACGAAACCAACAAAGGTTCACTTTGAAGCAGTTGCTACATTATATAGGTATTTGCATGCAACAGAAAATGATGGAATATATTATTGGAGAACTCAACCAAGACAGGATCTTCCAGATGGTCATCATCTGTGTCTAGGATCATTTTACGTACAACAGGATATTTCATTTGAATATATTCATATGCACAGACTATCTAGATTAAAAGATGGTTGAATGATAATTATGAGTTTAGTTTTATCATTTATTACTTTGATCACATTTTACACATACGTCAATCAAGTAATATTACAACCGATGGAAATACAAGTCATGGTGATGACAAAGATCACTTTGCTGTCACGGTGGAACTAGATGCCAATAGTTCCAGGTTAAGACTTCATCATTTCAGGCAGATTCATTCCATACCCAGATCCATCAGAGTGACCTCATCATTCCAAATCAATCAGGTAGTATGTAGCACCTCGCAAGAAGAACGCAAGTGCTTTGAACAAATTTTGCAATCATACGATGAATCTATTGTGCGCAATCTGGGAAAAATTAAATCCACCCTTCATCTTCGTCAGGTAGCAACAGCTCTCAGCAATGGCAGTCTAATAGGTGTGGGAGATGCATCAGTTGCATTGGACAGAATTGGACACGCCTACATCCTGGAATCCAAACCAGCCCAATACAGTATAGGTGGTGTAGCTCCAGTAGATTGTGTGGTAGAGGATCAATCAAGCAACCGTGGCGAGAGTTTCACAGTGCTAGCGCTGTGCACACTAGTTCATGCACTGTGTACACTATATAATGTCAAATCAGGTTCAGTCACAATTTATTGTGACAACATGGAAGCATTGCGAAGAAGGAAAATAGATAGCAGCACCTTCACATCGTTAAGTCGTAGAGATATAGATGTGAAAATGTCTGTGGAATACATGATAACCAACTCGCCAGTATCCTTTTCTTTCCAACATGTTCCGGGACATGCCGATGAGGATAAAGACTTTGTGTATGAGAGAGCTACTCAGCAGGTGCAAAGAAACATCGGCATGCATAATATGGTTACCAAATTTATGCGTCACCCTCCACCACACTTCTCACCAACAACAATGACACCATTCCTACCATATCAGCACATTGCTCTTCGTAGTATACATTCTCAGGTAGTAGCGGGAGACATTCAGAGCCATATATATATGGAACGACATGGTCTATCTATGGAAAAGAGGCTTTCAAGGCACAGAAATATAAATCTGGAGCATCAACATATTATAGACTGGCCTGCTATTCGTCTAGCTGTAAAAAAACAAGACACGCTAGGTAAGATCAATAGTACCAAAATTCTTCACAGTTTATGGCCTACCATGTCAGTCTTAAAAAGTCGAAACAACGGAGTCTCAGGCCTCTGCCCACACTGTAACAAATGTGCAGAAACTCCATCTCATGTCTATCAGTGCACCAATAGATCGTCAACTACTGCATTTAAAGAGGCTATCCTTCGTTTCCAAAAGAAGCTTCGTACTATAGGAAGAGCAAAACCCATCATATCGGCATTCGTTGAATGCCTTGTAGCATTCCAGCAAAATCGAAAACCGGTTTGTCCACCCTTCCAATTTGGAGATGGGAAAAAATACGAAGTGCTGAAGAGAGTCTTCCTAAACCAGCAACAGTTGGGTCAAAATGTGTTCCACGTGGGCTACATCTCATACAAGTGGTCCATGGTGCAATCCCTGTTCATGATCAAAACAACAAAACAGGTGATATTTGATGTGAGTTGGGCATCTAAAGTCATTCTGGCACTATGGGACTTTTCGGCGTATATTTGGACAAAACGCTGTTCCATCATCCATTCCAAAGATCCGGAAAATGCCACTTCGCTCAATGAAGAAGAATTAAAGGCATCCATTAGAAAATACTTACGCTTCCGAAGGAATGACTTATCTCCTACCGAAAAAAATCTGCACCTCAATATATCCTCCAACTTGATACGAGCCTCTTCTATTACTCTTGCACGATGGCTTCATCTTCTAGCGGAAGAGCGACAACGAACTATAAGGCTGAAAAGGACCCAGCAGATACAACAAGGGGGGACCCGTCCGATTACCAGATATTTTCGGAGGGTTGCCTCCTTACCAGTGGAAAATTTAACATCTCATGTGGATTAATTTTGTTTCGGCGAAACTTTTTTCCTTTTTTAGAGCTTTGCTCTTATCTTGTCACACATTTGGTGTGTGACCGTGACGTCAGTCCAAAATATCTTGTGCTGCTATGGTTCCTGCTGCAGTAGTCAACAACATTTTCGGAGGGCTTTTTTTATTTCAAACTTTTTTTCTTTCGAAATTTTTTTTGTTGAGGGTGGTACGTAAGTACCTTCCCATATTAGTGAAATTTAATAAATCTCATCCTAGGGTGAGTCGCGGTAGCGCAAGCCTCGTACAAACGAGCTTGGCAGCGCCGCGTAATAAAATATAATACTAAATTGTCTAAATTACACATACGTCCCATACCGGACGTATATCGAAACCCACTTGGTTTTAACGGCAAGATCTTTGACATCTGTTGGCCAGACAGCTGTTCAAAGAATTTTCATCGCATGTCCAATGGAGACATCACTTGCATGGTGATAGGGATCTCCAATGGATGCTACTCAATGCATGCATGGCAGTTCATGTTCTTTGACATTGAACTGGCTTCCTTGTGTTGAAGAAGACTTGATTGTTTTTATTTTTATTTTTATGGATGACATAGTATACGAGCAGTCACATGCTGCTTTGTATTCTAACTAAATATTTCAATGCTCTTTAATAATTCTAATTAAATAATTCATTGATATTAATTTTGTTTAAGTAAGTTTATCTAAATCTTAGATGCATATGCTGTATATTGCATACACCTCCATGATGAATATTCTATTCTTTGGGTTATCTTGACGGATAGGGATGGACATTTCGAATGTTGATCACATCAGTGATGATACCCATGTCCACACATGCAGTCCCAATATTGTTAACATCAGTAATAGTGTATGGATCCTTATAGGCTATGTTAGCATACTTAGTGGAGTAATCTCCT
>Ga0209092_10005309_pt1 | contig 10465 bp, 8 predicted proteins | sample FraStrMetagenome_FD_187446 | JGI IMG/M metagenome (GOLD analysis project Ga0209092, IMG submission 187446) | Marine eukaryotic phytoplankton communities from Arctic Ocean - Fram Strait ARC3M Metagenome (SPAdes) (version 2) | ecosystem: Environmental > Aquatic > Marine > Oceanic | place: Fram... | reverse complement strand
CAATTAAATCGCATATGAAAAACATTACAATAGTTGCCGTTTTGATACTGTTTTCAGAGTTTTTACATGCCCAGTATTCTATAAAAGACACTTTTGCAAATCCTTTAGAATGCACCTATATGACTAGAGATGCTTTTATTATATGGTGGGATAATGACTATGATTATAGTGTAGAGGTCGATATTTTACTTGATCAGATTATCGAATATAGAAACGAATGTTTAAATGAGTTAAATATGATGGATCCACCAGGAGTTATTGATGGATACTATCAAAATATATATTTGCATGGTGACGGTGGTTATTTTGACAGTAATGGTTGGGGCAATGGTGTTGGAACAGACAGTAATGGCTATCCATTCTACACCATGCCTTATAATTTATTTAATGATATAATTACCGTAGCACATGAAATCTTTCATCTTTATCAATACAATTCTAATTCTCCTGGATTTGCTTATTCTGGAGATAGTCAATGGTATATTGAAGCTTCCGCAAATTGGTATGGTGCAAGACAAGATTTTACAGCAGAAAGAGCTTTTATTGAAGCGGAAAGTTTAGTTAAACTACCACAGGTACCGTTTTGGTTAAGCTTTGATAATTTTCCCAACACGTATCCTGAAAATTGGCAACGCTATGTGCATCAATATGCCTTAGCATTGTTTTTGTTTTACCTTACAGAAGAAGTAGGTATCTCTCCTAATGTTATCTCGGAAGGATTTTATATGGGTTTAACGGAAACTCCACAAGAATACCTATATAATCAATTAGGGCCTGTTTTATATAGAAATACTTTTATGGATTGGATTGCTAGCATGACCAACGATTTTGATTTTATTACAGAAAATCAAAGGGTGGCTAATGAATCGGAATGGTTGACATATGCAGACCCTGATGACGATAATGAATACACGGAAGTCTTTGATTTTAATGGCACCAACGGTTGGTTCCAGCCTGCATTTGAAGATATTACAAACGCCTGGTCATATAATACTTTCAAACTTGAAAATACCAATACCACTTCTTATACTTTTCAGCTTAATGGAGATAGCAATGGTACCTTTGGAAGCCCTTCATATTTTCAAGGAAAAATTTTAGTTAAAAATACAGATGGGAGTCATATTTTATATGATTTATTAATGACAGATGACACTAATGGTGCTAAAACTATAGATGTAAGTAGTTCTGATACTGAAATTTATTATATTATAGGATCTATGCCCTCTTATTTTGAAGAGATTGATCAAGAGTTTCAATTATTCCCATACCAACTAAAAATATCTAATGTCTTTCTTGATGTTTCAGCTTTTACAACTGCTAACTTTATTAAAGCATATCCAAATCCTATCGAAGATATTCTTCGTGTTGAATTAGAAGCAAATACGCATGAAATTAAAATTGAATTATACTCCATAATAGGGTATAAAATCTTTGAAGAAACTTATTTTAATAAAAAAGAAATTGAAATTGATTTTTCATATCTAAATGATGGTGTAAATTTTTTAAAGGTTAGTACTAACAAAAAATCAATTATTTTTAAATTGCTCAAAAAATAAAACGAATTGACAAGAAGATCATATCTAATTTTTTTTTAAAAAAAAACAATGAAAATGTAACATAATATTTATGATTTCATTGGGATTCTTTTATGAATTTATTGGGAGTACAATCATCTAATCTTAAGTATCTTGTTTATTGTAAGATTCTTCGGTCAGCTGAATCTTATATTGTTTGATTATTTGAATTGTTGTTATGAAAAAGAGTGTAACTTTAGTTAGTTATGCTCTTTTTGTTGTTTATAACTATCTTATTTACAATTTTATATATTCATATGCTGCTAAATTTTCACATTATAGAGAATTAATCTTTAGATGTTTTTTTAGGGAGGAAAAACCTCTTCATTTTGATGGGGAGTAATTATTATTCTATAGTTTTTTTATTGTTCATAAGTATCTTGTTTACAGTACAATAAGGTCTAATTTATTTTGTATATTTAAATTATGAGAAGTAGTATCTTATCTTATGCGATGAGACTTGCTTTTTGTTTATTTAGACGGAGAGGAGTGTGCTTGTGATGCCGTATTTGGTTATTTTATTTCGGTAAAGGTAGTAGGTACACTCCTTTCTTTAATGTAAATGCTTTGTATTTGAAAAAAATACCCATGCTATTTAATACCACTGTTGTAAACAATAATCTAATTAAGAATTAATCCAATTCATTCTTATAAGTCTCTGGCATAAACAATGCCGTAAGTATAGCTATGATACAAGTTACTATTAAGTAATAAGCAGGCATCCAAACATTTCCCCCACTAACTTTAATTAACCAAGTACATAAAACTGGAGTTGTACCTCCAAATAATGCCAATGATATATTATAACTTACGGAAATCCCAGTATATCTTACATTTGTTGGAAAAGATTCCGTCATTAACGCAGGTATTACTGCCTGAAACATAGCTTCAAACACAGAAAATGCAAGCATCGCAATAAGTATGGCCATATAAGTATTTTCAAACATCAATGCAAAAAGAGGATATGTGAAAATGGTAAATCCTATTAGAGACATAAACAGTACTTTCTTTCGACCAATTTTATCGCTTATAAATCCAAACAATGGTATTATAAGCATTAGCACAATTATTGCTATGGTGTGCGCAGATAGAGCATCTTCCAGCTTTACGTTATGAAAAGTATGTAAATAAGAAGGAAGAAAAATGAATATCAGATAAACAGAAACACCAAAGGCCCAACTTAATAACATTATTTTAACTGCTTGCATCTTATAATTTGCCCAGAACTCAGCCAATGGGGTTTTAGCTGATATATATTCTTTTTTATTTTTATCATAATAAGTGTCATCGCCCATTCCTTTGCGAAGATAAATACCTATAACACCAATTACTGCTCCGAATAAAAAGGGAATTCTCCAACCAAAATCATGCAACTCTTCTGTGGACAGTAAACCTGTAATTAATGATGCAATTCCCGAACCCAAGAGCATTCCACCAAAAACACCAAAGGTAGACCAACTGCCATAAAAACCTCGTTTTTCTTTTGGTGCTTTCTCCACTAGAAATGATATAGATCCAGTAAATTCTCCACCTACCGAAAGACCTTGAAAGAGCCTTAAAATAACAAGTAAAGCTGCCGAATACCATCCAATATTCTCATAGGTAGGCAGAAAACCAATCAATGTAGTTGGAATAGCCATTAACAGTACAGATATCATTAAAGCTTTCTTTCGGCCATATTTATCTCCAATATGACCAAATATTATTCCACCTATTGGCCTCATTAAATATCCAGCGGCGAACACACCAAAGGCTGCGATTAATTGAACTATTTTATCTTCATCTGGAAAAAATTGAGCACCAATTACAGTTGCAAAAAAGCCATAAACCGTAAAATCGTACCACTCTAATATATTTCCTATAAATCCGGCTATTAGTGATCGTTTGTTTATTGGATTACTTTCTATTTTTTCAATCATTTTTTTTATTTGAACGTAAATATAATTTTTATATTTATTAGTTTAGTAATTTAAAAAAGAATATTGAAATTATGAAGAATCAAGAATATGATTTGGTCTGTGTTGGAGGAGGAATTATGAGTGCAACCTTAGCAGTTTTGTGTAAGACATTAAAACCTGATTTGAATATTTTAATTCTAGAAAGATTGAACGATGTAGCAAAAGAAAGTACTGCATCATGGAACAATGCAGGAACTGGGCACTCTGCTCTTTGTGAATTAAATTACACACCTGAAGATGAAGATGGAACTGTTGACATCCATAAAGCCATTGAAATTTGTAAACAATTTGAAATTTCAAAACAGTTTTGGGCCTATTTGGTAAATGAAAATCTTATTGAAGACCCTTCCACATTTATTACAAAATGCCCCCATCATAGCTTTGTAACGGGTAAGAAAAATGTTCTTTATTTAGAGAACCGTTTTAAAGCAATGAAAGAACACTTTATGTTTGATTCAATTCAATTCACGAAAGAATTTGAAATAATGAAACAATGGTTTCCTTTAATATTACAAGGAAGAGATAAGAAAGATGTTATTGCTGCTTCTAGAATTGATAGGGGAACAGAAATGAATTTCGGAAGTCTTACTAAGCAGCTATACAACATATTAGAAAACACTTATAACACCAAAGTCTCATGTAATAAAGAAGTAGTAGATGTTGATCCATCTGGTGATGAAGATTGGGCCTTAAAAGTAAACGATGTTCTTACTAATGAAAATACATTCATAAAGGCTAAGCATGTTTTTATAGGAGCAGGAGGAGGAAGCCTAACCTTACTCGAAAAAGTAGAAATCGAAGAAAAGGATGGCTATGGTGGTTTTCCAATTAGTGGGGAATGGCTCGTTTGTAAGAATGAAAAAATTATTAATCAGCATTTTGCTAAAGTCTATAGCATGGCAGAGATAGGCTCTCCTCCCATGTCAGTTCCTCACCTGGATACCAGGTATATTAATGGAAAACGAGAGCTTTTATTTGGTCCATTTGCAGGATTTACTACTAAATTTTTAAAAAAAGGATCAAATTTAGATTTATTCAAATCTATAAAAATTGAAAACTTACACTCGATGTGGGGTGTTTTTTGGCATAACTTATCCCTTACTAAATATTTAATACATCAAGTAATGATGTCATTTGATGATCGAATGAATGCATTGCGTGTTTTTATGAAAAACGCAAAAAATGAAGATTGGAAAATTATTGTTGCGGGCCAAAGAGTCCAAACTATAAAACGCGATGAAAAAGAAGGAGGTAAGTTAGAATTTGGTACTGAAATAGTAAGCAGTAAATGTGGAAAAATTACTTGCCTTCTTGGCGCATCTCCTGGAGCATCAACATCGGTTGTAGCTATGTTAGAAGTTATTGAAATGGCATTTCCAGAAATACTCAATTCCGATAGCGGTAAAGAAATTTTAAAATCGGTAATACCTTCTCTAAATGTTTCTATTAATTCGGAATCTTTTAAGAAGAATTTAGAGGATGTAACACTAAGTTTAGGCTTAAAGTAAAGAAGCTCTGAACAAATGCGTTATCAAATTAGTAAACGGATTGCCTAGGATACTCAAGAACTAATTGTTTCCTTTTCTAAATCCATAGGTGTTTTGATCTATAAAGCTCTTAGGAAATTTATCGACACCGGGAAATCCCAAATCAATAGTCCCGCTATCTTCGGGTATGTAATTAGTTTTAAAAATATAATCCCAAAGACTTAGGCTAATTCCAAAATTCACGCCATACCTTCCTTCCGGCAGATCATAAGCATGGTGATGTAAATGCATTACCGGGTTATTAATAATATATTTTAGGGGACCCCAGGTAATTTTAATATTTGCGTGGTTAAAGTGACCGATAGTAATTGCAATAAAATGAACAATATAAGCCTGTTCCGGCTCAAAGCCAAATAATATCATAACAGCGAATGTTTTCAAAGGCTTATAAAAGATGTTTTCCATCCAATGGTAACGTAAATGTGCTGCAAAGCCCATTTCTTTGACACTGTGATGAACTTTATGGAATTTCCAAAGAAAGGAGTATTTATGTAGTAATGAATGAGTAAACCATTGCACAAAATCCAAGATGATAAAGAAAACCAATAATTGCAACCACATTGGCCAACTAGAAGGGTCAATAAATGCAATGCTTTTACTTGTAATACCGATATCGGAAAAACCTACTTGTATAAGTCTATAAAATCCACTTATGGCTATTGAAAATATAAAAAAATTAAAAAACATATAAAATCCATCTAACCAAAAATCTTTTCTAAAAACAGATTGTTCCTTTCTCCATGGAAAAATAATTTCTAAAACCCATATAAGAAGAGAAATAGAAATTAATCCCCAAAAATAATTGATATACCATGGTACTTCAAAAAGGATCGATTTCCAAGTCCAATCCACTGTTCCGCTAAAAGCATTAATAAATGTATCTAGGTATTTATTCATAATTATTTAAAAGACTTGAAATACTATCAATTAGTATAGGTGCCACAGCAAAATTACTCCATTCTATATAAAATCCAATATTTTTTTATTTATAAAATTAGAAAACTGAAATATCCACCACACTCATTAAGAATCACAGGGTTCGTTATCATCATAAATTATAAATATATTATTTTTTTCTGAACTCATTCGACCTAAGAAGAGCTCCATTAAAAAAAACCAATCACCATAGGTAATGCACATGTTTTTTAATTCTTAAAATGATTAAAAATATAATTATTATCAAAAAGTAATATTAGTTGCAGTTTAATAGACCTTATTTTATTTTGTTACATTAAAAATTATTATTACTTTTGTTTAGCAAGTATTCAATGGGGGATTTTATATTTGTAAGGTTTTAGTAAAAACCTTTTAAACCATCAAAGGGTTGTCTTCTCGATAGCCCTTTATTAATTTATTTATCACTTTATAAATTTAATTAATTTTACTGATACTAATTTTTCTTATATTTTAGTTAGTATCAAAATAATCCACATGAAAAAAATTACCTACTTAATAATCACTCTTATACTCGTTTCTTTTACAAATAGTACCAATACTATATCTAATCTTGAATTCATTGCTGATTTAGACAATCCTGTATATGTTGCTGATAATGGTATCACTATTAAAGCAAAGGAATGGGCGAAGATTGGTGCTACTGGAATAATAGCAGCGCTTAGCTATACTGTCGTAAACGAGGAAATGTTAAGAGAAATGTTGGCCAATGAAGAAGACCTTACTAGAATAGCTACTTCTAAAGTAACTAACATGAGTGCGCTTTTTTATGGAGCTGAAACTTTTAACCAAGCTATTGGAAATTGGGATTTAAGTAAAGTAACTACTGTGCATAGTATGTTTTATGGTGCAACTTCTTTTAATCAAAATTTAGGTGCTTGGAATGTTGATGCTGTTACAGACTGTAATAAATTTAGTTATGATACACCACAATGGAGAGTTTCAAAGCCTGTTTTTACAAACTGCACCCCTTAATCCGGTCTTGAACCAACTTACATTATTATGTAAAAACTATTGATTAAATGTATTTTTTATTGGTCTATAGGTATTACAGAAAAACATTGCAATATATGATCTTCAATTATTAAATCAAATTCAAGGGGATTACAGCAAACCGTGCAGTCCTCAATAAAGTTCTGATGATTAACAGAGGGATCTATCATTTTTAATTGATATTCCCAACAATGTGGACAGTCAAAATAATGCTCTAACATATTAATTTTATGATTTGTATTCAGGTTTAGTTTCTATTACCTTAAAATATAATCAAAAATACCACACATTTAATGATGTAACAAGCCCTTTTTTTTAATTTAATGAGTATATTTTTAATATATTTATAAAAATAAATATCATGAACGCATTATCAGAAAAAAGTATTAAAGAAAAAATAAAAAACTTTCAAGATTGGACCTATCATGAAAATGCAATCCATACCTCATTAGAATTCAAAGATTTTAAAGATGCCTTTTCGGTAATGACTCGAATCGCTTTTGAAGCAGAAAAATTAGGTCACCACCCGGATTGGAGTAATGTATATAATTCTTTAAATATCAGCCTTTCAACGCATGATGCTGGTGGTGTAACGGATAAGGATTTTGAATTGGCTAAAGTGATTGATGAATTAGTGAGTTAATTTAAAATATAAAAGACCGGTTATTGTGTGTTCCGATGGTCTATCGAAATGTCTTTTAGTACCTTTTGGGATATTCCCAAAACTCTTAAAATCGTAGAAATTATAAATTTAACGATAAACCAACTTTCTTAATTTTAAAAAATATAACTTAGTAGTATGTGGGGAGCAAATAAATGGACTGACGGTATGTTTAAAAAATATTGGTGGCTTATTGTTGTTTTAATAATTCTTTATATATTTTTTAGAATAATGAACCCTTAATAGCATTACCTAATTATAGTTAAAATCGTCACTAATTTATCAATACTTAGGTTGGGTTTTTTTCTTTTTCTTTATATACTAATCATGTAACTATCAGCAATAAGTTAAATCAAAAAAAGAGCAACCACTTCTGATTGCTCTTATAGCTGTAAGATAAATATTTAAATTCGAATCTCTATCTTATAAAAACGTTTCCTTATTCCATCGTTTCTGTTTCTATTACTTCCACGGGAGCTGGTACCAAAGAATTCATCATGCCTCCCAAGTCAAACCAATCTCCACCATTTATGATTTTACCATCTTTAAATTCAAAAGAATGGTAGCTGGTTAAACTTAATTCTTGTCCAGTTTCTGCATAAACAGAGGTCCATGTCCCATAAACACGAGTACTGCCATCGGGAACACCGGTTTCGGTATCTACACCAGGCAGCCAATAATCTGCTGTGAATACCATATTATCAAATGCCGCTTGATACCAAAGAATAGCAGCTTTTACTTCTTCTGTGCCACCGATTCCCATTCCGTAAGCAGGCATATGCCATGTTAAGTCTTCGGAGAGATAAGTAAACATTTCTTCTGCATTTTCGCTTTCATGTAGTTTAAAGTAAGCCTTTGCAGCTTCCGTGTTTTTTTCAAATTCGGCATGTTTTCCATTTGAACAAGCTACTGCCATAACGCCTGCAATTAAAAGGATTAATAATTTTTTCATAATTGTTTGTTTTAAATTAATTGTCTCTAAATGTAATAAATTGCAATCAACCAAACAAATATGAATTTCAGATACCAATAAGGTTTGCTACTATAATTCCAAGTATGACTTTATAAAAGAGCTTAAAGCATACTGAATTTAAAAAAACTAATATGTGAAATTAGGTTTTATTCAGGTTTTAACATAGAGGAGTAATTTTGTTAGTTTTTACCGTCACTTGAATTGGATACAATTGGCAGTCTTATCTGTGACGTATAATTTGAAGAATGATGTATCTTATTATGAGCGATTACACTTTCTTTTTCATCATAGTTATTACCTCCTGTATTCAAATTACGAGCAAAACGAGGGAAATTACTACTCGATATTTCAATGCGTATGCGATGTCCTTTTTTAAAATAATTACTGGTTGACATAGGAGTCAAATCTAATTGATAAACTTTATCTTTCTCCATAAATACTTCTTTGCCATAACCTTCCCGATACCTTACACGTTGTATGGTTTCATCCAAATTATATGCTTTCCCATCTGGATATACATCGATGAGTTTAATGGTAAAATCGGTGTCTTTTGCATCAGAAGAAACATAGAGTGTAGCTTCAATAAAACCTGAAATTTCTATGCCTTCTTCTAAAATATCAGTGCTGTAAACCAAAATATCATTTCTCGTCTCCATTTGTTGTTGATCGAAAGCACCTCCTTTAATTGCATTTCCTGTACAGCATACATTACCACCATAAGAAGGTACTGGTTTCATTGGGTCATAGGTAAAACTATCTGGACTATCAAAATTTGCTTTTGATGTTGATAATTTACCATCACCAAAAAAGCTATTGGCCTGCCCATTACTTTTTAAATAATAGCTTGTTAATTTAGTGTTTTCTGGAGGCCAAGCTTCTGATGCTTGCCACTTATTGCTACCCATTGTATAATATTGCACTCTAGGTGTTTTCGCTTTAAAATCATTTTGTTCTCCTTTTAGCCAAAAATCAAACCAAAGATAAATTTGTTCTTCATAGTTAAGTCTTGCATCTCCAACACTGCGTTCTCCAACGATAGTATTTTCAGTTGCTCGATTATAGCGACAATGCAAAGTTGGTGCTATTACTAAGTATTGGTTATCGCTTATTGATTTGTTTTTTGCGTTATTTCTAAGGTGATTAAATAAGGCTAGATTTGGAGTTATAGACACATCGTACCAAGATGCGAACCAAAAACTTGGAACAGCAATTTCCATATCATCATGGTAAATACCCCCATTAAACCAAGCTTCATCATTTGGTTTACGGCGTATCATTTTATCAAAAATCTCATTTTTACCATTTATGTTTTTTAGAATATCCTGAATAGGCAAATGATTTAGAGCCTCTGCCATATCTACTGTTGGATTTTCGGGTGCTAAATCGTAAAACCTAGAAATTCTAATTAAATCTTCTTGAGTTGCTCCGGCTGGAATTCGTGGTTTAAATTTATCGTGCTCTACACCATATAACCAAGAAAAGAATAACATCTGTTCTACACCACCACGATACCAATTTCCTTGTTCGTTAATATCACCAATCCGTCCAACACCAGCACCATAACCCTGTGGTACCATTGCCGCAAGAGAAGGATGATCTAAAGCAGCAACTGCCATTTGCCATTCTGCAGTAGAAGAACAACCTACAGTTCCTATTTTACCATTGGACCAAGATTGATTTTTCATCCAAGTAAATGCATCATAGCCATCTGTTAATGGAACTCCTAAAATATCCCATTCACCTTCTGAAAAATAGCGTCCACGTTCATTTTGAACTACATAAGCATAACCTCTTTTAACTGCTTC
>Ga0209092_10005308_pt1 | contig 10465 bp, 8 predicted proteins | sample FraStrMetagenome_FD_187446 | JGI IMG/M metagenome (GOLD analysis project Ga0209092, IMG submission 187446) | Marine eukaryotic phytoplankton communities from Arctic Ocean - Fram Strait ARC3M Metagenome (SPAdes) (version 2) | ecosystem: Environmental > Aquatic > Marine > Oceanic | place: Fram... | reverse complement strand
GGTCTGTTTGGGGGTAAAAGACGATCTACGGTGGTCTGTATTGCGATTTACGAGGATTTACGGAGGTGTGTGGGTCTGATAATCCTGTTCTACGGCTAAAAAGACTACAAAGTTCGTTCGTTTGTCAAAGACGACCACGTTGGCACACGTTGGCATACGTAATCATGTCAACAATCAAAATCTTCAAGAAGAATATTATTTTAGCTGCCAACTATTAAGCGCAACATCAAAGCTCGTTGTGCAACAAAACATTATATAGGCAGCCATGAGTGAAAACGGAGCCGATGCCACCACTTCCGACGCTGTAAACGGCGGCGCCAGTGGGTCAACGAATAATCTTTCAGCTTTGAACATGTTTGCGAATTCAAATAAGGAGGTAATGTTAAATTTATACACAAATGTTAAAGATTCTGATGCTGACGTATTCGTTTAAACTTCATGTTCAAAATATAAATTTCGTTATTAATTATCTATCTTTATCAGGCTGGGGAGGGAGATGTTAGCCAACTGGATTTGGACGAACTCTTTCGAGATTGCTATTTTGGGGAATTTCCCGTTCCTGTAATGAGTGGGGACGTGTCCACGGGGCCTCCTCCACCAGGTTTGAGCTCTAGTTTAAGCCTTACGGCGTCCTCTCCACCCCCACCCAGCATCAGTAATAACATCAGTAATAGTTTAAAACGCAAGGCCGATTCCGTCTTAGAAAAATCCGATAAACTGGTTGTTAAGAAACCGCCTTCTGCTGCTGCTGCAATGCTTCCTTTAATTGATGTCACACCCAAGATTGCAGCACCGATTGCGGCTCCAATTTCTCTTCCTCAAGCAACCATCAGTACGAATCTTACGTCTGTGTCGACAAAAGTGCTAACGGCTGCACAGAAAGTGGAGCGTCGTGAGCGGAACCGTGAGCACGCTAAGAGATCACGCTTGCGTAAAAAGTTTCTCTTGGAAAGTTTGCAAGGGCAAATTCATGGGTTGCAGGCTGAAATTGAGGCGCTTACAAACATTATCCGTACAGAATTGCCTGGTAAAGCAGATAAACTACTGAGCACGGTTTACGAGAAACCAAATGTCGCTGGTGCGGATAAATTTACTCCATTGCCAATGCCTTCCGGATTTGGTCCAGTGAAAACTCTTATGGAACCTGATTTTCGTCTCATGTCTGCACTTAGTAGTTCGCAACAAAATTTTGCAATTAGCGATCCATCGCTACCGGATAATCCCATTGTTTACGTATCTCAAGGCTTCTTAGATCTTACTGGTTATACACTTGACCAGGTTCTCGGTCGTAATTGTCGATTTTTGCAAGGTCCCGGCACCGATCAATCAGCAGTTGACATAATTAGGAAGGGGGTAAGAGATGGAGTAGATACCAGCGTTTGTCTATTAAATTACAAATCCGATGGTACACCATTTTGGAATCAGTTTTTTGTCGCTGCCCTCCGCGATGCTGAAAATAACGTTGTTAATTTTGTCGGTGTTCAATGTGAAGTCTCTAAAGCGACAGTCGAGAAACAAATGAAGAAGTGACTGAAGCATGTTATCGCGCGCTAGAGTGATTTCAGCGAAAAGGTGGCAAATTGTCGACTATTTATGTTACATTTGTATTCTTGTTGTCTTAGGCAAAAATTTATGAGAAGCACTTCCAATAGATGATGATTAATTATTTCATTTATTACTTTGGTCCAAAATTTTCTTGGTATAAGCATATCAATAGGTCACACCAACTTATCAAAGGATAAGATAACAACAACAAAACTAATTTATCAAGATTTGCAGATATTTAGCGAGCCTTGTGTCTTCTTGATTTCAGTATTTATGCCAATATCGGCAAATACAGCAGCATACATTGGATCTTGCGCTAGATCAGGATATTTTTCATTTAATTCCGTGAGCAACGCCTTTATACCTCTAGGGGAAGTAGTGAGTTCTTTTCTCAAAATATCGATTCTTTGCATTGCCTCTACAGTTGCTTGATGAAGTTTCTTAAAAGTTGGTATTATCTGATGAATCGGCATTCTATCTTTTTGAGGCATTCCGTTCAAATATACATATTGCCTACTGCTCTGCGAACTTGACTTTCTTGAGGAAAAGATTTTTTTACATTCTTTTTTTGAACTAGAAATGCTCTCATTTTCTATTTCAGTCTCGCTCTTACATCCCTTCTGATCTTCATCTTTTATCGATTTCGTTGGAAAGTCAGGTACATCTTTCGATTTTATGTCCTCATCATAACTTTTCAAGACATTAATTATTCCTGTACAAACCAAGACCTCAAGGATTTGAGTAAGTTTTTCCTCCCTTTGGCCAGTTCCAAGGGCTTTGACACTGGCAAGACCGGCGTTAAGGAGTTGCGCTAGAGTATATGGTCCACCCGTCAACTGAAAAATTGTAATAATATCCTGTGTAACTTTCACAATAGCTGGATCAGCCATACGCCCCAAAGTTATTGTTGAGTGAAATTGTTTTGGTATAGAATTTTTGCCACTATTTGCAGATAAACCACAAGTGCTCGGTGTCTTCAATTTATCATTATCCGTTGGTGGTTTTGCAGTGTTACACTTTCTATGATCGCGTAAGGGATTTAATGATGTCACGGCTTTCCGAAGGTACATGTCCTTGGAAACCGAAGAAATAAATGAAGAATTTTTTTCCGTCACACCTTTGTCTTCTTTTGACGACATTTCGACTTTTTGATCGCTAATACTTTGTAACATTTCACATTTTACATTGCTATGCGATGGTATAGACGACTTATTAACTTCCATTGCATGTATCGAGGGTTCAGCGTCCATATCAAATACTCGTGTGCTCTCCTCATCACTCGCCATTTCTCGAGTATGACAATCTTCTTTATTATCGGCCTTTGCTTTCATTGCCATCGCATGTCGTTGAGCCAAAACTGTTTCCGTAACCGAATGTCGTCGATTCATTTTTGCCAACGTCTTTGTTGTTCGATCAGTGGTAGTGCTGTGCTTTGTCGTCTGCGGCTGCTGAGCAGCTTGCGGACCAGGAACACTACTCATTTGCTGCATCCTATGTTGCCTTTGAGCATTTCCGCTTACCGCTACATTACTCTCGTAGCTAACAGCCTGCATGGCTAGCTCCTGTTGTTTCTTCCACATCTCTATCGAAAAGGGATTCACCTGATTCTGCAAACTTTGCTTGTGCTGCTTCTGCACAGACGACGGAATAGTTTCTTTATCTTTATCATTACCATTGTTATCTTTATAATTATCATTTGAAAAAGATAATCCGTGCTTTACCAACATACTTCCTGCTCCACTGGCCAAATCTGAAATCCCAGATTGTTTTTGATGATGTGACTTCTGATACAATGTCGCATACTGAACATGCTGCTGAGCAACTAGTTCGGCCGAAGCCTTTGCATAAAAACTGGTAGCATTTGGATTTGATTGAGACAGATTTGTGGCGGTCGGTGAATGGCGGGGACGCTTGTTCGATGACAAAGTGGTATTATTATTTGTACTAACACTTGATGGCATGACGTTCTTCGTTTTGGCAATAGGATTTAACTTAGAGCGTAACGGGAAAATATCACTGCGATTGTCGTTGTTATCAGTATGATTATTTGGCATTGGAATAGGAATGGATTTTTGTTGCTGCTGCATACGTCGCTGCTGAGAATGAGGATGTGGCATCCGCATATGCTGCTGAAGATGCTAGTGATGTGGATGATGGCGTCAATTGTGTTGCCTAATCGTTACAAATTGTTTTGGATCTGCCGACCAACACACCTTTGGACCTGTTCTTGTTGGCAATAGCCAGGTTACGCGAGATTTGGTAGCCTTCGCCATGTGGATTGGTTCACTGTGGTGGCTAATCTAGCCCTGACGGCGAGTGGCGTCGGGATGGAATCTTACCCGGATTCTCCCGGAGGACTTATAATCTGTTTTTATGATTAATCTGTAATTCTGTAACCTAAACATACTATTGATGGCTCTGCATGAGCATCCTACATTGTATCAGCCTACATCTACATCTTTTAGGCCTACCTTGCTTGGACTAGCATAGTCAAGCATCCTATTACCCTATACCATTGCAATCTGTATGCACAGTTGCTTTCTACATGGTATACTGGTTAGACAGCAGTTTCATCTGAACAAAGGGTACTTATCATCCTACTGCTCTACGACCGGCGGAGTACGCGCGGTACACGTAAGTACAGCAAAGTTAATCCAAACGAGTATCATATATAAGTAGCATATTGGTGACAGTACCTACACCTCGTACACCAGTCCTGATTTTCAATGCTTCAAAAAATATTCTCTCTACTCGTATTTAATCTTAGTTGTTGTATTACAGATTTTACAGAGAGAGGAAAAGGAGGGTTTGTTAGTTTCTCTGCTGCCTCTTCATCACGAACAAGTATATATACATATTAAATAGATTTTCGATATACATTCATACATTTATATACACGTATACATGCATTTCACGTCCCACTATCAACTATGAAAGCGGCCGAAAGATCTTCCGCTGACGTGAACGAAGTCGAAGATTCTGTTGCGCGGACGAGTTATAATACAACATGTATTATGAATGGTGATGGTGATGGTGATGGTGACACTGACAGTAAATTGGAGAAAAAAGATAAGGGGGAAAAGCAACTGCAGCAGCAACAGGAGTCGTTGGTATTGGATGGAACTGTGGTGCGAGCTGCGGATGATGGTGCAGATGGGTTCGAGTCTCTGATTTGCAGTAAAGGGCCTTCGTCAGAGTTTCAGCATGATTTGTTAGCCGAACAGGAAGGAGAAGAGAGTCCCGTTCCACCAATGGCGTCCAAGAGGTGGTCTGAAATATTGCGAAGTCCGTCAGAGCCCAAGTCATGCCGCTGTTTGTCTCCAGCATTTGTTCCTGCGTCCTCGTCGGACTCTTCCTCTTCTCTGAAGTCGTCTGGTTCGGACAATACTGTGATCAAATCATCAATGCATGGTTTAGGTTTGACCGTAGCTGTTGATAGAGCTCGAAACTTATCTCGATGTGGGAAAGGATGTTCGAAGTTGCTGTATGACCTTTCTTTGTTGTATGAATCTTTTGCTGTGTCCATTTTGAAAACGGTGAAACAGTTTCTTCAAAAATATTCCGAAGAAGGCAATCGGAATCGGTATCTTACCGTTATTCACGAGCGGCTGAATAATGTGAGATCATTTGCGTTGCAGGTGTGTGGAATTATTTCTCATCTTATTTGGTACGCTTGTGCTTGGAAAATATCTTTCTGAGCTGGAAAATATCTTTCGGACTTATGCTTCGTCTCAATTACATTTTTTCAAACGTTAATGGTTATTGTTTTTTATAGATGCAAGGATATGCTCTATGCATTCGAAGTCAAATATCTCGTACAATTTGTGATGTGGCAGTCATGCTTTCGGATACGACGCCAAAAGTGTTTAAGCAGTATGCTGAAACTCGAGCTTCTAGTGTAAAGGCCAGAAAAGTGGCATTAAGTTTACGCAGACAGTACGTAAAATCTGTGGAACGCGCGAATATCATTGTGAAGAAAGTTAAGAATTTAGATGAAAGTGAACATTTGTCGATTCCACGTGAAAAAATAGAACATTTAGTTCGAAATGAAAGTGACGAATATGAGAGAAAGAATTCTTTTGACCAAAACAAAAGCTTTGAATACTTGTCTGATTCAGTTGTTAAGAAAGGGTGGAATGCTATGCGACAATTCTCCACTGGATCGGCATCATCGCCAAACGCTTCTGTAGAATCTGTTTCTGCTTGTATACGGGAAGTCAAGCATTCCCTAGCTAAGTATTCTGCTGCAGTTGATGAAGAAAATGCAGCAGTATCACGTTCCCAGACAGTTGAAGTTATGTCTCTAGAGACTATTCAAAATTTGGAGGAAGAGCGCCTTTCCTTTTTTGTCGAACAAATAAAAAGAATGGTTACCGCCGAAAAGGGATGTTTGGAGAATATGGTTCTTGATACCTACAGCATGGACAAGGATGTAGAGATCAATAATTCTAACTCGGCGAGAGAGAATCAAAAAGATTTAGCTTTGAACGAAAATGCTAAAGGAATACAAAGTTTTCAGAAGTTGAAGTTATCATATCAGGATATTCCCGAAGACTCCATCCGTGACCGAATGCGAAATTTAAATGCAATTAAGACAATTCAACTTAGAGCAAATGTATTGCCCGACTTATTGGCAGTCTTCGTTGATATACTTCAGGCATCAGAAACTTTGTCGAAAAGTCTCAGAGAGCGGCTCGCTTATGATGGCTACTTTCATGGTAACGATGGTGCCAAACCATCTGAAAATATTTCCTCTAAGCCAAGGGTGGAATATAATTCGTTGGCAGTCTTAATGCGTCAAAGCGAAAGTAAATGTACTGAAAGTGTATGGAACGATGTTGTTATAGGTTCCTCACTAAAGCTATCGGAAACTTTAGAGACTGTATTTGTCAAGGCGCTTCAAAAGATTGTTAACGTCTCGCTTCCTCAATTGATAAAGTTTACCAGAAAGGAGGCAAAGACTGCAACGGGCGGTGAAGCAGATAGATGGCAACGTTTGATCGATGCTGTCAGCAGTGAATTTAAACATAAGGAACGACATTTACAAGCTGTTGCAAATCTCAATAAAGCAACGGAACGGTGAGGATTTAATTGTCTTGAATTATCCGTTGTCTCCATCTATTCACAGATGGTAATCTTTCAGTTTGCATGCTATAGCTGGAGCAGGGAAAGCAAATGATTCAATTGATTTCAACAACTCGAACTCTAAGCATTTTGACACTGGTAGCGTCACAAAATCAGTTCGTCGTTCGATCGGGGGTTTATTTCAGACTGTTCTTGGTGAGTCGGACACTCTCGCGAAAAGCGTTCTTACGTAAGTATCATGTAAAGCGAAATATAGCAACTGCTTTACCCTATCTTAACTTGGTTTGCATATTAGGGAAGAAGAACGTTATCAAATGGCTCAAGACGCCCTATCAGAGAGAGTTCATAAAGAAGCGCATGCTGAGGCTTCGTTTAAAGCGGCTCAAACAGCTGCCAAGCTTGCCATTGGACAATATTCTAACGCTTCCAACTTGTTAGTAACTAGCATCGGAAAGCAAGACAAAGTTATTGGTCTTTCGATACTTGAAGAATTTTCAAGTGCATTGAAGGTTTATTGTGAGGCGAGATACGGAATGTTGGAAAATTTCACTGCTATGTTAGCAAGTGATTCTTTTCATAATAACGAGTGGCTATTTAATCTAGAATCAAAACTGAAATCACGAAAATCAAAGATTTCGAAATTGGACGACTTAAAGGCTTGGTCGACAAGTGGAGAAGGATTTCTGTTAGAAATGAGATTAGAGCGCTGTGCTATTGTTGACGATATTTTGGTAAAAGAAAACGTTCTTAACGAAAACTTCGATTATATCAACACAATAAATGATGAAGTTGTTTCTGCAGCGGAGAAGATGACTGACGAAAAAGGTACATCTTTCTCTGACATAAACAGCTTATCACCCTGGGTATCCACAGATTTTTTGATAAATGATGATTTCGAAGCTGGCAGTTACCATCAGGAAGTTTCGCAAGAAGATATAGTGACGAGTACAAAGCCTTTCTCTACCCCGAAGCTTGCAATGAAATCGTCGTCGTTAAAAACCGACACTTTGATGTTTCTTGAGCACTTTCCTGACGATGAAGATGGTGAAGCTCCAACTGTTATTCAGTCCTTTTCATGTGCCTATTGGCCTAAAGATGACGAAGGTCACATATCGCCACTTCTTCATGGCCGAATGTTTGCAACCACTAAGCGATGTTACTTTGTGGGCTGGACTGGAAAAAAGATCATGCTCGACTGGAAGCGAGTCATCAAGGTGGAAAAGGAGGTTACTTTCTACGGTCTGTTCAAAATCAATATAATCAGTTTAGCACTTATTGGTTTTCTTTATTTCTAATGTTTTATATTTTTGAACAGGTTTGGTTCCGAACGCTGTTTTAGTTACATATGACGATGGCCAAGAATATTTGTTTGGCTCGTTTGTTTATAGAGAAGATGCTTTTAATCTTCTAACAAAGTTATCGATTGTTGCACGCTCAGTAAATGCTTTAAACGGTGGCCTTCCAATGGAATCATCAGAGCCGGATACGGTTCTTACCAAAATGAAGGTTGTTGTAGACGAGACAATATCAGGCGTTTGTGTTTCCGATGTTTACAAGCGATGTTGGGATGGCAACAATGAGAACGACCCTTCCTTCTATTTTTTGTGGTTGAATTCTCAGGACGTCAATTTTGACATTAAAGTTGGGAAGTGGGAAATTAGAGAAAGCAACGGCGACCAATTAATAAAGGAGTGGTGCGAGGAAACTTATTCACAAAAGAGAGTAGTCACATACAACTTTAAACGTACAACACATCTATATATTGGTCCTCCCACTGCCAGTGTCACTGAAACTCAATTTTGTCGTTTAGAAGGATCGAAACGTTGCGTTATTGCCACGACCGTGGTTCCATCAGGTACACCATTGTCATTCGAATTATCCTTTGAATTACACTCTTACATGTTCACTTTTTCAAAAAGGCATTCCATACTCTGATACATTTTCTGTCGAATGTAGATGGGTCGGCGAGAGCGTGGGTAAAAGTAGAATTAGAATCAGAGTCGGAGTATTTGTGAATTTTAAGAAATCAAGCCTTTTAAATTCAAAGATACGAACTTCAACAATAGAGGAAACAAAATCGACCCAAGAAAATCTCTTATTCTCAATGAAAGACTCGTGCGACGCTACTTCAGTAGTAGTGGAGGAGGATTCTACAACAGAAATGGCCATCGAATCGAGAGGATCGTTCACAAAGGCTGTCGAATTTTTTCAAGGGAAAATTAAGAATGTCATCGAATTCTTTAGAGAAATACTTAATAAATCGTGGAGACATTCCATTCTTGTCATATCATTGGTGTATTTTGTGCTCCATGTGATAGTCACGCTTCGTACCCTTTTACTTGAGAACCAAGATTTGAAGTTGGCTATGAACGATGTTCAAAAAGAAATAAAAACTTTGAATGAACATTCAAATCTTATCCTCAAAATGTGTTCGCAGAGTTTTGAAGATGGAATTGATAGGTAAATGAGTTAAGAAACTTCACGACGTGTAATTATACTGAAACACGATGAGGGGCATTTAACGCGAGAGGAAGATAGTGCAGGGAGGCTTTCACAGCAATTTCAACTGTGTTTCTCAGACATAAATTTACTGCGATCATATGGGATAATTTATTTGGTCGAGACATATCAGGGAAAAGGTAGGTTATGCCTAAACCCAATCAATCTAACGACATAATAGCAGTGGGTGTTTGATCTGGTGAACACCGTAAATGTCGATGTAGGTGGAAGCCTTACATGATGCACCACCTCCTTCCTGGTTCATCTGTACAAGTGCTGCAATTGCTAGACGTACACCTATTACCATGTTTATGGGTAAGTTGTTAATTTCCTAAGCCTTTGGAATGATAGTGATTGATGAAATCTTGTGACATTGATAAGTATATACATTAACGAGATATTGTAACATTTTTCATTTTTCGTACGTGCGACGACCGTATTGCTAAATCTACTGGTAATAGTAGACGGTTGATGGCCGTAGCCCCCCTCCCGATATGCTCTCAGGAGAGGTATTCGGATGAATGTTTAATTTAATCGCTACTAATAGGGTAGCGATGTGCGAAAGATTGTGAATTGTGAAAAATTGTGGGATCAAACTGAATTAAAAGTGACAAACACGATCGATTCCTCGCAACATCCACCGTATGATTCTACGCAGTGAACTTTGCACATTCAGCAGTACTTCGGCAGAACTTCAGCAAAACTTCTCTGAACTTTGGCAGTGTTCTCGTCATAACAGAATTTGCCTAATTTATCTCACCCTCCCTCGATCAAATTCATCGGACCCATGACTGTTGATCGTCAGTCGTAGTCATAGATATCAAACAGTATCTCACCGACTATTTTCTTCCGCTTCTGTCCATACAAAAACTTGGTCAATAAATCGGCAACATTTCTCTCAGATGGAATATGAGCTGTAAGGGACTCTCCCATAGCAACAGATTCTCTCACAGCATGATAGCAAATCGCATTGCTCTTCTTCTTCAACGTTGATTCCGGTCTAATAACGTTGAGTGATATATGATGTATATGATAATAATGGTGGCAATGTAATGTAGTTGGTTGTTTTATTTATTTTATTGTGGTTTTGTAGTTTTGTAGTTTTCATGTATTGTGAATTATGTGAAAATGTTATGAATTTCTAAAAACTACTGGTAGTAATACGCGGTCAATGGCCTTGGCCCCCCTCCTGGATGTGGTCTAGGAGGAGTATTCTGATGAATGTTTAGTTTAATCGCTACTAATAGGGTAGCAAAGTGTGAAAGATTGTGAATTGTAAAAATTGTGAGCTCGAAGTAGGACGAAAATGAGAAACACGACCAATTCCTCGCAACAT
>Ga0209092_10005304_pt1 | contig 10467 bp, 9 predicted proteins | sample FraStrMetagenome_FD_187446 | JGI IMG/M metagenome (GOLD analysis project Ga0209092, IMG submission 187446) | Marine eukaryotic phytoplankton communities from Arctic Ocean - Fram Strait ARC3M Metagenome (SPAdes) (version 2) | ecosystem: Environmental > Aquatic > Marine > Oceanic | place: Fram... | reverse complement strand
TTCGTACAGATTTTAATAACTCAGTTAGATGGAAGATGGGAGAAGATACGGAAACATTTGGAGGAGTTATTCGCGATATGTGGGACCCAACTTTATTCAATAACCCAGGAAAAATGACAGATAATGAGTATTACTGTGATACTGGTGATAATGGTGGCGTTCATTACAATTCAGGAATCCCTAATCACGCTTATGCCTTAATCGTAGATGGAGGAACCTATAACGGACAAACTATAACCGGATTAGGCCTTACAAAAGCAGCTCATATTTTTTGGAGAGCATCAAGTGAGTATTTAACTCGAACTAGTGGGTTTGTAACTTTTTCGAATGCCATAGAAGCTTCAACTAATGATTTAATCGGCATTAATTTGGAAGGTTTATCTACCACAGAAACTCCAGCAGGAATCTCAGGAAATGTAATAACTTCTGCTGATTATAATGAAGTACTTAAAGCATTAATTGCTGTTGAGCTCCGTTCTGAAAACAATTGTACTTTTGCAACAATACTAAATGGAAACGATGACCTTTGTGAAGCAAGTACAAACAATCCTATTTTTACTGAAAATTGGGAATCTGGTATAAATGAAACTTGGTCTATATCACAATTACCTGAAAATGAGTCGGGATGGGAACCAAGAAAATGGGTTTTGAAAAATAACTTACCTAAAGACAGAGAAGGAATTGCAATTTATGCACCAAACCCAGCAAATGGACTTGAATCTGATGGTGGTGGATCTTGTGATACACAACATGGTATTATTCGTTTAGAGAGTCCTACTATTACTCTACCAGATACTACTGATGGCCTATTTGAATTGGCTTTTACACACAATATAGCAAGTGAAGCAGAATATGACGGAGGTAATGTTAAATTTAGTATCGATGGAGGTAGTACATGGGCACTTGTTCCAAGTTCTGCTTTTACAGTGAATCCCTATAACATGTCTATTACCACTGCGAACGATAATTTGAACCCAATGATAGAAGAAGATGTTTTTTCTGGAACTGATGAAAATTCTGAAGATAGCGTTTGGGGACAGAGTGTTATCAATTTGTCCAGTTTAGGTGTTGTCGAAAATTCAACTATAAAATTCAGATGGGAATTTGGAAGTGATGGATGTAACGGTAATGATGGATGGTATATTGATGAAATCGTTGTTTATAATTGCGCGAGTGCATTATCTGTAAATAGTTATGACTTTTTAAATAAAAACCTACGTATTTTAAAAAATCCAACATCAGGTGTTTTTAACATAAAAATGCAAAACATCTCAGAATTTAAATACAATATTTATGATATTACAGGAAAATCTTTAGTCAACAAAGTTAAGATAGAAAGAAATTCTTTTCAAATTGACTTAAGTAAATATTCAAAAGGATTATATTTCTTTAAAGTATACTCTAACTCGGGAAGTATTACTAAAAAGTTAATTATAAACTAATAAAAATCATAATTAAAAAACAAAAAAAGAGGCTGATTCATCAGCCTCTTTTTTTATACCTTTGCAAAATGACAACAGAAACAACAAATATTTTTGGTATTAGGGCAATCATAGAAGCGATAGAAAGCGGTTCAACTATTAATAAGATTTACTTACAAAAAGGATTGAGAGGCGAATTATTTTATGAATTGAACAAGTTAATTAAAACTAAAAGTCTTACAACCAGCATGGTTCCTGTTGAAAAATTAGACAGATTGTCTAAAAACAGTAATCATCAAGGAGCTGTTGCTCAAATTTCTCCGGTAGAGTTCCATGACTTAGAAACTTTAATTGAACACACTTTGGAAAGTGACAAAATGCCGTTATTTATACTGTTAGATCAATTATCTGATGTTCGAAATTTTGGTGCTATTATTAGAACAGCTGAATGTACAGGTGTTAACGGAATTATCATACAAAAAAATGGAAGTGCCCCAGTAAATGCTGAAACGATAAAGACTTCTGCTGGTGCGGCTTTTAAAATACCTATTTGTAAAGTAGATCACATAAAAGATGCGTTGTTCTTATTAGAAGCTTCAGATATAAAGACTGTTGCTGCAACTGAAAAAACTGAAGTCTCTGTTTATGATATTAATTTAAATCAACCTATGGCTATTGTAATGGGTTCTGAACATAGGGGTGTAAACCCTTCTATATTAAAAATGGTAGACTATAAAGCAAAATTACCGCTGTTAGGTGAAATAGCTTCTTTAAATGTTTCTGTAGCTTGTGGAGCTTTTTTATATGAAACTGTGAGACAGCGAATAATAGTTCCTAACTAGTATAATTAAAAACAAGATGTTTTTGAACCCTATAACTCCTCCTCTACTTTTGAGGGTGAAAAATTTCCGTTTTCATCAAAAAAAGAGTCAAAATCTGTTTCATTAAACTGATGCTCTTCTTTTACAATTCCTTTATTTCTATAAATGATTGCGAAAAATACCCCAACCAAAAAACCCGATAAATGTCCTTCCCAAGACATGCCATCTTTAATCGGTAAAATATACCAAATCATACTTCCATAGAGAAAAATTACAATTAATGAAAGTGCTACTAATCTGTAATGCTTTTTTATGATTCCACTAAAAAAAACAAAACTAAAAAGTAAATACACAATTCCACTTGCGCCAATGTGATACGATTCTCTTGCGATCATCCACGTTATAAAACCTGTAAAAAAGCCACCAAAAAATAGCACCTTGTATGCAACCTCTTTGTAAAAATAAAAAAGACTACTTAAAAGTACGAATAAAGGGATAGAGTTATTAAAAAGATGATTTGTATTACTATGAATGAAATGTGTTAAAAACACTCCTCTAAAACCCATTAGTGTCCTTGGGAAAACACCATATTTATTAAAATTAAAGCTAAACGTTATTTCAATCCAATAAAGTAGCCAAATTGAAACTACATACACTAATGGTATTAGAAAAATTGAGCCCTTTAATTTTAACTGGTTATCATCATTCATAAGCAATAAAAATAACAAAAATATAACCAAACACTAATTTTACAATATCTGTCAGAAATCTTTGCTATTTTTACTAGATGAATGAACCTTTGGCAGAAAGAATTAGACCTAAAACACTTGATGACTATATTAGTCAGCAACATTTAGTGGGTAAGAAGGGGGTGTTAACAAATTTAATTAAACAAGGAATTATTCCTTCTTTAATTTTATGGGGACCTCCTGGAATTGGAAAAACTACCCTCGCAAATATTATTGCAACTGAGTCTAAAAGACCTTTTTATACGCTAAGCGCTATAAGTTCTGGTGTTAAAGATGTTAGAGAAGTTATTGAAAAAGCAAAAAAAGGTGGTGGATTATTTACCACAAAAAACCCTATTTTATTTATTGATGAAATTCATAGGTTTAGTAAATCTCAACAAGATTCATTATTAGGTGCTGTAGAAAAAGGTTGGGTAACTTTAATTGGTGCCACAACAGAAAACCCAAGTTTTGAGGTAATACCTGCCCTAATTTCCCGCTGTCAGGTATACATATTAAATTCTTTTGATAAAAATGATTTAATTGCTCTTTTACACAGAGCTATTGATAAAGATAAATTCTTATCAACCAAAAAAATTACATTAAAAGAAACAGATGCTTTATTACAAGTTTCCGGAGGAGACGCAAGAAAACTATTAAATATTTTTGAATTATTGGTGTCTGCTGATGATGAAATTGAAATTACGAATAAATTAGTCTTAGAAAAAATTCAAAAAAATACTGTCAGATATGACAAAACAGGAGAACAACATTATGATATTATTTCTGCTTTCATAAAATCGATAAGAGGTAGCGACCCAAATGGAGCTGTATATTGGTTAGCAAGAATGATTGAAGGTGGTGAAGATGTTAAGTTTATTGCACGAAGATTACTAATTGCTGCTTCTGAAGATATTGGCAATGCAAATCCTACTGCATTAATTTTAGCAAATAATACCTTTCAGGCAGTTGCGGTAATTGGCAATCCTGAATCTAAAATTATTTTAAGCCAATGTGCTGTGTATCTTGCTAATTCTCCTAAAAGTAATGCTTCTTACTTAGCAATAAACAACGCATTAGGTATAGTTCAAAAAACCGGTAATTTATCGGTACCCATGCATTTAAGGAACGCACCTACTAAATTGATGAAAGATTTAGAGTATGGAAAGAACTACAAATATGCTCATGATTTTGAGAACAATTTTATTGAACAAGAATTTTTACCTGACGAAATTTCTGGAACCAAATTGTATGAACCCGGAAATAATCTTCGAGAAAATCAGTTTAAAGAAACTCTAAAAAATAGGTGGAAAAGTAAATACGATTACTAGAATTTTACCTGGTATTCTTTTTGTATTATTTGGTTGTTTGAATAATATTCTGCAATCCAATTTTTACCTTTTTTATAAAAAATACCATTTTTATCTTTGAGAATAAAAACAGCATCTAGATTGGTTTTTAAAATTTGAAAAACAATTGCAGGTGTTGTGTTTACTAATTGAAAACCGTACGGTTTTTCTTGGGCATATACTGTTTCTAAAATCTCAGAAGAATCTGCAATATCAACAGATTCTAATTGTTTAAATGGGGTTACTTTTATAACTTCAGAAATTATTTTAACAGAATCACCCTTATTTACGGGGATAGTCACAACAGTTTCTAGCAACTCATTTTTTATAGGTTTTGTCTTTATAGGTGTAAAATTATATTCTAAATCAGTCATGGTAGCATACGCATTTCTAATTGCTTCTTGGTATGCCTTTTTATATTCCTTTTCCTTACTCTTTCCAAATTGTGAAGAATACAAAAGAGTTCCAAAACAATCTTTTATTTCTATTTTACTTTTCACTGTAAAAATACCAGAATCATCACTAACTATTGCTGTTAACGCCAAACATCTATTTTGAAGTAGTTCTTTTGGAAGATTCTCTGTACTTAAAAACACATTAAATCCTTTCTTCATTAATAGAAATTTGGTTAATGAACTGGTTTGATACTGATCTGAAGTTTTTAAATAATCAAATTTATCTGCTACAATTATATATTGATAATTATTAATTTTAGTATTTTGACTATATGCTAATAGTGCTAGAAAAAACAGCAGGCTGGATAGTTTTTTTTTCATCAGATTAATTAAATATTATAAGGTTAATACCAAATTGAACAGAAAGGCTATTTGAAGACGCAATATCGTCTAATTTCGTGATATTGTCTATCATTCCATAAAAATTTACTTTTCCTATTTGAGAAGAAAACCCAATTCCAATATTGTGAAATGAGTAATTATCTATTGTATAAGTAACTTTTGCATGAAGTTTATCTGTAAATGAACTTTCAAAAAAACCTGTTAGCGCATATTGGGGAGTTAGAAGTCTTACCACAGAAAATAATTGAAATCCTATAGCATTTCTATAAAAATCTTTAAAGGTATCATCATAACAGTATTTACTTCTTCTTTCTCCAAAACTATATTTAAAAGAAGTATTTAATTTTGTTGGTCTCCAGGAAATGTACGAATTCTCACTTTCTACCAAAGGAAAATTCTTTCTAAAATCTTCTTCAATATCTACTCCATAATCATATGGGTTTAACGGATCATATTCAAACGTGATTCCTTCAAAAACGTAATCTCCTTTCATAGAAAATGTTGAAACTTCTTTTTTGTGATTAATAAATCCTAAATCTATTATACTTCCAGTAAATTCAATTTGATCCGATAAATGATATGTAAAGCCGATGTCAAATCCAACTCCTAAATTAGAACCAAAGAAAGTATTATCTAGATACGATTTAAAACTTTCTACAAATTCATCATCTTTATATAAGCCTGAAGTTCTAGATTCTATATTAATATTATCTAAATATTGAGTGTATATAGTATTAGACCCATTAACTGTTGTAAAAGTTCCTGAGTTATTAAAACTTTCAATATTTAAAGCCGAAGAATAAATTTTAAACCTACCTCCATAAGTTAACTTATTACTTACTTTTCTTGTTAATCCAAAATGCAATACACCCAAAACATCAACTTTATATGATATTTGAGACAAACTAAAACTTTTATTTAAATATGCTGAATTCCCCTCAGTGTATAGTGTTATTATATCTTTTGGCGCATATATTATACCATTCAATTCTTCATAAAAACCAAAACTAAAATAATTTTTATTATTTAATTTAAAACCTGCATTTAAAACTTCAATTTGAATGTTTGATTCTATATAATCTTTAGTACTTACATTTTTTAATACCTCAGAAACTTTATCATTTATAGATCTGTTATCATCTAAAAACAAGTCTGATATTACAAAATTTGAAATACCAAGTTTTGTTGAAAATCCTGATAATAACGGAAACCCTATATGAAATTTATAATTTGTCTCAGATCCTGGGTTCAATAATAATGTTTGAGGTAACTCTGCAAAATTGTATAATACTTGTTTATTTTGACTAAAACTCTTAACAGCTTCACAAATAATCAAAAAAAATACTATTTTTTTAATTTTACAAGTATGAATCAAAATAAATTTTTAATGAAGATTTAAATTTTAGCTTTGTTGAAAGATCAAAAGGATCTAATACTGTCGAAGGATCGTTTATTGTAATAACCATTTTAACCTTATATGTATTTTTAATTTCAGGATTAAAATTTACTTCTGCTGTCTCGGAAAAATTAAAGTTAGTATCAGAAGCACTTACAGTTATGTCTTGAAAATTGAATGTTAGTAGATTGTTAGAATCTAAAAAAATAAGTTGAATTGTAAAATCGTTGTTGAACTCATTTATTATTTCAGCATTAAAATCTATTTTAACTAATTTATTTATCAGTAGTTCAGTCTCTGCCAGAACAAATGATGATTTTTCTATTATTTCAAATTTCTGATTACCTGTAATTTCATTAAAAAACTGAAATGGTAAAAGTGTAAAAGAAATAAATGCCACTGTAAACTCAGGAGTAGCCCTATAATCTTCTATTTGTGAAAAATATAGATTATCTGTACAAGAAAATATAATAAAAAAACTAAAAATTAATGGAAGTATCTTTTTAATAATCATTTAGGGAATATTGATTATATATATATATATATATATATCTCAAATATAACGCTTAATTTCCAGAAGACAAGTGACTGAAACAAATTCTTTTGAATGTATGATAGAATTTTCAAAATTACAATGAATCGCTTTCATCCCAACTTTTAGAGCCCCTCTTATATCGGCTTCTACATTATCTCCTATCATAATTGATTGCTCTTTTTTAGCATTTGCTTGCTCTAGAGCATAATTAAAAACTTTCGGATTTGGCTTTTTTACTCCAACAGATTCTGAGGTAATTATTTTATCAAAATAATGATAAATATTAGAATTTATCATTTTTTTAGTTTGGATTTCTTCAAAACCGTTTGTAATAATATGTAACTTATATTTTTTTTTTAAATAGTCTAATATTTCAAATATCCCATCAAAAAGATGATTGAAATCAGCCAAAAATTCTATATACTGGTCAGCAATTAGATGAATCAAATCATCAGAAATTTTGAAGTTAATTGCATCAAAAGTTTTTTTTAGCCTACCATATTTTAACTCATTTTTAGTTACTTTTTCTTCTCTATATAGTTTCCAATACTCAAAATTTAGGGGTTTATAAACCTCTAAAAATAAATTTAAATCTAAGTGAATATTATTGTTTTGAAACACTTTTTGAAAAGTTAAATCAGAATTTTTTTCAAAATCCCATAAAGTATGATCTAAATCAAAAAAGATGTGTTGTATATTTTGCATTATATTTGAGAAAATTTAATGATTGAAGCCAAAAGTACATAAAAATAAAATATCTATTTTTTATAAGAATATTCTTATAATGATCAGAGGAACTCTAATTGCACAAATTATTGCAATAATAGGTACAGTTTTCTTAGCTAAAATTTATGGAGAGGTTGCTTATGGATTATTTGGAGTTTTTATTAGTATTACAAGTATTGCATCTACTATATGCAGCTTTCAGTTAGATAAATTTATAGTAATCTCAAAAAACTTAAAAGAAAGCATAAATTGGTATAACTTTTTATTAATTACTATTCCTGTTTCCTCAATTTTAATTTCATTTCTAATATTCTTAATTTCGAACTACTTTTTTAATGAAGATATTAGTTTACATTTAGTATTACTTAGTTCAATTGGAACATTACTTATTACATTGAATACTACAAATGAAAATTTTTTTACCTTTAAAAAAGAATTTTCTACAATTTCAAGTTCTAAAATAGCTATAACAATATGTAACTTAGGGTTTCAATTCTTTATATACTATCATTATGCTTTGTTAGGTTTGATTATAGGGTTTTTAATTTCACAATTTATTTTATTTTTATTTTATTTTTTAAAAAATAAAAATGTAATTACAAAAACTAATTTTGATGAAATAAAAAAAGGAATAAAATCTAATCCTTCAATTTTAAAATTTTTACTACCCTCTAATACAATTAATAGTATTGCAAATAGTTTAATGCCTATTCTAATTCTTACTTTTTTTGGAGCAAAAGAAGCTGGAATATATTTTTTTAGTCTCAAGATATTAGGGATGCCTTTGTTTCTAATTTCATCCTCCGTAGGACAAGTTTATTTTCAAAAATCTTCTGTACTTTTTAAAAAAAACAATAAAGAATTACTTTTACTAACAAAAAAAATAGTGAGCACCAACCTACTTATAATGTTGGGGTTTCTTCTATTAATAAATACATTTGGTATGTATATTTTAGATTATTTATTTGATGAAAAATGGACTAACTTGAAAGAATATACGTTAATTTTATCTATTCTTGTATTGGCAAGAACATCATTTAATCCCATAAGTAGTTTAATCGTTGTTTTGAATAAAAATTTAGAGAGCTTACTTTTTAATAGTTACTTATTTATCATTAATTTAATTGCTATCTATGTGGGGTATTTAAACAATAGTATTATGATAACAATTTTTATACTTGCTATCTTAGGCGGAATAGGATATATCGTTTTACTTGCTTATTTCCTTAATCATTTAAAATATATTGCAAATAACAATGTTTAAAAAATTAGATTTTTTCTTTTTTGGGTGGTTTATAAATTTTTTTTACCCTCAGTATTTTAGGCCAAAGTATGGGTATCAGCGATATTATATTTTATTTTTTCATTATTTTATTCCTCAAAAAATTTACAGATTAAACCCTAAAGTAAAATGGCCAGTTCATTATACCTCAAGAGTTATTGCACCAAATAATATTAAAAAAGGTATTATGTGCGACCCTGGAGATAATATCAATAATTATATTCAAGCCAACAACGGAATTATTTTTGGAAGTAATATCGAATTAGCTCCAGGTGTTTCTATTATTTCTTCAAATCACGATTCTTCTAATTTAAAAAAACATGTCCCTGGAAAATCAATATCAATAGGAGATAATGTATGGATTGGAGCAAATTCCACAATTTTACCGGAAGTAAAAATTGGTAACAACGTAATTATTGGAGCAAACTCTATTGTAACCAAAGACATTGCCTCTAATTCTATTGCAGTTGGAAACCCTTGCAAAGTAATAAAGAAAAAGGAGCCATATACCGAAAATTTTTCCAAAATTATTTTTAATAAAAAAACTCCTGAGAAATATAAAACTTTTCTAAACTCTAACGCTTAATAAACTTGAAAATTGAGGTCAACTTATTATATTTTATATGTTGATATTTTAAGGTAGATGCTCCAAAACTCAAAAAATACTTAGAAATATTTTTCATAGAAGATCCTCCAAAATTAAAAACCTCAAAATTCTTATTAAACTTGTAAATAGCCTTACTAATTAAAAAAGTATTTGCGCCGTTTTTTCTATTTTTAAAATCTGTTGAAGAAATCAAAATAGCAACCTCTTCTTTATGTTTTAGAAAAAATCCTGAGGCCACAATATTACTTTTATTGTCATAAATTGAAAGAATTTCTCCTACTCCTTTTTCGATACAAATAGTAATTAACTGCTTTAGAACGACATAATCTTTGTCTATAATTTTTGGTGTCCTTTTACCAACATTATTTTTAAAAAGTTCAATTAAAATTTCTGGAGAATCCCCCCAATTTTCAGTTAGAGAAATCTTATTTGCTTTTACTAAATCTTTTCTTCTATCTTTTCGATAATTTTTTATTAGAGATTCATACTCCAAGTTTAGAGGTAAAACTTGTATTTCTTTGTCTAAAAAAGATTCTTTATGGTATTCATTCGTATCTCTATTTAATCTGGATTCTACAAATCGGAATTCATCAAATAAACAGTCAAAAAAAGGCAAAATATTTAGCTTTACATCTAAAGAAAAGACACCTAACTCTAGCAACCAAAAGGGTGGGTAAACATATTTTATAAAAAACTTTTTGCGCCAAGGAACTGGCATCACAGCTTTATAATCATCTAGTACCAATACATCCCAATTGTCTGCAACAATATCTAAATACCAGGAAAAAGCATAAATTCTACTTTG
>Ga0209092_10005303_pt1 | contig 10467 bp, 9 predicted proteins | sample FraStrMetagenome_FD_187446 | JGI IMG/M metagenome (GOLD analysis project Ga0209092, IMG submission 187446) | Marine eukaryotic phytoplankton communities from Arctic Ocean - Fram Strait ARC3M Metagenome (SPAdes) (version 2) | ecosystem: Environmental > Aquatic > Marine > Oceanic | place: Fram... | reverse complement strand
TGCAAGCGCCCCGATAAAGTTTTATTGCAGTACATGCATAGTGCAATGTATCTATTGTGCTTAGCGAAGAAAATGCGACCAAATAGGACCTAAACGTTTCCATTAGTATATTCTTTGAGCTTGACAAGCTTTAATCTAACACCTTCGTGCGAGGCTTCTTTGCAGCTTTCATTAATATTCGTATCCATCGTGTTTAAAGAATGAAGATCTCAAAAGATTTCATTCACGGAGCCTGAACATAATATGTGGTGCCATTTCAACTTTCAACCCATGAATTACTCTATAAATAAATATTGATGTATGCGTTGGGCATTACATAGTTATTATAACAATCATATGTATCATTGACACTATTATTGATTATTGAGTGAAATATGCTGAATTATAGATCTGCCACCATGGCAGAACCGACCCTCAAGTGGCACGCCAGTGGCAGGTGGCGGTGGCAGTGCCACTGTGGCAGACATCTGCCACATATGCCCGTCACCCTAGATAAATCGCGTATCTCGTAATCTCGCAAAGTACGTATTCACAATTCACAGACATGTCAAATCTACTGATAGGCAGGTCTCGAATAGTTTAGCTTCGAAAAGAACATACTCTACGAATTCTCTTTCAGGGAAACTACCAGTACAAGAAATTCGATGGGATACACGAAGCAGGTCATGGAAGGAGCAACACGAGAGACTGCATCTAATCCTCTACAAAATACATTCAAAAGATGTATATGAATGAATAGAGAGGTTCCAGTTCCAAACCATTACGAAACCTCATTCGAGACGATAGATCCATTCTCAACATCCTTTTTAACTTTGGCTTCGGAAGATTGCGACAGTACTCGACGTGCAACCATCCAAAAACGATTACTACCGGTAGCGTTCTCTACTTCATCACACCGTAATAATTTATACAGTTGCAAATCGTGAAAATTTATACAATCACAAATAGTTCTTAATGCAATAAGAAATGTCAACGAACAACGCAAGGAATGATCCATTGTCTATGGAAAAATCGCCCTATTTGGATGACAGCGATTGTTCTGATGATGTCACCAAAACCGATGTCTCGATAGGATCTTCCATATCGGCTACCATGTTCGACAAAGAAAACGCTCTTGAAAGAGCAGATGCCGAGTTGGATCAGTCTATGAATCAGGTTATGTCATGTTATCGTGAGCATTGTATTTATTTGCCGTTTATGCTTGGTTGGTTCTTGTTTAGTATACTTTTAAGTACCTACAACACCTATGTGTTTAATTCGGGACATATTGCATTTCCTTGTCCGTTATTGTTGACTGGAATACATTTCTCGCTTCAATGGTTTTCAAGTTTTATTCTGAGTTCGACATTTAGTGATAAATTTGGAGGGGAACGTGTTGCAACTATGAACTGGACAGAATTCATGAACATAAGTTTGCCCTGTGGGATAGTTACGGCGATGGATATTGGCTTGAGTAATTTGGCCTTGGTGCGAATAAATCTGACTTTATACACATTGGGCAAAGCTAGCGCGCCAATTTTTGTTTTGATGTTTGCTGTCATGTTTCGACTAGAAAAACTAAGTTGGGGTTTGGTTGCAGTCGTTGCACTAGTTACAATGGGGGAAGTTATCATTTGCGCGTATGGTGAACTTGACTTCGATCTTGTAGGCTTTCTTTGCGTCGTCGGTGCAGCGATAGCTTCAGGGTTACGGTGGACGTTGGTTCAGTTCATTCTAAAAACTCTTGATCCACCCCTAGAGAGTAGCATTGTCACCATGCGTGTCATTTCACCTTCTATGACCATTACTATGTTAATGTTTTCGCTATTGATTGAAAAGCCATGGATAAAACTAAATTCAGAATATGATAATTTCGCAGAACTCTTTGAAATAACCCTAAAACTGGGTGCAATTGGGGGATTTTTTGCGATTACAATGGTTACGTTTGAATTTTGTTTAATTCTCCGAAGTTCTGCCATTGTGTTAATGATGGGAGGTGAGTACAATCACACAATTTAAGACAAACAGCTAGTTACATAATTGATATTGACGTTGATCTTTGCAGGCGTTCTCAAAGAAATACTAACCATAATTTTTGGTACTATTATATTTGGAGACAACTTGAATTGGAGGAATGGCATCGGTGGTATGGTGATTTTCAGTGGAGTAATTTTGTACAAATATATCTATCATCAATCAAAGAAAGGAACTCATGCTTCGATAGAGAATACAAAGAATCTAAAGAAGCGGTACTCAAAGATAGAATCTGGTGAAGATTTGCATTGTCTTGATAATGCAGCTACGGTGAATGATTTGAAGCTGGTCCATAGAAGCTTATCCAATGAATATCATGGAATGAAAAGTTAACATAAAATCTGTATATGCATATACAAAAACATGTCACTAGACCTGCTTACTATAGGTTTTGCTTTACAATGAATCGTGGTTCCGAAGTCACAATCGTCACAAAATACTGCTTGATAGACTAGCAAAATGGGATCGACTGCATCAACTTTATCGCACGAAATTTTGAGCGACTTGGTTTCGAACATGACATCGGAGACTAAAGATGCACTTATGGTTTCAATTCAGAGTAGGTGTGAAAAAGTGCTATCGTCGTATCCCAACAACAGATGTTGCAAATATGCCGTGGAATTTTTGTCTACAGAAAAAGCCAAGCATATGTCAAACGACGAGGCAAAACTATTTTTCAAATGCATTTGCACAGGTATTGAAAACCCTGATTCATCTTTAGGTTGTTATGCAATGACACCTAGTGATTATTCGAAAACTGGAGTTATGGGGTCATTTTTTGAAAATATCGTACGTGACTATCATGTTGGAGACACCTCAATAGAAAAAGAACATGTGACGGATTGGAGCATTAATGGTGCAAACTACGATGTTAAGAAACTTGGATGTGATGAAGAGCTTTCGATGAGGGTGCGAGTTGGTAGAAACTTAAATGGCTTTCACTTACCTGGCGCCATGGACAAGGAGGAAAGAATTAAATTTGAACGAAGGATGTTACCTGCATTTGATCAGATTATTGAGAAATATGGCGGTGCCGTGTACTCTCTCACGCCAAACTTTGGTGAAGAAATGAACCCAAATTTGATTTCCGAAGACAAGTATCGTGAACTTATTGATGCACACGTTATGTTTAAGGATATGTCAGCCGATCCTTACCTAAAAAGCGCAGGGATCTCGAATGATTGGCCATATGGTCGTGGATGTTGGCAGTCTGCAGACAAAACACGAATCATTTGGTTTGGAGAAGAGGACCATTTGCGAATCATGTGTATGAGGAAGGGTAGTGACTTGAATGAAGTATTCACGGACTTGAAGGATATACTCGATGCTGTCGAAAGTGTTGAAGGGTTGGTATTCGCTAGGGATGATATATATGGATTCGTCACCTCCTGTCCAAGCAATCTCGGGACAGGTATGAGGGCGTCAGTTCATATGAAGCTTCCAAATATGACAATGGATGGAACTGATACTAAATTAAGAGAAGTTTGCAGACCGCTCGGTTTATCAGTCCGTGGCATTGGCGGAGAGCACACACCAATCGGTAAAGATGGAACGGTAGATATTTCGCCTTCATCTCGTTTGTTTATAAAAGAAAATGAAATTATTTCAAAACTTTATGACGGCATCAAACAACTTACTGTTATTGAAAAGAACATGAAGGATTTGCGTAAAAATGAAAATACATCTTTAGAAGAAATTAAACCTGGGAGTAGTAAAGAAGGTGCAACAAATTTACAAGGGAAAGTCGAAAAGAAGACTGATATATTTACGAATGCTAATACTGAGATTGAAAGTGATACAAAGAATGAGAATTTGACAGAATGTGAGAAAAACAGAAATGAATCCGTGCACGAAGGTGGTGTCACAAAGGACTATGGTACAAAAATGGTGTCGATAAATGATGTAGTTGCGAAAAATAGTACAAACGACTTCGTAGCCATTAATAATGCTTCAGTTGCTCCAAGAGAAAGCGTTGATAAAATAGCGGAAGTCAACAAAAAAAGTAGTGGAGAAGATAAAGAAATATCACAGATTTCTTCAGAAAACCTTAAGTTAGAATGTGAGAAAAATAGAAATGAATCCGTGCAAGAATTTGGTGTCACAAAGGGTAACAGTACCAAAGAAGAAGTATCGAAAAATGATGTAGTTGCGAAAAATGGTATAAACGACTTCGTAGCCATTGCTCCAATAGAAAACTTTAACGGGCCGGCGGAAGTCAATAGAGAAAGCAAAGAAATATCACAGATTTCTTCAGAAAACCTAAAGTCAGTTAGTGACAACGACAGTAAGGAATCACTTTTGAATACAACAATGGAAGATGATATCACTTCTCCACCAGCCCCTTCAGTTGAAAACTCAGTTTCAAACGAGACTCCGAAATGAACCAAAATAGGTGGATACGCGGTGATCTTTGCGCGCAGACGATTCTGCAGGAATTTTTTTTTATGCCGCTAAGTATACTATATTCTAGTTCCTGAAGGTGAAAAGGCATTAATGATCAATTGACGCGAACATACACATTATTTTGGCATACACTCTCGTTAAAAAGCGACTACGCCTGTGAAAGCTGAGTATGCATGTGACGAGGATGCGGCCTTCTCCTAATGCCATATTTCTGTGTTTCTATTACTTTAACGCTCGGTTTATGGGAACAAACAGTGCTGGGTTAAGCGGTAGACGAAAATTACATGACATAAAAATAAAGTGAAATTTGCGATCTATAGAGATGAATTTTTCTATCACGATTCACAATGTTGGAACGTGAGTACTTATGTCAAGATGAGAGAATGATATAAAAACTGAACAAGCTAGGACTTATGGGATTTCACTTGTCAACGTAAAGTAATGCTTCACTTACAGTAATAGTTATTTGTTTGTATATTCTTAGTCCTTGGTGCTTCGCGTTACTACTTTAGACACAGTTACAAGAAAGATTCCTCTAGATATGAGCGTGACCTTAAGCTCGTATTGTGTCAACTTTAGAGGGGACTTTCAAAAACTTCTTCATTTTGAACAAAGTTTTGGAAGACATTTGGGCTCTGGTAGACTTAAATTTGTGAATCATCAACTCTGAGGACTTCGTGGGTTTTGCAGGTGGCAATCTACCTTTTTTCTTTACTACCGGAATGTACTCCCCAGCCCCCTCGATATCTGGGTTCCCTTGCAAAAGTTCTGCTATTGAAACTTCATTAGCGACACTTTTGATTCCAAACGCTTCATCCTTCTCTTCAAGACTTGGCGCAGGATTCTTTTTGGCTGAACTTGATTTCGGATTTTGTTTGTAAACTGGAAAGCTTTTTACATATGTAGCATATTCCTTCGCAGTCAAGCAACCATTCCGCAAGGCTTCGCGGTAAGTTGCCGGCAGGTCGCGCATACTTGTTTGTGGTTTTGATGGTTCGGATTGTGCCCATCCTTCAATTACAGATCCTGCACCTAAAGCGTCCATCTTGTTTGGGACCCCAAACACAAAATCTTGTTGAGGCAAAGTAAAAGTTGTTCGTACCTTCCCCACTACATTTTTGATGATAGTTCTTTTCTTCGCCTGAGAAGATTCATTATCTTGTTGTACATTCAATACCATTTTGCCTTGTTTGGCAAAATACGTGACGAACAAGTTATTTGTGAAAGTGACACACGAAAGCAACACAAATCACAAGACTAAATCAGGATTTGTCCCAACGTAAAAGACAATTAGCAAAAATTCACACTACTAGCTAGAATGTTTTAATATATTTGGTCTACAAAAAGTAATCCGTCATTCCTGCCCGTCTTTGTTCACTTGCTCCGGGTATTCCATGCATATTCAAGCCTACTTGCTCGCCTCGTCTTGGGGCTGGATCAAACTGCAAAAATGACTTATTTAAGTGTTCGTCGACTATATTCGTAATTTTACAGATATTAGAACAAAACAAAATTCACCATACTTGATTCATAATGACTTACCTTCCATGATTGCACCTTGATTCCCACATCTATAACAATAATTTGGCGCAGAAAATATTGTTACGACGTTCTTCTCATGAGACCAATTATAACCGTCCATCACTAATTGGTGAGCCCTTGACACCAACTGAAGACCATTTTCATGGTTGAATGAATCGCTAACATCTTGTCCAAATGTAAATCCAGCTCCTCTAGGACTAACGCCCCATCCCGTTCGATCATCAGGATCGCTCCACAATAAATCGCACATCGGCCCTTCGTGTGGAACTTCCTGAACGCGATCGAGTTGCCTTATATGGTCGAGAGTAGTTGCACTTGGTGACAAACCACCATGCAAACAGAAGATGGAGTTTTCTATTATCGCCGTCAGTGGCAGATAATCAAACAAATCTGTAAATAGCTTCCATACGTTTGCTGAACCATATTTCCGAACACATTCATCATAAAAGCCGTAAACCTAGGTCGCGAAAACTGTATATTAGAGGATGTCACTGCTCTCTCCACAAGAAAAATTTTCGATTGATATGCATACCTGGGTAATCTGTCTACTTTCATGGTTTCCGCGTAATATATGTACTCGATCGGGATATCGAACTTTAAAGCAAACTAACATACTAACTGTCTCAACGCTGTAATATCCACGATCCACGTAATCTCCCATGAAAAGATAATTTGTGTCGGGAGCTTTCATCGTTCATTAATATAATAATTATACAATAGAAGAAAAGGGAAAGATATCGTAAGCGCCAAACATCCTCTTACATATTTTTTTGCAAAGGCTCTTAAACTTGACAATATCATCATATCCACATAAGCAATGCTTACCTTCGCCACCTATTTTATATAATTCCATTAAATCATGCCACTGCCCATGTATATCACCACAAACAGTAACCGGAGCCTGCACCGGTTGTACATTGCTCTCTAGAATTAAAAAATCTTTCGCCTTATCACAAAGAGCACGTACTTCCGACTCAGCAAGTGGGGTTCCTCGCGAAAGTTTACTCAACCATCCTTCTACGTTATCGCTGTTAATGTTGTCCGATTTGTTGGTTGGTAGAGCAGGAGAATTGAGGCTTACATTGCTATTATGATCCGACATTTCTGCAGCCTTACTTTTCTGGTCTGGTCTGGTTTGGTTTGATTTGAGATTAAAGACTTTTGGTCATTGCGATCAAGACTTGTATGAATGCCAGTTGTCTTTAAACAACTATTCTTCTATGTTTCATCTCTCCATTTTTTGTGTTTTGGTTGGACAATAACTAGACCTATCTGTCTACGTGTACTTAACGTCGAACGGCAATTAGGCGAACTTTGATGACCAGTGCTTTTGTCTCTATTCGAGAGAGAGAGTAGAACACTCTCTCGAGAATTCATTTTCATCTTGGACCATTAGAGGGTTGCCTCTCTCTTTCTCTTTCTCATAATAATAATAATAAAATAAAACGACAGAAGGAAGAAGTGATAGCAACGCTACGTAGCATTGTTCATAGTTTATGCATGGTTACTACCTTGAGTGTCGATACATATGAGAGGAAACTGTTATAGATAAGCCTTGTTTAGCGAATATAGTAATACATTATGCATGATGGAAATGTGAAGACGGGTGTCGGGACCCGGCATCGTGGGGTAAACAAGACAAACGATGAAAAGAATGAAAGCAGTAAAGGGCGGAAAGAATCCACAGAATGCAACAACGAAAAATGTAGCAAGCACAATAAAGAACAATTTCTTTCATTCGGTTTTAGAGCTTTCAAGTATTTTGTATATGCGTGGCAAGCGATATTTACTATATCTCTCATCCTTCTGGTCCTTGGTCTCGTGTTTACATTTATAACGAATCAACTGACGCAACATATTGACGCACGAAGGAAGATGATTAGACGACGAAAACACCTAGAACGTCAAGCGAGATTATCAGCAGGTGACGTGCATGCATTAAACAATATTGATCGTTTGAAGTCTCCGAAAGATCCACTTTTGGGATTAGTTGCTCGAGCTAGTGCGCTTCGTCCTAAAGTACAAGAGCCTCCAAAACGCTAATACTTAATGCTCCTATATGTCCCGATACATACAAAAGATTAGGGAATAATCCTCAACAAAAACAATTCAATACGAAGCAAAAATGGGTGAAAGTACAAAGTTATGACCGAGTTAAGAATGAACGCTGGATATATGTAATAAAGCATTTTTTCGATTTAAAATCATTTAAAGTTTTCTTTGATATCGTGGGTATTATCAATGTGCTCTTTATGAAATGTAATATGTCGATGTATATAACAAAGAGAAATGGAACCATCTTCACAAAGGAAACTTTTAGCAGTTTTTCACATTATTTTACATTTTAATACAAGTTCTGATATAAAGTAAAATGCGTAAGCGCATCTGCTATCCTTCGCGCTCTTACAACAGACTTCTTATAGCCTGCACTTGGTGACCGCTTGGAAACATACTAGAGATTAGCTAGTAGGATGAAGGGTAAGGATGACTGCTGACGTTGCAAAGGTTTTCAAATTTTACCAAGTAAAATGAAAACGTTTCTATTAACATATTTCTCTAGTATTTAAGCAAACATACGTCATTACATATTAAAGTCCATCGGTACAAAGAGCACTTTACTTGCTACTACCAACAAGAGCACCATTGTCGGTACCATTCTGAAAATAAATCAGCCTCCTCCTCGCCGATGGAGCAAGTAATATCGGGTGTTATCGCATCGCACATGGCCGAAGTGGATATAAAACTATCCGTCGCCCTTTTCCTCTTTGTCGTCTCACCTTGGTCCCTTTTGTTTCGCTCGCGCAATTCCGCATCAAGCCATTCTTTTTTTGGGTCGTTCATACTTAGCGAAAGCGTGACACTTCCATAGCCATTATTTCCACGTTTCATCAAACACGGCATTGTCACATGCACGAGTTCGTCATTTTTCCGACTTTCGACAAGAGCAAGTGGAACATACACTGTACTTAAACAAACATTTTTTATACGATTTTGATCGTAAATCTGCAACTTCAAAAATTTATCTTCTTTAGGCTGGACAACAAGGCGGGCCAAATTATTGTCGGCTTCCTCCCAGATGGGACATGATTTCATTTTTACAACATCAGTTTTATGAGAACTTTGGCTAGTTCTCAATTTGACGTACGCATTTATGCTCGGCAAAACACTACCTAACATGGATGAATTCTGCAATCCTCTCGCGCGATGAACAATGACTTTCAAAGATGGCTTGATATGTTTGGAGGGACGAGGCACTAGCCAGGGCGGTTGTAGCATACTTACTTCTGTTCCTCCATTTGAATTTGATGTCGAATTGTGCAAGTTTTGCAGTACTACTGTACATGTCATTTCCCCATCCATTTCCCCGTCATAGTATATGTGACTGTATGCAAATCTAGACGGCCGGGCTTTCTCATCTAGCGCGGCAGTATCGGCTGGATTTTCACTCATCATGGACTTTTCTTCTTGTTTTATCCCAGCCATTACGTCACTAACAATAGTATTATCCTCTAAAAATAGCTTGGGCGGGGGTGATTTTTGCAGTACAATAAAGTTCACGAGTCCATGCCTCCATCGCAATGCAATGCCATATGTGAATGTCTTCATAAAAACGCGTATCGTTACTATAGATCTAGTTTCATCGCCACATCTCAAAAGAAATACTTCGCCAAGTTTCACATTAGCTTTCACGGCTCCATTGAGAAGAGACGCCTTGTCCTCCAACTTTTTCAAGGCCTCGTTGCGACCCCTCGATATCCGTACCGGTTCGTTCGGAACAGGCACATCTGAACCACCCCGTTTTTCTAGACAGCAGTCTGCACTTAAAAAAGATGCAAGCTCCAACAACTCGGAATCTTCGTCATCGTCTTCATCATCCATACTGCAACTTCCATCCAAATTGGGCAAACCAGCCCGTGGCAATGACTTCACCCTTCCAAGCGATCTCTCGGCTAATTTATTGTCTTTTTCCACGGGTGGAAAACCGGACGAGCTTTTTGAACTGTGTTGCTCTTTCGTTCCAGGCATGGACCGTCCTCGTCGGGACAATATCGGGTCTAAAGTCTCGTTGTCGTCTGCATTTAATCGGCAGAGTCCTAGGTCCAGCCAGCTTTCAACAAGAGCAACGTGCAGATGATAATAGTCATAGTTTTCAGAGACATCAACGTCGTCGTAGAGAAAGTCATCCAGATACGGCTGTTCACTCGTTGTATCACTAGCTTCTATTAGAGGTGGTAAGGAGTCTCCGGGTGGGTTCATCATCGTCATTTTCAAAGGAAGTGTAAACTATTTATTTTGGGTGGATATGCCGGTATTATAGACTCCTCGTTGTCCAATCCCAAATCCCTAAGTCGTGTAACGTTCTTTCATGTCATGTGACAAATACGTTTTTGAGTCACTGTTACTATATGTAAAAAAGAATCACGCTCGGAAATAATTTTTTTTTCAGCGTGTCTTTTTCGATGGCATTATAAATCATTTTTTTAATTTACATTGTACAGATATATAATT
>Ga0209092_10005301_pt1 | contig 10472 bp, 6 predicted proteins | sample FraStrMetagenome_FD_187446 | JGI IMG/M metagenome (GOLD analysis project Ga0209092, IMG submission 187446) | Marine eukaryotic phytoplankton communities from Arctic Ocean - Fram Strait ARC3M Metagenome (SPAdes) (version 2) | ecosystem: Environmental > Aquatic > Marine > Oceanic | place: Fram... | reverse complement strand
GGGGTATTGAAGTCCTGCTAGGTTACTTACAACTGATAGAAGCCTTTTCTGAATTGAGTCACTAATTGTGCATCTCAGATGTTATATGTGGTAAGCTAAGCTGAGCGTTTCGCCGGATTAGCACCCTGATTTTCTTAGAAAAATATAGCATATTTAGGGGGGCCTATCGGATGTTACAGGGTAAGGCTAGAGGTTCATTATACTTTCTGGGAGGGGCCGGAGGCACTACCACCCCCCCACACATGTAGGTTATACATGTGTTTGTCACACAGTTAAATGTAAACGTTAGTTGTTAAGTTGTTTGGTTCTTGGCTAGTTTATTTCTACTACTAATCTTGCTTATTGTATTGAGTCATATATTATGGATACGTACAGATGAGGCCCGTAAGGTAAAAATGTCAAATGCAGAAATCTCGTTTGGAAGGGTCAAAATGCAATTAAAAATCGGTGCAATTATGATGCTAGCTACGGTAGTGTATTAACCTCTCACTCTATTTAAGCAATATGATTATCACCCTATATCAGGTTAATGATATAAAAAAAACCGTTCGTCAAGGAAAAAATTAAATGTGTCTTTGTGCTCCTGGATGTCTCCGTTGTGTAATAATGAGATAAAAAAAACCGTTCGTCCCGGAAAAATAACCGTATGATCATACCTTCCATTTGATTTGTTTCTCTCATTAATCATCTTGCCAGTTGGTGTATGTCCTACTTTTAATTCAACCGTATCAATTGTCATCGAATCCAAGTATTCTATCGTAATCGCCCCATTATCATGTTGCGATGATGGATCCGTGTTTCCTCTGTTTCTCCGGAAATAATCTCTTAAAAGTCTTTCATTTTCTATCCACCTTTCCTGTATTTCCTCTGTTATTCGCATCCAAGAGGCTGCTTTTCTCCTTATTGTACTCGATGTATAATTTGCTTCGCTTATATACATTAACGTGGCCTTCTCAATAGCTATTCCAACCATGTCTCCCTTTTTATATTGTCACAAATACTTACCGTTCCAACTGCAATATACAGCGTATGTATTAGCTAACTTTATCTAAGATTTAGATAAACTTACTTAAACAAAATAAATATCAATGATTTATTTAATGAAAATAATTAACATTGAAATATTTAGTTAGAATACAAAGCATCATGTAACTGCTTGTATACTACGTCATCAATAAAAATAAAAAATAAAATCCAGTCTTCTTCAACACAAGGAAGCCAGTTCAATGCCGAAGAACATGAACTGCCACGTATGCATTGAGTAGCATCCAGTGGAGATCCCTATCACCATGCGAGTGATGTCCCCATTAGACATGCGATAAGAATTCTTCGAACAGCTGTCTGGCCAACAGATGTCAAAGATCTCGCCATTGAAACCAAGTGGGTTTCGATATAGATCTGGTATGGGATGTATGTGTAATTTGTGATCAAAGTAATAAATGTTAAAACTAAACTCATAATTATCTTTCAACCATCTTTTAATCTAGATAGTCTGTGCATAAGGCACAACTATTGATTTAGGTCCACATTCTACTTCATTTTGTTTTCTACATTTGACATTTTGCCAACAACATTGTAACCTTGCCCTACCAAATATTTTTTTGATAACTTTAGCCTCTCTACCATTGGTATTTCCTGTTCCTAATGAATCCAACATCCATCCTTTGCAGCTTTCTGATCTTTTCCAAATTACCGCTATGTTCCAGTGTCCGCTATTTGCGTTACCTGAAAAAATAGGGAGTATATAGATTCCATTGGATTTTCTAGTAATTACTGGAAATGGGTCTAATACGTAATATTTGTTCTTTGGAAAGATTGTTTAGGCATCGGAATTCATGATGGAATGAACAAGAATTCTTTCTTTTATCTTCAATCGCACAGTATCTTTTAAAGTAAAATTACCCTTATACGTGATCTTCACTCCTTTCAATCGAATAACAGGTGAGCTTCGATGGCATAATCAAACTCTCACCTTGAAATTAAATTAGTTGAAATGATAGTACCTTCTTAGATAGAAGAACAAATTCAAGCACGGAAATAACTGAAAGATTCGTGTAATGATGTAGAAAATTGAAGTTAGTAGAGTTTATCTCTCTTAAGCCGCACCTCTTAGTAACATTTAATTACGGTATATAAATTCCTCCAATAATTCAATATAGATAATCCAAAAATGACAAATATTGCTCTATTACTTTTCACGCTCAATCGGGTTGACACCGTCTTGATTTCCAGAAGTGATGAAAACATTTCTAAAGGACACCCATGAAGAATAACCTGATCAAGAAATGTTCCTGAAAACGAAAAAATTTGGCACGTTTCGTTTGAGTTTTCTTACACTAATTAAGACACATTTGTGTCTAATTAACATAAAAAAGAAAATTAATTAGATGAAATGAAATCTTTCGGAATAGATTTATTCTAAGTAAAACATGAAGGTGATATAGTGTATAAACTAGATTACTATTATAAAGTTAGATAGTTATACTACTAGTATCTTCTACATACGACATACTACATCAGAAGTAGCAGCAACAAGAGTTCGCATAAAATGGAAGTTTAATCAATGGAAACAACAACACGCTTCAAAATGATTTCTGAAGTCTACGAAAGATACAACCAAATATCGAGAGCACTGGAAGCTGAAAAGCCTTGGATTTTATTTCTTACTTTAATGTTTGGTTTTAGTGAGATTCTTGTTTTCAGTGCACGGTACCTGGTTTCCATAACATTTATGAAAATTCCTGGTTCCACAGAAAATGATATCTTGCTCATTGATAATTGTATTGATACTTACACATTAAATAAAAAAGGGAATGATGAACTCAAAATCACAAAATGTAAAAAAGTGAGTGAGGAGTCGAAAAACATACTTCAACGACAGCTCATGAGAATATCTTTTGCAGCGAAGGAAAGGCCAGAAGAGTTGATTTTGGATCTGATAAAAAATGACACTTGTCCTGTATGCCTTCTTGAATATGGTAAGTTATTGAATAAAAACGATGTTTTATTGATTAATTAACGCCGGCTTCTGAAAATTCCAATTATGGTTCTGTTTTTATACAGAGGCCGGTGACAGAATCAGTATTCCAAGATCATGTCAGCACGTTTTTCATCATCAGTGCTTGACACGGTGGTTGAGGCAAAACAACGAATGTCCTTGTTGTCGACAGGATATTATAGTTAAATCAGTTCAGAATTCATGGTTGAATCAACGATCATTACCATCGACTAATGATGATGGTCTTCTCGCTCAAAATAATATTTTCGCTGGAAATCAAGCAGATGCAACAAATGAGTACGAAAGCATGTGGCCAAGCTATGTACAAGAATTCTTATTTTTCATATGACAATTTGGATAAACTTTAGTATGAAGCCAATACTAAAGCTTGTCCATTTCATTTTTACTTCTGGCTACATTTGAAGAATAAAGGCTCTCTATAAACATGATTTCGCATCAATACAACATCACAACCACCACTTAATCCTGATACCCATCAATACCCGTCCCCGGCACTTTGAGCTTCTTTTTTTGTTCTCATCTTGACTACATCACCATCAGCAACGCATCCTTCTAGAACCAATTTACTTGAGGATTTGAAATACATTTCGCCAATTCTCGCTTTAGAGGACGTACTCCATATCTTTAATTGCAATGTGTACCTTATTTTTATTATTTTAAATACAATGTTTACGAAACGTATCTACATTAGTTAGTATCCTTGTGTTTCCAGTAGCCAACATCAAACGCGGTTATCGTTTAAGCTAAAGGAAGGGCATTTCTCATAGAGGTTGGATTTGGAGATTGCAATATTTTAATACATAATGAAGACTGCACTGAGATTATCGGAATCAAAACTTCAGACTTAGTGCCGTTCGCAGCTCTTATGGAAGTTGGTTCACTTTTGACGAAGAATTAACCTTGCAGAAATATCAAATTAGTATAGCAAATATTTTTCTCGCTTCCTTATTTTATGTCATGACACAAAACATTTGAAATCATTCTTTCAATCCTCTAGTAAGTACTTCATTTTATTTCCAATACGTGAATCTTATTCAGAACGAAGTTTTTATCCACACTGTATACATTCTTTATGTCATGAAGATGTTTCATATCACTTCTTTTTCTCCTACAAAATTAGAGCATTTGCATGTTTATGGGTGTTCTAACAAAAAGGTCTCTTTTCGCCTTCGGTTGCAATTGAATAATTAAATACTAACGAGCTCAAATTCAAAATAAAGGAAACACACAGCTCATATGCGGAAAGATCTTTCATACAAATATTCTTTGGCATTCTTCCCTTTCCATGGACTAAGATTAAAATGAATGATGATCTAACGTTCAGATACGTTATCTTGATTTGTCTTTTGAAGGAAACTCTTTCATTTTTGTTCCCATCTTGCGTCACGAAGGTCATTGGAAACAGTGATCGATACTTCGACAAAAAAATACATTAAAAACGAAAGATATTTCTTAGAAAGTTGAGTAAGTGAAATTTGAACCAGTGCGTATAAGAAGTAGAAGACATAAAATAAGAGTGTTGATGATAATCATTTGTATTTTATATTTGTTCTTATTTTTATTTTTTTATAGTATCCTGACAGTAGCAAGATGATTCTACAAAGATACGAAAAATGAGCGCTGATCCCGCACTTGTTGAAAGGGTTGTCCGCACACGGATAACCCGGATGTAAAAAACATCATAGGTAACTGGATGAGGATGTAGACTTTTTTTAGGATGTAGATAATTAATTATGATCGCACTACGGGAGAATAAGCGCTTCCACGCCCCCGGATTTTGAACTGTCGATGAGGGACGATATTTTTTACTTATATAAAGAACTATTTTTACCATATTTAGATTTATGTAGACATGTACGACAATCCTACTATATAGTGCCAACAGCACCTCATGAATCGAGTTGAAAACGAAAGAAGGGTTTTGATCGTGTGACTTCCTATGAATTAATTATTTTAGAGGTTAAACGAAATTCGAAGAGAGTTTACGCCTAGCCTTTCCAAAGCACTTCTATCCAACACATACAATAATCTCAATGCCGTTTAAAAAGCAGCTCAAAGCACTCCTCATAGGGATTCTCACCCTAGCAGTTGGATTATGCCTCGTTTCTGCGACTGTAAGTTATCCAATCAAGCATACTCTTGATAAGCAATGCCGTCGAAAGTAGTCACGACAGAAATATTCAATTTAAGTCCATTTTGAAGAAAAACTCACTTCTGCTATTTTATGCTCTCACTGAAAACACCCAACAATCATATTACTCAACTAATATCAGGAGGAATCAATGAGAGTAGCACCAGCCGGGGCAGATGCACCAGTCAATCCAACACACACACTCCACGTCTCATTTTGCACTAGCTGAGGCATGGCTAAAAATTTCGTGCAACTCCGAGATTATTTAGAAGCCCGCTACCCAGAGTTGAGAGGAAATATTACTGGAGGTCATCATCCAGCTCCACCCATTGCAGATTTGTTAAGTAATATAGTTGCCATCCTTCAAGTCCTTGGGTTAACATCCGTTTTCCTTGGGGATGCCATATTTAGATTTGTACCCTTTGTAAAAGAAACTCCACAGTGGTATCATCAATTAAGGGAAAATCCCATGGGGGCTATCCTTTTTGTATTTTTTATATTACCTTCCATTGCTCAGAGCTTTTCAGCGAGTGGAGCCTTTGAAATTATTTTGGATGGTGTAACTATTTATTCCAAGTTAGAAACTGGTCAAATGCCGACTGGACCCCACGTTCTTCATGCATTGAAAATGCATGGAATCACAATGGAATAAATTGTGTATGTTCTATCGATTCTTGTGGCATATATTAGCTTTTCTTTTCCTGTTTCTCCTTTTCAATGGTTGGATGAAGATATACTTTGTGAATGATGGGATTTGGAAGAAACTTTTAAATGTTTTCCAAATCTTTGATAATTGAAGTTTTTTTCATGCCAGTCCAAACGATTTGTATATCAAGAGAAGTGAAAGTAATGATTAGAATAACAAGAATAAGAATCATTTCTCATTTTTACTTCTACCGTGACTTTACTTTACAAGGTGTCATATATCAACTACTTAAAATTGGACTAAAGATTTAGGAATTGAGAATGAGGGAAACAAGGATATCAATGACAGCATTCAAACGATACAAACGAAAGACATCCGTATGGTTGGAAAAACTTGGTGACATGAAGATCACAGCACTAAGTTCAACTCAACTTAAGGTAAGTGCTTGAAGTTTTCTCTACAGCGTGGCATGGGTGAAAATCGAAGGTCGTGGTTTTATTTTGTAGATTCTATTTATATTCTTATCAAACAACACCAATTCTATGTTGAACTGATCATGATTTCAAAGCAATTTCTACAAAAAATAATGCATGTAGAATGACTGCACGAATAATAACAGAAACTGGATCATTTGAGATTTTGATATTGGCACGAGCATTACAGATGTCAAGAAAAAGCTCAAAAAGTAGGATACTTTTTGCCAATAAAGGTGTCAACGCATCATATCAAATCCCAAAGATACCCTGATTTGATCTATTTTTCAATTGTACGACTTCACGATAACATTCGCAGAATTGAATAAGACACGATTGTTATGAATGCCACAGATATTACATCTATAGTACAAGCAGCTCAGGAAGATATAAGAACATTGATTGAAAAGGATGTTAAATTAGCACCAAAATTTTTGAGACTCGCATTTCATGATGCCGTAAGTCTTAATTGTTTGAACATGAGTGATCCTGAAAATTTAGGATTGGCGTACCCTATAGAAGAACTCAATAAAGTGGTGCATACTTATGAAGGTTTGCTATCAAGAGCAGACATATGGGTCATGGCTGCTCTAGTAGCTTGCGAAGTAACATCCGGTGGATGGGAGTTTCCAATGTATTACTATGGAAGACATGGCGGTCCAGCTATAGGAACAAGAGAGAGTACTGCTTGGAAAGCCAAGGATGACCATTGTGAAACAATCAAACCCAGGGATTTCCCGTCGGCAGATCTTACAACGCATGCCCTGTTGCAGTATTTTTTGGAAACTTTTGAGTTTGATGCACGTGAAACTGTTGTTGTAATGGGCGCTCATACTCTAGGATCATTTACAAGGAATCAGTCAGGATTTCATGATGGGAGTGCATGGGTAGATAATCGTCATGTCTTAAATAATGAATATTATGCTCTTTTAGTAGGTGGTAGCCGATCATCTTCATACAATATCAAGGTAGACGATGCTCAGTTTTGGGAAACGAAATATGTGACGAACGAAGGAATGAAAAGCGTTTTGAATACAACCATTCCAAACCGCTTCATGTGGACACGAAGAAGTGGTGCTTCTGAAAACTCAGGAAATCAGAAATTGCCTCTTGTTATGACAAATGCAGATATTGCAATTGTAAGAGATTTGAAAAAAGAACTAAATGACGATGGATCAGGGAGAGTTGTGTGTGATTTTGTATTACGAGAAGAGATGAATTCAATTCATGGACGATGTCCAGTTGCAAAACAAACTCTTAACATGGTCTCAGAATACAAATACAATAATACTTTATGGTTAGATGAATTTGAAAGAGTTTTGCGAAAGATGTTTACATATGGTTATACTGTTTCTCTGGGTGATGGATCTCTTTGTTCCGAAGACTTGAAATGCATTGCTTTAGTCAACCCAGATATTATTCCACCAAGGACAGAAATGCCAACTACATCTCCATCAACATTTCCGACTCCACACCCATCTATGAAGATGATCCCTACAGATGTTCCGACAATTGAAAGCGTCATTGATGTATCTGCATCAAATAGAATCACTTCACCGATACTTACATTTATCAATTCCATTATATTTTTTTGTTACTTTGTGCTCCATTAATTGTTCAAAGCATGTCCTTGTGGGTGAAATTACATACTAAAAGTTTTTAAGACAAAATAAGCATAACTTAAATACTAACTCAATGAACCATTCTAATCTAGATCTTATTCTCATCTAGTAACATCATCATTTTCGTACACTGATTTTATTAAGATAACAAGTAATAATAAAAGTGCAGAAAGGTTCATCATCTTTCGATTGTTGGTGTATTTTATTCCTCCTGTAAAGAACTTAGGATTTTGCTTGACCTCAGACTTGATCTAACTTCAAACTTATTGATCTTAGATTCCTGAAGTCTTACATACTCGCATCTTTCTACTTTTTCTAAAATTTCCATTGGAACTTTTGGAATCATGGAATTAACGAGAAATTTTAACAGTAGCAAAAAGCGTTCGATACCAACGATGACAAGAATAACCATGTATCCTTTTCCCCGAATCCAGGTGCGATCACCAGATTCATTCATATAAAACCATTCAGGGAAATACTGCGCCATTTGACCTGAAGTCATACCGAAAATCAAACAATTTGTCAAAGCACTCAAAGTCACGATAACATTGATGAGTGCTTTCCATATCCCGATAGAATCCGTGATAATAAATCGGGGTCGTGCTAGCACACGTGCCAATTTGGCACTATCAGTTCGAATCTCTACAAGGTTGGAGAAAATTGCTAAGGATGATGCCAGTGGAATGGCTGAAGCAAAGAGTGTGATATATCCAAAAGAAATGACCATTTCAAGGTAGTCATCAAATTCTTCATATTCTTCCAATGTTGACTCTTTAATGATACGAGATGATTCCGCATTCCCAGTTGGATCAAACCAGTCATCATTTTTCTTTCTGTCCGCATTGGCAGATTTTGATTTGGAATCTTCAAATCGTTGCTGGACCATTGGAACTATACATTCCAGAAACATACGGCGGAAGGTATCAATTATGAAAACCTGACCTAACTCTCCACGAAGTTTTTTTATATCCCTCTCAAAAAATGCCAGATAAAATAGAGCAATGTAACAATCAAAGGCTTCAAACAAAAAACGCTTAAGAATCATAGAATTTTCAAAGCTAACCAACGTTTTATGGTTTTCCCACTTTGTTAATCGTTCGGCAATCTTTCGATATAGGGAGTTCAGTGTATTAATGGTAAGTGCATGAAAAATTGCCGGAACTAGGGACATATAAGTACTATTACAATCAAATAGTTGTCCTGATTCTGACAAGTGCGCTACCCATGGATAATAATAAGGATGAGAAATTTCTCCCCATCGTTCTTCATCGTGATCTGGACGAACATACCCCTGCAGATTCAAAGATATAATCATGACCACAAAAGCAACACCTAGCATGACCAAGGTCACAAAGGCACTAAACACGTACTTCAAACGCCGTTTTCTTGGAGAATAATACTTTTCAGCCCGATCTGTCACAGGAGAAATGCGTATTGTGCCCTCAAACTCTGGATTGATTTGAAATGCTTGTCCAACATTGTTGGATTGATATGTGCCCCAATGATACGCTAGGGTACTTTCGCGTCGTTCCCAAAAGCGCACGAAGAATGATGCCCAAAGAAACACACCAAAACCAAAAAAGGGAGTGATTTCGCAAGTATCAATAGTATCTCCATTATAGGTACGAATAGAGTAGACTATAATTCCACCGATGGCTGGGATAGTAAGCCACATTGTAAAGAAAGACAACCAAACAAAGTAGAAGGCTACTTCATCACCATAATAATCCCGTATTTTTTGCGTGGGTAAGGGTGTCAAGGGTCTCCAAATTTCATTCAGAATTTTTTCGCGTTCAGCAACGAAATGAAGCGGAACTACTGATTCCAACAGTTTTTCATCCTGTAAAACCTCAATCAAACTTTGCTCTGAATGAAAGTCAATCTTCATATCTTTCAATATTTTGGATATCTCATTTTCTGCTTCTTTGGGTTGCAATACTGGTATTTCTTCCAACACTTCAAGGCATAAGTTGATACGCTGTCCACTTGTAAAGTTCTTACGAGAAGTTTCCTTTTCTTCCTTCTCGCAAAGAAATCTATTACGATTTACGACCGTAAATTCTTCCATGATGCTCTTATTGCCAAATGTTTGCTCTGGAGCCGTTGGTAAAACGGCTCGGTTCTTTTCAGCTTCTAGTTCCAACTCATCTTCCGTAGTAGTGATGGAAAGGATGGGATATCCTTTACTCTTTTCTCCATTACCACCACTATTGTCCTTAGGTTCGTCTATGACATCTTCTTGATCATATTCCGTTGATAGAGTGATGATATGGTTAAGTTCAAAATATTTTTCAAGTGCTGATACAAGATTTGGTGAAACTTTATGTGAAAAACGGAGGAGAATGAGAGGAGTTGTTTCCACAGGTGGTAGAATCATGGTCTGGTAATTGTTCACACAGTGCTCTTTTCTTGACACGAGGTTTTGTGTCTTGAGATCTTTCTTCAATCAATCACCTAATTTTAATAAAGAATTTTACTCAAATACGCATAGGTGGAATAACTCTAGATACGCCTAACTTTGTATCCAAGACTCTACGTGATCCTTGGTTACCTGCTTCTATTCAGCATTCCTAACCTCTCT
>Ga0209092_10005300_pt1 | contig 10474 bp, 2 predicted proteins | sample FraStrMetagenome_FD_187446 | JGI IMG/M metagenome (GOLD analysis project Ga0209092, IMG submission 187446) | Marine eukaryotic phytoplankton communities from Arctic Ocean - Fram Strait ARC3M Metagenome (SPAdes) (version 2) | ecosystem: Environmental > Aquatic > Marine > Oceanic | place: Fram... | reverse complement strand
ATGTAATCTACTATGTAAAAGGAATAACGTAAAAGTTGATATTGTGGAGTATCCTCAAGCTCAAAGATTTGTTCTGGAGGTACCGTGGTAGAACAATGTTTTCTTTTTTTGTAAGTGCATGTATGTTATGTTATGTTATGGTATGTTATATTTATGCCGTGTTAAACTGAGCTGCGTACTGAGACGGACCCTAGATCTTCACGTTCCCGCTGAAGTCCCCACCTTGGCTCTTCAAAAAGAAAAACAGGACCGTTTGGTACACGACTCCGTAGTCGCTCCATATTGTCCAATGGTACGTCTTCGTCCAAATACTTACCCCCACGTGTAGCTTTTTACAATTCCGACGGTTACCATGCGATGAGTTAGGCTATACAAGATTGGATCATAGAGCAAGCAAGAAAAGACAAGATCATACAAAAGAAAGAGAAAGAGAAGTTGGAGGCCGTTTGAATTCTAAGGTCGAGATTAGGATTTTGTGATAGGAGAATCCTGAGAGGAGGTCGAAGCTAGATCTATTACCACCTTTTGCCTCTTAGTGGAATTGGCAGGGTTCTGGCTGCTGATTACGGTTCCCGATCTACGTCCTAAACTGAATCTTATTAAAGGCGTAATCATATCTGGATGGAATCTGTTGAGAAGTTGTGCCACTTTCTCCCTTATTTTCTCTGGTGTTAGAACGTGTCTGGATACGCCCATTAAAGAAGCCCTAGTGATGCACTCTTTAATTTGAATATTTTGGGAGAGGTTCTGCTGAATCGACTGCATTGCGAGTATGGTACGCGGGCCACATTCCAATTCTTCTTGGCGTCTGCATCTACAAGAAACCCATGTGAATGAACCTCGCCCTGGCATGAATGCGTATTCTATTTTCTTTGTAATGCAATCCTCTAAGCTTGTCGAGCCAAGAGAGTCCAGACACCATCCTTTTACCATTCGGCTTCTGAATTTGTGAATAACACATAAACTCCAATGACCACCTGTCTCTACCCCCGAGAAGATTGGGATGAAGTAAGTACCATTGAGCTTGTTATTTACCACCAATCTATTGCCAAATATTTTAGCAAAGAATTTCCACTGTTGATGCGTTTGCCATGCGTTAATTTGGTTGCTCGCTTCTGCAGAAGCAAAAAAAGTGTTAGGAATTTTAAAAGATCGTAAGACTTCAATGGCTCTCATCATCGTTAAGCCGTGTAACAACCGACTGGGCCTTAGTACTGCCGAGGCGAATTCTTTTAGTTTAGGCATTTGCAAATCAGGCAAAGGGGTAACCCTTGATTGCCTCTGTGCTAGGCAAGATGCATGGGATTTTGAAGGATTTGTTACATTTGTTTTTGTCTCATTGTTTGATGTAGTTTTCGTTATGTTTGAAATAGGAATAGGTATAATGCTTCTAGATGGGATTAACGAAGTTGAGGTACTGGGTATAATGGATTCTGAATGTAAGAGTTTTGAAATCGGTATAGCGGAATCGGAGCTCTCTGAGGAGTTATCAGCTCTGCCTTTCTTATTTATGGCAGTGAGTAGTTTGATTTTGGCTTCCGCTATCCTGTCTAGACTGAAGTCAGATTCCTTGCGTGTCAGAGTTTTATCGAGAATGACAATTGCCTGCTGGATAAATTCGCTTTCATTGATTGAAAAATTATGTGTTGATTTACGAATACATATGCCAAATATAGAGCATAAAAGTTTGAATCCATCGGTAAATGATCTCGTATTGGTTGAGCTATTGATATGAAGATTCGTTGGTAAACATTCGTTGATGATTTTCTTGCAGATATTGTATTTGTGGCCTTTTATGACTGTATTATCTTTGAAGAAATTATAGAGGGCGTTTATTTCTTTCTCCGGGTTTAGCTTCGTGATGTGGGTTAATATCGAATGTGCCTTCCTCAATGCTGTCATGAAACGGCTACAACGTTGGCAATGTTTGATTGAGCATTTGACGCGATTTGGAGAGAATTGACTATTAGGATACCAAGATGAGTTTCTCTTGTCGCATGTCAGTCCAGAGCACAATTTAGTGTTAGCTTCATTTTGTTGCACTCCCTCACATGTTCTTTGTTTTTTATTGTTTTGCACTGGGTTGAAATTACTGATGTTCAATTTCCTTTTTATTCTACGGAATTTGATGCCTGTGCCACTTTGAGAGGATAATTTTTTTATTTCCTTTTTGGTTTTACTTATAGAATTGATATCAATATCAAATTCCTTGCGCCATTCCTTCTCCAACCGCGTGCCAGTGGAGCCTATTATCCTATGTAAGCCTATAGCTTTTCCCATGATTAAATTCATTATTTCCTTCCACGAATGTTTGAGTGAGTTGATCAAGATGTTCGCTGACTCTTTATGATTGATAAAGTGGTGGATGGAATAACATGTGTCCAACATCGCTTTGTCTACAAATATCGGAGTTAAACCCAGCCAAGGACAATCTGTGATTCCGATTTGATCGTCCAAAATTTCCGTCCCATTGCCGTTTGGAATGAGTCCAAATACCTCAGATAAAAAATTAACTTGACGGGAGTCCATAGCTTCACTGATTGAACTCAGGCGTTCTCTGGAAAGAATTGTGTCAATTGGAAGGTACCTGGTATTGAGGTTCTCGTTCATCTTACTTAATCTACCCTCCTGTGTTTTTTGTGCGTGAAGGAATTTTTTTTCGATAATACCTACACATTTTGCAACATGTTGCTCGTTGGTAACCCTTTTCAACTCCGTGAAGAAAATTCTCAGTTTAGATTCTATCAGGTTTGAAATCTTAACTCGGAAGTGCAGGATGTCATTATTATTGCATTGAAGGAATAAATGGTTTCTGTTGCCTTTACGAAGTCCATGTGATTGTTCCTGGCACCATAAACAAGGACTTAGTAAATCAATTAACTTTGAAGTAGTAGCTTTTTTAATTTCGGCACATTTGTCTGATACGTGTGTCTTAGAAAGAATAACCGCCTTGCAACATTCTCTATATGTACTTGATTTGTAAATCCTTCTGGTATGTGTGCTAGACAGCCCTAAGAGCGATCTGAACCATCCCTTGTAAAGTGACAGAATTTCCCAAGATGTGGTTGTTAAGTGCAGGATACGCCATAAAAGCCCCTGAGTTTTATTCGATTGCAATTTTTTTATTTTCAATTCAGAAAATGCACTGTATAGAAAATTGCTCAAATGTCTATCTATGTTTTTTCCATTGCACGTGAAAAAATACCGCAAAAAAGGGGGGGGGCGATCCAACGAGTATGGCTGGAGGATGAACTTCTTTCCATAATCTGCACAAGCGTCAGCGAAATGATTTGCACTAAGCAATGCTAAGTTTGGAGCAAGGTTCTTGTATCGTGGTGAATCTTTAATTTTCCTTCCAGAATTATCCAACTGATGTGAGTTAACTTTCAAGATCGGCTTATTCACATCCTTATCCAAATATGAGATGTCCCAACCTGGCGAGCCTGATTCAGAATTCGTCGAAGATGGAGTTCTCCAATTATTTGCAATGTCGAGAAATGAGGAGTTTCTTTCGGTAAAAATCCTAAATAACTCGATGCTTACTGGATCAAGGTTGGTAGTGGAGCTTGAAATTTTGGAGTCTTGAAGCATGGATTTCATGAGCCCACAAACGTATTTGCCCATTCCTCCTGCGATAGACCTGATATAGTTCCTGTCCGTTGCATATGATTCGATATCCCTAATGTTCAGCACCTGGTTTCGAACTGCCTTGCTGTCCGAAATAGTTATGCGCGGTAGGTTATGAAGTGCTGCTTCTGCCATGATAAAAGCGCAGAATTCTCCGTAAGCTATATCAGAGTTGCAGTTACCAAAATTTGTAGGCAAAACTGCTATCCGGCTTAGGATTGGTAGTACTGGACGATCAGCCCATTCCCCGGAGATTAGAGTTTCATTGTCTCTAATATCCAACACACAGAGAACAAAACTCGAAGTTGTATCATGCGTATTTCGATTGTGATCGGTTGATGAGGCTGATAAAGAGTGCGAACCGTCCGTAGCAACCAGGATTGGGCTTTTGGAGTTCAAGATGAATTGCAAGCACAAGCCTTCCCACGAATATGTATTAAACATCAATGCCTTTGTGATCTTATCCATACGAATATGTTGCTTCCAAGGAAATCTTGAATCTTCCACACATTTAGCGATCACGTCATATTCTGAGTGGAAATCGTCCAAAGAATTAATGGAGAAATCATGTACAAATTTGACCCAGTTCTCACTTTTCTCAGGAATTTTTTGGACAGATTCGAGTCTGCTATTTCTCCACTCATAATAAGAGAAGAAATTCAATATACCATCATTTTTGTTTTTTTGAACTTTCCTCCTTTTAAGAAGCAGTTTAGCAACAGATATTCGATGGAATGAAGCTAGATGGGTAATTTCTGGTGATTCCTGCCAATTGTTCATTTCCAACTTGCACAAGACCGAATGGACGGGGCCTCCTAACATCAAAAAAGTATTCTTTGTTTTTCCGAGACCTATGCCCGATCTACATGGATCTTTGTAATTTGGATGTGAGAGAGGTAAGAAGCGTTTGGATTCTTTACATAGCAACGCCATGATATCGTTGATTAGACAATCTTTCGAATCTCTCACAAATATTCCATATTTGGCAAGTTTTGTTATAGCATCTCTTGCATGGTTCTTATTTTGAAATATATTCTCCATTGGATCATACTTTCTCAATGCGCTGATTCTAGTGCGAAATGATCTTGAATCAAGAGCATCGTTATTGGAAATGATTTCAAATTCTCTGGCTACCGCTACTATATCCAATTCCAAGGTGGAAACCAAACCGAGTCCTCCCATTCTCTCAGGTAAAAACATTCTTAACTTGGAGTCGGATTTGGAAATTCCGTTTGATTTGAGGCAAGTTTTAATTATGTGTTGGTCGAAATTACGCAATTCAGAGTTTGGGAAATTGGTCTGCATTGGAGCGAAACTCTGCATGGATCCTATTAGCATATTAAAGCATTTACGCTGTGCTGTTGAGTGCATCTTTTGTAACTTGAGAAGGGATACTCGAGTGGTCATTTTATCAATGGTTTTAGCCCAAGCCGCCGAAGTATTCGCTCCTAGTGTGCTCAAAAGCCCCAAATGTTTCTGTGCATCTGCATTTACTATTTTGTTCCACTTCATTTGTTCAGCTTCTTCTAACTTGAAAAAATCCATTAAAGAATAGAATCTTTGTAACTCCCGTGCTTTCATGTGAATTCTGAAGGGAATCTGCTCTTCAATAGGTGAGTCATCGACAAAGCTCCAAGCGGTGGACCAAATTTTCTCCATTTTAATAGCCAACTCTGCAGAAATATTGAAGAATTGAATTTCACACTTTGCCGACTTCCTCCCTATTTTAGTAACCATGCTGATGTCTCCTGACAATTGTGTAAAGTACTTCACTAAGGCCAAAAGCTCTTCCTCATTCTTTACTGAAATGAACTTGCTGTTGTCATCGCTGTAGCCAATCTTACATAAAAAGACCTGCCCATCTAACTTATCTAAAGAATTAAACATATATGACTCCCTCCCATTTGTACCATTTTTTGCCAATAATTTTTTAATGTCATCTGAAATACATCCCCACACATCATGCTTAAATTTGATTACCAGATTGCTCACTGTGGGGCTATCGGGGTTTCCTTGCTCCAAACCACAGATAAATCTTGCGTAGGTGACTCCTTTTGCAGTGATTATTTCAACTGTTTTAGCCTCCATAGCACTAGCTTTTATTTCGATGTATCCTTGACTTGGGAAGCCATTGACTCTCATGGCTGCCAGAAGAATCTCGACGGGAATGCGGTCGAAGAACTTCTCTTCATCCTCGTCGATTTGAACAGCTGGCATCTTACTTTCCAAACAGTCCTCGCGGAAACTTAGCTCAGTGGTAACTAAGTTCATACACCCTTTCCCTTTCTGATACGCTGTCAGTCCCTCATGTAAAATCCCGGATCGAGCAATCGCCGCAGAGGAGAATGAAGTTATGATACCCATGATATAGCAGTAAAGATCGTGACAGAGCGAAATCGGACGATACTCATTCTGCTTTCCTGGTTTAGGTATCGGAAATCTGGCCATTCGCTTCAAAGAAGTTGGAACATAACGCATTATAAGTATAAGTTTAATAATATTTAATAACAAATGTCTCCATCTAGGGCCTAGTCTGCCAATCACTGCCAACTGAAAACCATCGAACCTGGCCTTAGAAGGAATAGAGGATATCGATTTCCAGAGGTCTTCTTCCAACTTTTCGCCATTCATTATACCTCCCTTTTTGTCAATTAGATAAAAAGGGTAAAAAAATTCAGGATTATCCTGAGGAGGTTCCTTGAATAAATTAGCTGTATGTTTGCCATGTGCCTTTACGAAGGCCTTTTGAATACGTTTTGGTAGTGATGCGCCATTTGGAATTAAATTTGGAATATCTTCTATAGTCACGATTCGACTCGGAAAGAGGTTGATGCCTCTATTCCCCAATCTACCCACTTTAAAAAGTTTAGCAAAAGCGCATATTTCATTGGATTTTGAATTTGCCATCCAATTTCCATGATAAGCACTTGTTGCTCTTAGTTCCTCCAATTCATCCGAGCAAGGTCTAAAATCCTGCAATCCGGGGTCCCAGATTGATGTATGCGCCGCTGGAGCTTGCCGTCCTTTCGGTAGCACCTTATTTGTGAAACTACTAATATCACTACTATCCAAAAAATAGTCTAGAGTGGCTTTTCTGTAGAATACTTGTAGTTTTGCAGTTTGTGTGCTTAACTTTTGCACATCCGCAAGTGCCATATTCAGCTTTCCACTCACAAAATCCACCTGCGCTTTAATGGATAGATCAGTATTCCGTATATCTACACCTACTAAATGCTCCTTCCAATCGCTAATTCTCTGGGTTAAGAATGCCGGAGAGACCCCATTAGTTGCGCTAGTATTGAATCCTTGATTGCACTTTGAACCTGCTAACCAAAAATTGAGCAATCTTACTACATTATCCGGAACACTTGGAAGCATGTTTCCAGTACGTATGTCATCCTCCATATTGATCGCTTTCTTTTTCCGTCGCTTATCTGATTCAAATTCGATCGCCGATACATGCATCAATCTTTCTGTTTCCTCAATTGTATAAGCATTGGATACATCGGAAGCCTTCTTTGTTAGTCCATCATCCTTTTTGATCTTGATCCAATCTTTCCAGAAATCGTTGCTTTCTGAGGTACCATTGAAGTTTGGATCATGATTGTTACGAATATGAGCTTCTTGAAGCCAATAAAGGCTTTTTTGCATCTCTCTTATTTTTTTCTCCAGGGATAACCGTAAATATCTCAATTTTGTTGGGACAGGAAGGTTATTGAAAAGTTTAAAGCCATTCTTCTTTCGTAAATTTCCTCTTATCGTGCCTGCAGAATCATTACTATTCTTTTCTTCCATAAGATTTAGATCCATCATGATTGTTTTTATCGATTCGTTATATTTATTGAGAATATATGACAGTTCTGCCGCATTCGAATCTGATATTTCGATCAATTTATTCGAAGGTCCATGCGTATTTTGATGCAAGCCTTTCGACCACAGATCAGCGAATAACTTTTTTATTCTGTTCTCCAGGTCTGATAAATGTGAATTTGATCGAACTGAATCATCTCCAGTTCTCTTCTGGAGCTCCATGTACATGTCAGCCTGCTCTTTAAATTTCCTACAATTCTTAAATTGAGAAGTATCGAAATTAATGTCCCTGCCAAGTATGCCACTTTGTTTCATCTTGATAGAGAAAATTTTATTATAGGAATATTTCACCTTGCTATTTCCACTGCAATTGTTATTCTGACTAAATCTAGAGAGTGAACAAGTGATCAATGAGTGATCAGATGGAAAATAATTCGCCCCCACATCCCTCTGAATCTTAGCATTCAAACACACTTTATCAAATTTCTCATCTTGAGGAAAGAAGATGTGATCTATTCCTCTTGCGCCTTCCTTTCCAAATCTAGTTACGTAAGGAGTATCGGGGTTTCTGTTTCTGACGATGGATTCATGAGAATTACTAAGTCCGGTCACTAAACCGCCCTCAGTTGGGTCCTGTCTAAAATTGCCGAAATTATCTTTATCCAGTTTGCTTATGGTTTCTTGGAAGTCCCCCAAAACCAAGGTAAGCATGTCTGGATACTCTGATTTCCATTTTTTGAGAATTTTTTGAACCAACATGTTTGTGATTTGTAAAGGAGGGTGCGCTTGTTCCTCGGGTAGCTGCTTGTAGGACGCATCCCGTGTGGGAGCATAAACAGAAATAATCCCTAACTTAAACTTCTTTCCGAGATCGAAGGCAATCGAAGCGATCCGTCCGTATTGAAGGCTTTGAAAAGGTAGAAGAATTTGCCCACCCCATTTCCAGGAATCAAATAATATCATTTGAAAAGGGGTTTCATACGCGGTAATTCTCGCTGACTCAAGCTCCAACCTTTGAAAAGCCTTCCACGATTCAGAGGCTTTATGAGAACTTGCATATGGTTCTTGGATTGAAAGAAAGCTAATCTTTTCTCTGATCAAGAGTTCGGCAGCAGTAATGTGATTATATTTGTTCCGAACATTGAAAGAAGCAATTATGTCGACATTTTCCTTCTCCAAAGTCTCCCGAGGTTCTGGCTGTGGTAACGAAACATTTTCCCCAAGTAAATGAGCAATGTCATCTTCTTCCAAAAAAGAGATGACTGGATCAACTTTCGGGGTTTCTTCCGATGATGCGAGAGAGATGGATGAATTGGACGAACAACTAGAGTCACTTATATCCATGTCTGAATCAGATTGAGAATGCGCCGACTCATCAAAGTTAGATGCTGTAGGGTTGACCTCAATGTGGGTTTTCTCGTTATTGAGTAAAGACATATTAGTCAATAAGAAATCATCTCCTTTATGTTGTGATGAAATATGCTCGAAGTCTGATAACGAAGAACTATCAGTTACCGTATCCGGAGAAAACAGATCGACATAGAAATCCCTTGTTCTGTTGTCCATTTCTCTATGTGAAGAACATATGTCGCAGTTCTCTGTTTGCACAAACTGTAGAAAGTTAATGTCTTGATGAGACGACATTATAAGCGCTTTCTCTTTATATTCCGAAAAATTGGTTTCCAAATTGAATTATCCGAGCTATCAGATAGGTCGCCAGGGTCAGAATCGTCCGAATCAAATTTAATTTTGCGATTAAATGTATTGACGTCAGGAGATTGTTGTCGATTAAAATAGGAGGAAAACGAAGTATGATCCGAATTGGAGCTGGAAGATGAGGTCTCTAGAATGGAGAATTTTTTGATGGGGCTATTATTCTCCTTCTTAGATAAGAACTGAGGAGGAGAAGTCTTAGACGTTGAGATGGTTCTGGGTTCTCTTTTAAAGGAAATTTCTGGAGACTTTGTAGGAGTACAAGAAATTAAGTAGGTATCTAATGAGGAGCTCGCTATTAATTTCTCCAACCAGTCTTGTAAAAATAAGATTCGGTTTTGGTTGGCGATAAAAAGTCTACCAGAGATATCAGTAGCACGGCAGAGATGAAGTAATTCGAGGTGAATGTTGACTACAGTTGAGTTTCGATCGAATGGGAATCTTAAGGCTCCGCCGTATGTAATAGATCTACAAATTTCGGTGAAATATCTGTAGGATTGAATCCTTGAATCAATATTTACAACGTCAATCGGGCTCGTGGGTATAGCTTGTACTGTTGGAAATAAATTATACCGTTGCAGGATCGACCACACGGATGGGAAGAACGTAATAATATAATCAGTAATATTTGACCACACAGCTTCAATTTCCCAATTAAAGCGTTGTTTGATGTTTTTTTCAATTGCTGATGTAGAATGAAGTTTGCTCAGAGAAACTTTAATTCCAACTATACCGGATATATTGCACCGCAAATATGCGTTGTCCTGAATGTAGTCAATTTGTTGCCGAACGGTGAGATTGTCTGTTTTGATTGCACAGAGTTCCTTTTTCAGCCACATAAAGATATGCGAAAATGTGGTGTCTAAAGATTTTCTCACGGGCTGAATCTTATTTTCAATTCAGAAAGCAAATTGTTCCGTATTACTCTTATGCCTCTTATCCGGTTGTCAACTAGAACAATACCAGGTGTCCACAAAAACAGAAACGAACTCAAAACTATACGGGAGAGGCCTTGAGGATATGCGACGAAGAAAAGAGGTAGGCAGAATTCAAGCGAGAAAGCTGCACTTCCAACTTAGTACTGGAATCAGTAGGTGCTATATCAAGAGAGGGTTCGAACGGGTATATTCGTCGTTCCTATTTCCACCACGTAATTAACTCTTGATGGTAGGTACTGTATCACGTAGATCTCAAGAATAATGATATCCAACCCAATAATAAAATTTCTAATGACGTTGTTCCGGACCAATTGCTGTTGATTAATTTGAATCGAAATTTTCAGAACTTTCGGGCGTAGTTGAAAGTTCGAAATATGGAAGTAGCG
>Ga0209092_10005299_pt1 | contig 10475 bp, 6 predicted proteins | sample FraStrMetagenome_FD_187446 | JGI IMG/M metagenome (GOLD analysis project Ga0209092, IMG submission 187446) | Marine eukaryotic phytoplankton communities from Arctic Ocean - Fram Strait ARC3M Metagenome (SPAdes) (version 2) | ecosystem: Environmental > Aquatic > Marine > Oceanic | place: Fram... | reverse complement strand
AGAATAAATAAATTAAATGAAAAAAATAAAAAAAGCACAAGTAAGTAAAGACGTTGAGAACGCTAAGAATAAAGCTGCACTTGACGGAGACATTAAGACTTACTTTACAGAGAGAGACAAGACTATAAACATTGGGATTGGTAAAAAAGAAGACACTCGTGCGATAGCTGAAGCAGAAGCTGAGGTAAAAGAAATGCTATACAAAGCATCACTAAAGGATGTAGAGATAGATCCTAACATAGAGCCTATGTTTAATACTCTCTTTCTTACAGCACGTAGGAATAGAGTAAGGACTGAATCTGGACTACTTATGGCAAGCTCTCTTATAGATGGCAATGCTCAAATTGACTTTGCTGAGAATCAAGTAGTTATGGCAGCAGGCCCTCAAGTACAACAGGCGCTCACAGGATCAGAGGTTGTTATAGACTTCGAATCAATGAGAGTTAAGCTATCTGAGAACATGTCACAGAAAGTAAAGAAGGATAGTGAAATTAAAGTACCTATCATAGTAATAAATGACACAGAGTACATTCATGTATCTGAAAGGAACCTTAAATATATATCTAAGAAAGTATGAAAGTAGAAATGAACACACTCCACAAGTTAAAAGAAGGAGTAGACATATTAGCTAATGCTGTTGCAGTAACAATGGGGCCTAAGGGGCGTAACGTAGTTATACGTAAGCCTGGTTTAGATCTGCAGGTCACTAAAGATGGTGTAACTGTAGCTAAAGCTATAGATGAGCTAGATGATGACTTAAATGATATTGGTGCTAACATGGTAAAAGAAGTTGCTGAAAGAGCTGGAACATTATCTGGTGATGGGACAACTACTGCCACAGTACTAGCTCAAGAGATTATAAGATTAGCTGTACAGAATATTGCTGCAGGATCTAATCCTATAGACATTAAAAGAGACATGGATAAAGCTCTTACTGAAGTAGTAGAGTCGTTAAAGTCACAATCAAAGGATATTGAGCTAGGAAGTAAAGAGTTAGCTAACGTAGCTTCTATATCTGCTAACAATGACGAAGAGTTAGGTAATTTGCTTGCAGAATTATTTAATACTGTAGGTAAATCAGGAGTAGTAAGCATAGAGCCTTCTGCCAATCATGAAACTTATGTTGAAACAGTTTCGGGTATGCAGTTTGATAGAGGATTTATCTCTCCACTTTTCGCTACCACTCCAGACGGAGCACAGTGTGAATTGGTTAAGCCTATGTACTTAATTAATAATGGTAAGCTAAATGATCACGGACCTATTATGATGGTGTTAGAGCTAGCTAGAAAGGTTGGTAGACCACTAGTTGTAATAGCTGATGACGTAGATGGACAAGCATTAAATCAATTACTAGTTAATACTATACACAGAACACAGCAATCAGTAGCTATTAAGTCTCCTGGATTCAGTGAAAGTAGATATGACTTACTTACAGACCTTGCTATAGTAACAAGAAGCATGGTATTTGGAGAAGGAAGCGAATATACACTGGACATGTTAGATAAAGATAACATAGAAGAGGAAATGTTTGGTGGATCTGAAGCAATAAGCGTGGATAGAGGCAATACAGTTATAGTAGATGGCTACGGAGAAGCGAAAGTAATTGAGAGTAGGGCTGCTACACTCGAAAAACAAGTGGAATTAGCTGAGTCTGCACACGAGAAGAAGCAATTAAACTCTCGTATAGCTAAGCTATCAGGAGGAGTAGGTGTGCTTTACATAGGTGCAAATACACCCGTAGAGGCTAAAGAAAAAAGAGATAGAGCAGACGATGCTTTGTGTGCCGTACAGGCAGCCATTCAAGAAGGTGTAGTGCCTGGTGGTGGTTTGGCGTTGCTAAATGCAAAGGCAGCTGTAACTCCAGGATCCATAGGGGCTAACATCATCATGAAGGCTTGTGAAAAACCTATGAAGACTATTGCAGAGAACTCTGGTACAAACGGAGACGTAATAGTTGCTGAAGTTTCTAGGTCAGAAGATGGAATTGGATACAATGCTAAGACAGGAGAGTACGAATATTTATATGGTGAAGGTGTAATTGATCCAACTAAAGTAACTAGGGTAGCTTTAGAAAGCGCAGTGAGTGCTGCAGGAATGGTTATATTGACAGAATGTGCAATTTATTAATAAATAATTAGGCAGTAAAGGTATTTTTTTGTATCTTTGCTGCTTATTAATAGCCCGTAACACACATACTATTAGAGGCTCACTTGACAAGGTGGGCTTTTTTTTGTATATTTGCAAATAGAAGAAGAACCAAAACAGAGAACAAATGAATTTATTTCAATTAAATAGCACTACTTATCAGGTAGAGTTCAGCCCGCAAGCCTTATTGATAAAGGAATTTGCTGAACTATGGAGATGTGATAAGAGTAAAAGTAAAGATATGGCTACTAAAGAGTTAGGATATATATTTTATATGACTGACAGTAGAAGTACATACATGTATATACTAGATGAAAAAGAAAGATCTGAACAAATATTGAATGATCTTGATATGGCAGACTGGATAGAAGCTCCATACATACAAGAATGTATAGCTAGATATAGAGAGTTATCGCAAACAACTAGTACTATACTTCTAGAAAGCACAAGGGGCGTTGTAGAGAAGATATCTAACTTCTTAGCAGTAATAGATCCTAATGAAAGAGATGCAAGAACTAACAAGCCAGTGTTTGCTATTAATGCAATTACAAAGGCTGTTGCAGAAGTGCCTAAATTAGTTAAAGCACTTAATGACATAGAACAAGAAATTATTAAAGAAAAAGCTCTTAAAGCTCAGTCTGGAAATACTAGTGTCGGAATGTTTGATGACAATGGAATGTAATGGAAGGAACTAACTATAGGATATTTAATAAATATCAGACAGAGCTTACTGACGAGTTACTAGACTCTTTACCTGCAGAGGAAAAGAATGATCTACTAGAGTATATAGACTCTATAAAATTTATACAAAACCTTTCTAATGTTGATAGAAAGTATGCTAAGGATCTAATTAGATGGGATAATCCATTTGGTCCTGACGTTGAAGAAGATGATATGCCAGCTAGAGTAAAAGATTCTAAAGGTAGAATAGCTGTAGACTTGGCAAACCCTCACATATTAGAGGATATGGATTTCTTTAGAGCTCCAGCATTGCATTTTGAGAAGCACGGTAAATACACTAAGCTCTTTCCTAATGCCAATCCAAACTCAGATTACTTTAAGTTCTGGGCAGAAGAAGCTAGAAAGTGTAGAGAAGGACATACAAGAGATTATGATGGTGAATGGATACCAGGAACATATTATTTTATGTTAAACTATGCTCCATTACTTAGAACAGAGGTAATAAAAGGAACTAAAAGAGCTGACAGGGTAGAAGCATTTGCTTATGTCTATGATGCAGATTACTGGTTTTTTCATTACTGTGAGATAGCAAGAGCTAAAGGTATGCACGGGGCTAACCTTAAAAGAAGGGGTTGTGGATATTCTGTTAAAGCATCAGTAATGCTGGGTAAGAATTTTGTACTAGGTGATACTAGTAAAGCAAGACAAAAAGTAAAATCATTTGCAATAGCGAATGAAAAAGAATATTTAACTAAGGATGGTATATTAAATAAGTTTATTTCAGTAATAGACTTCTGTGCTACCCATACACCTTTCCCTAGAGTAAGAACTCTAAAAGATTCTCTTAATGATATGCATTGGAGAATGGGACGGAAAGATAATAAAAAAGGAACTGAGGTAGGAATACTTAATGAAGTTCTAGGAGTTACATTAAAGAATGATCCACAAAAAGCCCGTGGTAAAAGGGGTGCTTTAGTATTGTGGGAGGAAGCAGGTAAGTTTGATGACTTCTTAACAGCTTGGGGTATTGCTAGGCCATCAGTAGAAGAGTCTGGATTTGCATTTGGATTTATGATGGCAGGTGGAACAGGTGGTGTAAAGGGAGCAGCCTTTGAAGGATTAGAAGAAATCTTTTATAACTCATCTGGTCACAATATATATTCTATTCCTAACGTATTTGATAAGAATACAAATGGTAAGGGACAATGTGCCTTCTTCTTTGGAACATATCTTAATTATAAAGGTAAGTTTGATAAAGATGGCAACAGTGATGTAGTAGGAGCAATGATACAGATTAACAAAGAGAGATCTAAAGTTAAGTATGGATCAAGTGATGTTAATGCTATAGTACAAAAGAAAGCAGAGGAACCTATAACTCCTCAGGAAGCTATTATGCGTACAGAAGGTACAGCATTCCCAGTAGCAGACCTAAGAGATTATCTAGAGGAAATAATGCCTCAGATAACTGAGTTTACTGATAGTCACTATGTAGGACACTTAACATACGGAGATAAAGGTTTGTTAAAATGGAATACTGACTTAGCTATGACTCCAATTAGAACATTCCCTTATACTGTAAAAGGTGGGAACAATTCTGACGGAGCTATTGAGTTATTTGAGATGCCTCAGAAAGATAGAGATGGTAATGTCTTTGCTGGAAGATATATAGCTGGTATTGACCCTATTGATAATGACTATACTGTAGGAGGGTCTCTCGCTAGTATATTTGTATTTGATTTATGGACAGATAAGATAGTAGCTGAGTATACAGGAAGACCTGTTATGGCTGATGACTTTTACGAGACATGCCTTAGACTAACATCATATTATAATGCAGAAGCAAACTATGAGAATAACCTTAAAGGTTTATTTTCTTACTTTTCTAATCACAATGCATTATATCTGTTAGCTGACAGTCCAGAGATATTAAGAGATATGGAGATAGTTAAGACTGCTCTGTATGGCAACAGATCTAAAGGTACTAGAACTACTAAAGAAGTTATTAAACTTGGCAAAACTTTACAGCGTCAATGGATGATGTCTCAATATGAATTAGAGACTTATGATGAAGAGACTGGGATAGAATCATCTACCTCAACTCAAAACCTTAGAAGAATAAGAAGTATTGGGTACATAAAAGAATGTATAGCATGGAACCCAGATATAAACACAGATAGAGTGTCCGCAATGGACATGGTAATGATTCTAAGAGAGGATAGAGCCAAATATATAGACAAGTATGATGAGGAGCAAAATAAGCCAGCTAACGATCTAATGGGAGATGAATTCATAGATCAGAACTGGATGAAAGCTATTGGTGGAGCATCAAATAACAATGCTTGGAATATATAATAGCTATAATAAAAAAAAGAATAATAAATAATATTTAATTAATTTTACAAAAAAAATAATATGTCATCAAACAAAACATTTCCTAGACAAAAGCTTTCTTTTAAAAAGAAAGGTCAAGCATGGAGGAAAGAACACTTAGATTGGGCTGACAAGAATAGCTTCTTAGGGAGTGAGTCTGTAAGAAAAAAGTTACGTGATAAAGTAATAAATCAAAATCTTTATGACGGAGTATTGGATATGAGAGATCTAAAAATGATCCTTAACCCAGGAGAAATGGAACAACACTTAATTCCTAATGCTATTCAGCACTACCCTATAATTACTCCTAGAGTAAATGTATTGGTAGGGGAAGAAAAGAGACGTAAGTTTGACTGGTCTGTTTCTATTACCAATCCAGACACTTTATCTTCTATAAAGAAAGATAAAAAAGCTATGCTTGATGCTAAGTTAAATGAGCTGTTAACAGATGAAGAAATGTCTGATGAGGAAGCTGAAAAAGCTTTAGCTGATTATGCAGGTTATGTTAACATGGATTATCAGGACATAAGAGAAAAAAGAGCTAACTTATTACTAAGGCACTATATAGGTGCTCTTGATATGAAGGTTAAGTTCCAGGCAGGATTCAAAGATGCTTTACTGGGTGCTGAAGAAATGTATATGTTTGACATAGTCAATTCAGAAGTTACATTTGAAAAGCTTAATCCACATAAAGTATTTACTTTAAGATCAGGTAGTTCTAATAAAATAGAAGATGCTGATGTAATCGTTATAGATGACTACTGGAGTCCAGGAAAGATACTTGATCATTACTATGAGGATCTTGATGGCAAAGAGGTTGATCTGTTAGAAGGTACTACAGGAACAACTAGTAATGGTGATGCTGACGGAGAAAATGTACAGATAGATGATATACAAGGAATGAAGATTCTTACAGAAGGTAAGATAAATGCATTCTTAGAATCTAGTGGAGTATATTGGAATGGCGGTAGAGGTAAAGGACAATACACTGATGCTGATGGAAACATAAGAGTATTAAGAATGTTCTGGAGATCTAAGAAGTGTATATACAAAGTAAGTTACTTTGACGAAATGGGTAAGCAACAAGTTAAGTACAGATCAGAAGAGTATATCCTAGACAAAGAAATGGGAGAGACTTATGAGAAATTCTGGGTTAACCAATGGTGGAAAGGAGTCAAGATAGGTCAAGATATATATGTACAGATTAAACCTAGAGAAATACAATACAATAAGTTTAACCAGCCAAGCTTTAATTCATGTGGAATAGTTGGTCAGGTTTATAATACTAATGACGGAAGAGCTGTATCGCTAGTAGATAGAGCAAAGCCTTTTCAGTATCTTTATGACATATCATGGTATAGAGTGAATGAAGCATTAAGCAAATATTTAGGTTCTATTGTAGAGCTAGATATAGCTAAGATACCTAAAGACTGGTCAATTACAAAATGGTTATACTTTGCACGTAAGTCTGGTATATCTGTTGTAGACAGTTTTAAAGAAGGTCAAAAAGGAATGGCTAAAGGTAAACTAGCTGGATCAGTAGGAAATACCACTGGTAAAATACTTGAGCAAAGAGTTGGTGATTTTATCCAAACCCATATACAAATGATGGACTTTGCAAAAGCTCAGATGGATGAGGTTACTGGAGTATCAAGACAAAGACTTGGTCAAACTGAAAACAGAGAAACTGTAGGAGGTATAGAAAGAGCTGTTAGCCAATCTAATCATATTACAGAAGAGTTATTCACATTACATGATTATTGTAAGAAAAGATGTTTCCAAATACTTATAGAGACTGCTAAGATAGCTCTAAAAGGAAACACAATGAAGTTTAACTACATAGCAGATGATATGACTCGCCAGTTAATGGAAATTGATGGTGATGAGTTTGCAGAAGAAGAGTATGGTATCCAAGTAACAAATGAAGATGCTATTAATCAAATGCAACAGAAGCTTGATGGTATGGTTCAAATGGGACTACAGAATCAAATGCTTTCTTTCTCTACAGCTATGAAGATATATAACTCTCCAAGTTTAAGAGAAGTTCAGAGAATGATTGAGAAGGATGAGGCTAGTATGAAAGAAAGTCAATCTAAACAAGCTGAGGATCAAAATGCTCAAGCTCAAGCTCAAATGCAACAACAAGCTATGCAAGCTGAACAAGCTGCTAATCTTGATTTACAGAAGTTTAATAGAGAAGATGAGACTAAGCGCTACATAGCAGAGCTTAATGCTGAGACTATTAGAATTGGACAGGAACAAGAAGAGGCAGGGCTTGAGCCTGTAGATGATGAGTCTGCTGACATAGCTAAGTTTGAAAAAGAACTAGGCCTTAAGACTAAGGCTTTAGATCAGGATATGACTAAGCATAACGACCTAATGGCTAGAAAAGATAAAGAAATAGCTATAAGAAGCAGACAGACTAACAAGGCTGCATCTAAGAAGTAAAATTATAAGGGGCAACTGCTTAATGTACTTGCCCTTTTTTTTGGTATAATAACAACAATAAACAACTAAAAAAAAATGAAACAAACACAAAACCAATATTTTGGATTAAAATCTAAAATGCCTAGCAGGATGTTGGCTGGATCTACCTATCTTTGTGAAAACAGTCAAGAGCTGTTTTTATACGGGCAAGACATGCTTCCTGTATTAATAAGCGGAAGCTTGTCTAATACTGAAGAGATTCAAGAATTAAGAGATTTATCTCTGTCAGGTCAATCTGGATATTCACACACAGGAGCTTTTGCTGATAAGCCTCTAGATAACAACTATGTATGGCAAGCAGGAGCAGGTATAAGTTACACTCAAGCTAATGTAGATGCAGAATTATGGAAAGTATTTTCTCTTAGTGATTCAGTACATGCAGCAGTAGACAATCCTTATTGGTCAACACCAACACCTAGCGGAACTACAGGGGTGGGATTATTCCAAGGTGCTAACCTTCCAAACGATGTAACCAAACTATTTGAATTTGACCACGACTTTGATGCAAACTATCCTACCTCTACAGGAACAGGATTCGAAGGAACTACAGGTCGTATCAGATTAAATGATGCAGTATATGGAGACCAATTGAGAGTACGTTTTGATTTTAACGTTATACCTCAAATTGCAAACACAACTGTAGAGCCTGCTTTATGGTATTCAAATAGAAATGATAGTGATGATATTACTTTTACCTTTCCACTAACGGCACAGCCAATATTTTACGGGCAAGGTACAGTAGGTAGATCTTTTCTAAACAGAGTAGAAATATCAGCTTGGATAACAAGTAATGAAGATGTTAATGCGCTGACACTTCCAGCAATTAAATCAGATAACCCTGTAATCATACAACCTTTAGGATTACTAGTAACCTTAATAAGATAATAAAACATGGCAATAAGAATAGTAAGAAATGACGCAGGTAACTGTATTAACTTTTTTGGATCATCTAACCCTACATACTGGAATGCAGTACTAGAAGGAGAAATAAACGAAGACAACCCAAACAATGTTAATGTAGTAAACACTGTAAGAACATTAGAACAAGAAGGAGTAGTATATGAGTTCTTTAACCTACCTTACACAGATTTTGTAGATAAAGATGAAAACACTTTTGAAAATGCTTCAGAGTGCGCTCAATATATAACTGAGAATGCAAATGTCTCTGGTACATCTGGAACATTTATATTCAATCAGACTGACACTTTAGATGCTCAAAGAGAAGCAACTAACACAACTGTACTATTCTCTAACGGAGATATATTTGCAGTTAATTCATTACATGCTAGTGCAGCAAGTAATGGAACAATAACGATTGATACGATTGTAGGAAATAAAGATGTGTACCTTAACTTAAGATATTATAATACATCTGTTAATAATGGTGCGGTATCTTTCAATAATATAAATGCAGCAGTAGATAGGCTTAATGAAGTGCTATCTGGACAGGCTGTAGGAAGTGATCCAGGAGCAGCAGACAGTGATGCAAGCACCGAAAGTGCTGATGGTAACTTTGTAGTCTATGGAGATAGAATTGCTAATGTAGGAGATGTTTATACGTCTACACTAGAAGTAGGAAACTTTGACACCTCTAATGGTATGGTAAGTACTGAAACTATTTCTGAGCCAGGAGAGTACTTTGAATTCATTCAGAATTCAGATTGGAACTCAGCAGGCACTGGATTCACTTTTGGTTTATTTGATGAGACTACTTATGATCAATCTGACTTAGAAGTAGATGTAGCTGGTAATGCTGTAAAGAATATTCTTAGATTAAGAATTAAAAATACAAACTTTGTATTTACTGATCCAGATTCAACTTATGGAAAAATTAATGAACAAGGATTCTCAGATGATCTATCAACTAAACTTACATACAGATTAGGATTAGATTCAACTGGTAGAGCTTATATTGGATACATGGAGAGTGGAAGTTTGGTAATTATAAGTAGAACAGAATCTGTAATAGCTGCTGGAACTGAATTAAAATTTAATGTAATAATGCCTTTGGCAAATGAACTAGATGGAATAGGAGCATTCACTGTTAATACTATTAATGAAGCACCAGCTTTAACTTGGTACTATATAGAGAGTCCTGACGGATCTTTTTACTATCCTTTATTTACTTCTGCTGAACAAGCTAACTATGTAGACGAAGAATACGGAACAGCTGTTCAAGGTTCTGGGGCTTCTCATCAAGATTTATTTCCGGACGAGCAACCTAGTCAAAATATATGGTTTCAGCCTGCTACTTATGGTTTTCACGATGAACCAACTGCACCTGCTCCTTTAACTGGAGTAGTATGGAATGAAATTCTTACCGGGGAAGATGCTAATTATGTACCAACTCCTTACGCAGATAATACTATAAATGTAAATGAATTATCTTCGATTAACTTAGCTATAAAACCAGCGGGAGACGCTGCAACTTATAATGTAACAGGTATACCTACAGGTCTTGCTTTTAATGGACAGAATTTAGTAGGTAATGCTCCGGAGGTACTACAAGACAATGTAACCAATCCCTCAGATACATATACAATAGTAATTACTAAAGCAAATGATTATGGATCAAGTGTAGGAACTCTTACATTAGTAATAGCTAATACAACCGCCCCATCTACAGCTTTAAGTGGATTTACTTGGGATAATACTTCAACACCTTTAATAGATTCTACTACAATGGCTGGCGGCTCAGTTGTTTCTTTTGATGATACACTAGACGAAGGCAAAAGACTTATAATAGATGAAACTTGGGTTGAAACTCATGTGTTACCTAAATTAGTTAATCT
>Ga0209092_10005298_pt1 | contig 10477 bp, 6 predicted proteins | sample FraStrMetagenome_FD_187446 | JGI IMG/M metagenome (GOLD analysis project Ga0209092, IMG submission 187446) | Marine eukaryotic phytoplankton communities from Arctic Ocean - Fram Strait ARC3M Metagenome (SPAdes) (version 2) | ecosystem: Environmental > Aquatic > Marine > Oceanic | place: Fram... | reverse complement strand
TGTGTTACTTCCAGGCACCATGAAATTACCATATTGCATTTCACCTGCATTGTGATTTTCTTTATCTGGTTGAATATAAGCCATCTTTAGTGTTTGTTTGTTTTTATCTTTAATCAAAAAAAAGGGGGCCGAAACCCCCTTGTGTTGAATCAATTTTTATGGTTGAGAACCTAAGAACTTGTAAGTTTGAGCTGCATTAGAAGTTGCTAATGGTAGCTTGTACAATGTATAAGCATCTCCGTTCCATGTAAAGTCTTTTTGACTTGCCATTTGAACTGGTTGATTATTACCTAAATTCGCAACTAATGCAGTAGTTACTAAATCTTCAGGGAAACTTTCATTATTAGGAACAGCTAAGTAGTATAATTCTCTACCACCATAGTTGCCACCTCCTGTTACGAAGTAGTCCCATTGTCTGTAACTATTTGTAATTGTCTCGTTTGCTGAGAAGTCCATTTCACCAACTATTGGCCAAAGACCAGTAGCATTTTCTGCAGTGTATGGTGTTGGGCTATTTGTTACTAAAGCTTCCATTGCTACACCTAAATCTGTTGTGTTAGTTCCTTCTCCATCAATGTAATATATTGCTCCCTCACTTGTTAGATCTGGCGTATAAGTATGTCCTCCGGCTCCACCGTGGAAGAAGTATAACTTGTCAGGATCTGCTGCAGTAACGGCACTCGAACTTGGTGTTGGAGTTGGCGTTGGAGTGTTAGTCGTACTTACCGTTGGAGTTGGCGTTGCAGCTACACATTGTAATAATGATGTAATCTTACCATTGCTATCTATTAAGAAGTCTATTCTATTGTTGTACACCGCATTCTGAGAATCTGCTATTGTATACCATGTATTAGCACCGTCCCATGGTGATGTACATGCTAAATCGCTATAGAACGTATCACCAATTGCTGCATCTGCAACAGTAGTAAATTCAGCGTTGTTACCAAATATTGCCCATGTTGGCTCGTAACACATTGCATCTGATTCACCTTTAGTTTCAGTTCTAGCTGACCAATATCTACTTCCTGTTATAGCGATCTCACTCGAACTTGGAGTTGGAGTTGGTGTCGCTGTAGCAGTTGTGCTTACAGTTGGCGTTGGCGTTGCTGTAGCAGTTGTGCTTACAGTTGGCGTTGGCGTTGCTGTAGCAGTTGTGCTTACAGTTGGCGTTGGTGTTGGAGAAGGTGCGGGTGCAGAACATTCTGCGATGTCTACAATCTTACCGTTTTCAGCTATTTGGAATTCTCTTAATTCAATACCAGATGCTTCTAATGTATCTCCTACACTAAACCATCTATTTCCACCGTTCCATACATTAAGTAAACCTAGGTCATTGTATACAGTATCACCTATTTGTGCGTCTGCAACATTTTCGAATTCATTTAAGTTAGAGTATGCATTAACTAATGGTGTGGCACAAAGTCCGCTATCAGCTTCTCCTTTTTCCATCGTTGCATGTGCGAAGAATCTTCCTCCGTTTGCAGCTGTACTAGTACTTGGCGTTGGCGTTGGCGTTGCTGTAGCAGTTGTGCTTACAGTTGGCGTTGGCGTTGGCTCAGGTGCTTCAAGTGTATAATACCATCTATCATTTAACGATCCATATGCTAATAAGACTGTAGCATCACCAGGAAGATCACTTACTGGGTTTATTTGTTTCGTAAATCTATAAGTTCCAGTATATACAGTTCCATTGTTATTGGCTGTTGGTCCTGTCTGATTTGCACCGCTCACTTCACCGTTATTCATCGATGATGGTGGAGTTGGCGAACTATATCCGTTACCTATAATTGTATATGCAACATCTGTAAACGTTGACTGTGTTGTAAATGTAAATCTATCGTTTGCAGCTGTATTTGTTGCGAAGTAAAACTCTGGCTGTGTTGGCTCACTCGAACTTGGCGTTGGTGTTGGCGTCGCAGTCGTACTTGCAGTTGGTGTTGGCGTTGGTACCGGAGTTCCATCTGCACAACATATTGTAATAGTTCCTGTCATACCTGCATGTGCAGTACATACATACGTGTATGTTCCAAATGCATCTTGTGGTACTTTCCACACTAAATCTGCACCTTGTTGAACTGGTAAACTACCACTAACAATTCCTGCAGCAATATTACCATTAGTATTTGTAATATTTAATGGATGTCCAGCTGTAGATCTTTTGAATGTATAAGTTTCACCTTTACATGCATGTAAATCAGGATTTCTATTGCTTGCAGCATTTTCATATTCTGAATCTTGACCTACTTTATAGAATTCTGCTCCTTCAGACCAGAAATCAAATACTTTTTCATAATCTTGTCCATCGGCACCTGCAGCACCTGCGGCACCATCGGCTCCAACTTCACCTTGAATTCCCTGAATTCCCTGAATTCCTTGTGCTCCAGCTTCACCTTGTGGTCCAGCTGGTCCTTGTGCTCCAGCTTCACCTTGTGCTCCAGCAGGTCCTTCCGGTCCTTGTGCTCCAGCGGCTCCAGCTTCACCGGCTTCACCTTGAATTCCTTGATCACCTTGAATACCTTGATCACCTTGAGCACCATCGGCTCCAGCCGCTCCATTGGATCCAGCTTCACCTTGAATACCTTGTGCTCCAGCTTCACCTGGATCTCCTTTAGCTCCAGCAGGTCCAGTTTCACCTTGAATACCAGCTTCACCTTGAATACCAGCTTCACCTTGAATACCTTGGCTTCCCTGTATTGATCCACCGTTTACCCATTGTGTACCGTTCCACATCCAAAAACTATCATCAGATTGTACTATATAAGCATCTCCTTGTGTATGTGGTCCTGTTAAATTATTTAATATATCTGTATTTGCAACTTCACCTAAGAAATTAACACCTGGTCCTACACCACCTTGGGCTCCAGCAGGTCCTTCCGGTCCTTGCGGTCCAGCAGGTCCAGCATCACCTTGATCTCCTTTAGCTCCAGCAGGTCCTTCCGGTCCTTGTGCTCCATCAGCTCCATTGGATCCAGCTTCACCTTGAATACCTTGTGGTCCAGTGGCTCCAGCTTCACCAGCCTCACCTTGAATACCTTGTGCTCCAGCGGCTCCAGCTTCACCAGCCTCACCTTGAATACCTTGTGCTCCAGCGGCTCCAGCTTCACCAGCCTCACCTTGAATACCTTGAATACCTTGTCCACCTTGAGGTCCAATTCCACCTTGCTCACCTTGAACACCTTGGTCACCTTGCACACCTTGTGCTCCAGCATCACCTTGATCTCCTTTAGCTCCTGGTGCTCCATCAGCTCCAGCAGGTCCAGCATCACCTTGAACACCTGGATCTCCTTTTGCACCAACATCTCCTTTAGCTCCTGGTGCTCCATCAGCTCCATCTGCTCCATCTGCTCCATCAGCTCCATCAGCTCCATCAGCTCCAGCAGGTCCTGATTGCTCAGCTTTATATTCTACCCAACATGCACCTGGATCACTAGAAATACCTAATGAAGCAGCATCTGCCTCAATAAGTGTAAAACCATTGGCTGGAGATGCTTTTTGTACAGTAAATGTACCTTGTGGGTACATATAAACTGCTCTAGCAGCCTGACTTAGTGCTAACCATTCAGTATTACCTTGAGAACCTCCGTTTCCAAAGAAACCTTCAGGTATTAAAGTATATGTTTTCGGTGTTCCATCTCCAGAATCTAGTACTTGTACTACCATACCAACTGATCTCATACCAGTTGAGTAGTCATGTTCTGATTGTGTAAATCCTGAGTAATCATTTCCGTTTTCAGCGTACACAGGAATTGATGTCATATCACTGAATTGAGGTAGTTCTTGAAAACCACCCTTTAAGTTTATCGAATGTACTACACCTTCATTGGCATCACTCCTAGAGATGAAGTTTCCGATTTGTTGTCCGTTAGGCTTAATCATTGTTCAAGTTGTTTATTTTATATTGTTTTTATTATACGTAATCTACTGTTATTGCTACATCTTGTGCTCCAGTGTTCATTCTATATAATGTCCAGTTTTCACTGTTATATGTGAATGATACCTTTTCAGGTGCAATATCTGCTCCTAAACCTCCAACAATTGAAAGTTTGCTATTAACTGTTAAATCAGGAACACCTGCTGAATCAGGAATTGCTATGAAATACCAACTAGCTTGTCCATCAGCTGCATATGAGAAACTAGTTGTACCTGCGTTCCATGTAGAAACAGTACCAAGTTGTCCATAACTACCTGGATTAGCTATCCAATCACCTAAGATTGGACCAAAATCACTTTGTGCTGTATTATCTGAAGTGTATTGTGGCCAATCATTAACTAAATTACCAGTACTTGCGTATGGATAAGTTGATCCTGTTCTTAATAAGTAACTATCAGGAACACCTGCTTCACTCGAACTCGGTGTCGGTGTTGGAGTTGCACTTGTACTAGACGTCGGTGTTGGAGTTGGAGTGTTAGTCGTACTCGAAGTTGGCGTCGGAGTTGGAGTGTTAGTCGTACTTACCGTTGGCGTTGGAGTGTTAGTCGTACTTGCCGTTGGAGTTGGAGTTGCTGTATTAGTTGTGCTTACCGTTGGAGTTGGAGTTGCAGTTGCCGTAGCTGTTGCTGTTGGCACTGGTTCACTCGTACTCGGTGTTGGTGTTGGCGTATTAGTTGTACTCACTGTTGGAGTTGGCGTTGCTGTAGCAGTCGTGCTTACAGTTGGCGTTGGCGTTACTCCCACGCTCGAACTCGGTGTTGGTGTTGGAGTGTTAGTCGTACTTACCGTTGGAGTTGGAGTTGCTGTAGCGGTTGCAGTCGCAGTTGGTACAGGCTCACTCGTACTTGGCGTTGGAGTTGGCGTTGCTGTAGCGGTTGCAGTTGGTGTTGGTATGTCTATGCTACTATCATTAATAATAACATCAACATTTAATTCACCTGTTGCAACATTAATAGAATCTAAAGCATCTAATGTCATAGTAAGAGTTTCAGCACCTTCAGTTAAGTTATCTGCTTTAATACCTATACTTACATCACCCATATTAGAATCATCTATTGTGAATGTTCCGTTCATTAATCCAGAATTTACTAGATCATTACCGTCAATTCCAGTAAGTGTATAACCTACTGTTGTGAATTCTGGAATATTTACTGTAGTTACAGCGAATAATATACTTAAACCTTCGTCTGTGTTTGGTACACTTGCTGTTAAACCTACATAACCTTGGCTTTCACTTGATGTTGGTGTTGGCGTTGGTGTTGCGCTTGTACTTGCCGTTGGAGTTGGCGTTGGTGCAACAAAACCACCTACAGTGGTCAAATTACTATTAATAATACATCCATTTGCATCTACTGCTCTTATTGAATAATCTCCTGGAGCTAAACCACTAGTTCCGAGAGTATCATTAGGATCACCAAACGTGTATGTTTCGAGACTGGATGTCTGATTATTACTGAAATACGTATATGCAGCATCAGGAATAATGTCACCGTTTACATCTAATAATGTATATACATATGGTGCTGTACCGCCTGAAACTGTAATAGTAACTGTTCCGTTGTTAAAATTTGCCATTTTTTATGTTTTTATTTTCTTTTTATATATATCGTTCATTTAATATTAATATCATAATTCATCAGAAATATGACCAGTATTCCATACACCTACACCAGATGTCATGTTTCCAGTACTGTCATATTCATCTAATGTAACTCTTACTGCTTCTACATTTTCTATTATAACATCTGCTGCAGCGTATACTCTAATAGCAGCTGTTTTATATCCAGTGCCTTGTTCTGTTCCTATTTTAAATATATTAGTATATGGATTTAATACTGTATTAGGTTGAGCTGATGGTACTGGAGATGAAATGTTATTAGGATCTGATAACTCAATACCAAGAACTTGTATATCACCTTGTGACCAATCTCCTGTAATAGTATAACCTACTGTCGTACCTGGTGCAGGATCATAACCATTAATAGCTTGAATTGCAAATTGCATATATTGAGGTGGATTACCAGCTTCTGATTCTTCTACAGCTGCAGGTATAACGCTCATCGAGTATCGATCATTATTCGATGGTGTATTGGTATTAGGACCTGACATTTGACATCCTTTCCAAATTCTATATTCTTCAAGTAATGCAGCGTCTAATGGTTGTATTTCACTAACTAATTTTAGGACATGTCTTCTGCGATGAGTAGAACTTAATAAAGGATCTGATGTAAATGAATTACTTATTGAAGCTTTTTCTTGAAAGAAACTTCCGGTGCTGTACTGAGGAGTCTGACAATCAGGATTATTTGCTTCCCAATCAGCTAATACTTGCAACCATGCTTGATCATCATCATAACCTAACATAGGATAAACTGCACTTGTGGTTGGTGTTGGTGTTGGTGTTGGCGCTGCTTCACTCGAACTTGGTGTTGGAGTTGGTGTTACTTCACTCGAACTTGGTGTTGGTGTTGGCGCTGCTTCACTCGAACTTGGTGTTGGAGTTGGTGTTACTTCACTCGAACTTGGTGTTGGAGTTGGCGCTGCTTCACTCGAACTTGGTGTTGGTGTTGGTGTTCCTGCATGAATCAAACTATCTTGTGCTACTATAGTATCTACTACAAATGTTACACATGGATCTTCAGGTGTTGAAGTAATTGAATCTACAATAAATGCACATACACCTGAATCTTCAGAACTAATAGTATCTACAACAAATTGACACCATTCTGAATCTGTAGAAGTAATACCATCATGATGATCAGTTACAAAGAATTCACAGTGGAAATGATCGCAACAACTTAATATCCAAATATATTGATTTACGCTATATCCTTTTGATTGATATTTTGTAAAATCGTCATCATCTGCTGTTATTTTATGGAATACTAATGATTTTCCAATATCGTCATCGCTTAATGTTAAGTCTGCGTTAGATCCGAAAATTCTAAATCCAGCTTGAGTTTGCTCGTTTAGGATTAAATTGTAATCCATTTCGGCATGTGTAAGTGGTCTTCCTAGATCATGAGGTTGTATTGCAATATACTTACCATTTACATAATTTCTATGTAAACCGTGTACGAAATTGTATTCCTCAATTGTATTTAGTTGTAGTGGCATTTATATGTCTTTCTTTTTATCTATTTAGTATATATTCATGCACGATCTCAGCTTGTCTTAAAATGTTTTATATTGGCTATAAAAGTCAGCGATAAGCTCTGAATAATATTTATTTTTTATAAGTTCTATGTATTCGCAATCGTTAACATAATCACCCTGCAGTTCTATATAACTAAAACATACATAATTGTCAAACAAAAATGATATTCTTTCTACTTTAGCAAAAATAGCTTTAGTTGCTGATATACTTAAACCATTTAGATCTGCTTGTTTAGCACTATCTAATAATCTTCTTAAATTATTAACAAAAATAGAGTGTGTTGATATTGGTGTTGTAACCTCATATGCTAATAAAGTCCACACTGATTCATCTCCAGTTGCACATTCACAATCTTCATTATGCCAATTATATGCATAGTTTGTTTCTATAAAAGTTCTAAGTTCTGCTACACTGTTAAATCTAGGTTGCGTCTTAGTACCATAGAAAGCTGTTTTATTAAATAAAATCTTGGACACTGGTCCATCGTTTTCGTTTACAGTCTTTAATACCTTGTAAGCCTCTATTAATGAAATTCTATCAAATACCATTCTTTTACTGGTTTAATGTTAGGTTAGTTACCATATATCCTATTACACCTATTGCTGCAGTGAATAGTGTCCAGAATATTTTAGTGTAAGTTGATTTCCATTGTATTAATGATTTGTGCTCATCAACTAATTTTTCAAAATCTCTAGAATCTCTCTCTTGTTGTTTTCTCCAATCTGTATTTTTTGAAATCTCAACAATAGCGCCATCATAAGGATTAAGTAATCTTTTCTTTAATTCAGAAACGTCTTCTTTCATGTCGTTCTGATTTCCTATTACTTGTTTAATAGATGCTTCTAATTGGATATAATTAGGATCTTCCATTTTAGCCTTAAGGCTAGAAAATGCTTCTAATAATTCTCTTACTAATTCGTTATTTGATTTATCATTTGACATATTATTATGATGGTTTATTTTTATCTTTAAGTGTAGTCTGTTCTTGGATCCATCTTTTACCCAATGGATTTTGAATAGGCTTTCTAATATGCTTTGCTATTTGTTTTTCTACTTGTGATAGAACATCACCACCAAATGCTGAATTATCTACGATTAACATTCTATTCGCACCAAATAGTTTTTGAAAATGTCCTAAATTGTCTTGTACGTCTTTCCACATTTTTTCAACCATAGAATCATCAAGCTTACGCTCTCTCATTTGGTTTCTTTCTAATGCTATTTCTAATGAAGTATTTACAAACACCATATAAGTATCATAACCTAAATCTTGATATAATTTTCTGTGGCCTCTGATCTTATCAAAATTCTTACCAGTTCCATCAATTACTTGACCCAATCTTCCGTTAAGATAATTGTCTTGTAGCTTCTTAGTAATTCCTTTGGCTCTATCTCTAATTGCCATTACTTTTACCCATTCTTCTGGATTCTTAGCTAATTTTGCTAATTCTCCTGCATCATAACCAGCTTTCTTAAGTCCCTTTTCAAATGCATTATCATTATTTACAAGTTTTAAACCAGTTGCATACGATACTGAACTTACTGCTCCCTTTGGAAAGTTAAATAATTCTGTTGCAACATATGATTTACCAGAGCCTGGTCCACCTGCCATAAAAAACGCCTTAAGTATTCCCTGATCGTATACACCTTCGTTTAAACTAGCTTTTTCAGTCAAGAATGTACTATAATTCTTAATAATCTTCATAATTTAGGATTTAATTTATAGTCTATATATCCTCTCACAAAAGGCATAAAAAAAGGAATGACTGTGTCATTCCTTCTTATTATTAAATTAAATTCTATTATTAAATTAAAGTGGCCAAATCATTACAGTTCCAGCATCGTACCATTCGCTGTACCAACCGAATTTGTTGATTTGTTGTTCGAATTTATTAAGAACACCTAATTCATAATTTTTATGATCTTCTGTGTAATAGTCGTATATTATTTTACCTTTATATGTATCTCTGTCTTCTCCAGAAACCCATACTCCACCTTCACTGCCATTAAATTCTTCAGTAGTAGATACAAAGGTTAATGAAAATTTAGTTTGTAAGTGATCTATAAAATCATCTCTGTCCATTTTAGCTTCTTTAACCATCTTAGATTCTTTGATGACAACATTAAATGGTAAATCATCAGCTTCTCCGTAACCATCGCCTTGATGCATACCGTACCACTTTCTTCCATCTGTAAAATAGAACCATCCGTGAGCAACGTCATGAACAACATCGAAAGATCTGTTTAATTCTACTCTAACTGATTTACCTCTACCTCTTGCTAAATACTTTAATACTGGAACACCGTCGTCCCATTCTTTAGTAGTTGTCGTTGCTGTAATAGTTACTGATTTACCCTTAAGTGTTGCAGTGTATAATTCACCAGAAACGTCGTCTGCTAGTATTTCAGTAGATGATTTATCTTCATTTAAACCATTGTCAAATGTTTCATATACAACACTTTCGTTTGTCATATCTTCAATAGCAATTTTATTGTACTCTTTTGCGTATCTGTTCCATAGTGATGATTTAGCAAAATTATCAATTATATCAAATACACCGTCGTTACCTATTGTTGCATTACTGTCTGCAAATTGATCTGCTAACCATCTTCCTCCTTTTGAGTTTAAGAAATATAAAGCGCCTGCATCTGTAAATCCAAATGAAGATACTATATATGCAAATGTATTTTTCCAAAACTCTTCTTTCTGTGCGTCTTTATAAATATTATCTAATGTACCATAAAATCCATATACATCATTAATATCGTTATCGCTAAATTGATCTTTTTGACCAAAATAAAACCTTTCAGATACTTCATTTGAAATAGACTCATTATAAACAACAAGACCTTCGTTATCTTCTATTGATAATTTAGCTTTTGGAAATTCTTTCTTTACACCTTCATAATGTGCAGGAATTGCATCCATTATTGAAACTAATTCTTGATTAATTACTTTTCCATTTTCAATAGAAACTATTGACCATGGTCCAGCTTTAGCTCCTTTTCTAACACCTTTCATAATGTTTGCCCATTTACCTTCATTGAGTTCTGTAAGCTGTTCGTCAATTGCAGCAGGATATTTAGTATCTTTTGCTAATTTCAATAAAGCTTCAAGATCTTTCATATTATTTCTATCATACTTATCAGCGTTCTTCTTATCTTTAAATATAGCAGAAGTAACAACTCCGTTATCGTCGATCATGATGATAATACCTTTTTTACCAAAGTGTCTTTCATCTTGTACATTTAATGCAGACGTTTTAGCTTCAGTAACTGTTGATTCGTTACATAAAGAATGTAATTCCTGTGCAATCTTTTTTGCTTTAGAACCTTTATGTCCGTATGCTTCGACTGTATCTAATGCATCTTCCATTTCCATTCCATGT
>Ga0209092_10005297_pt1 | contig 10478 bp, 8 predicted proteins | sample FraStrMetagenome_FD_187446 | JGI IMG/M metagenome (GOLD analysis project Ga0209092, IMG submission 187446) | Marine eukaryotic phytoplankton communities from Arctic Ocean - Fram Strait ARC3M Metagenome (SPAdes) (version 2) | ecosystem: Environmental > Aquatic > Marine > Oceanic | place: Fram... | reverse complement strand
TCAATATACCGGTATCTATTATTATATATATGTACCTGATACTGATACACTGATACTGATACCCGAGACTCGAGACTCGAGATGCTGATGATTCTGATAATGGATGTGTGGATGTGTGGATGTGTGCTGTGTGATCAATACGACGACGTACTTGGTACACATTACACATCATACATCATACATCATACATCATACAATCATCATTCATCTCTGCGTACAATTGAAATTCACATTTCTCATTTTTTCCAAAGAGCCACAAACCAGACAGTCAATTTGTGTTCTAGCCTCTCTCTCTCTCTCTCTCTCTCTCTCTCTCTCTAGCTACCGGTAGATAGTGATTGCAATATATATATATAATAAGATATAAAATATTCATATATAGATTGATAGATACAACATGCACCAACAAATGAGATTCATTCCACAATGCATCTTAATTTGCCTTTGCTCCACCATTCAACTGCTTCGATGCGATGCATTTGGTGACGTACCTTTACTTCATCATCATCATCATCCTCGTACTGCATCACGATCGCGGGGTACCACATCTCGTTTGTATGAAGACAGGGAAGGGGATGAAAATCGAGACAATGAGGGGGTACCAGATTCAATACCGTTGGTTAAAATTGACGATGGTGGTTCGGACTTGAATGATCGATTTAAGTACAAAGTTCATGCGTTGATGGGGTCATTCGATCCAGTAGGTGGTGCGCCGGATGATGAGAATCAAAATGGAAATATTTTGAATGCCATGTTGACGTTTCCGACACAATATACTTTTAATGTTGTTGGGAAGACACCTGTGCGTAGTGAAGAGAGTGTTGAGCGGTTTATTGATGACGTTAAGAGGATCGTGAGTGAGCGATCGGGAGATCCTGTGGACGAAATGATGTGTGTCTCAAAAGCACGAGGAAAGAATTTTACCAAGGTTTCTATTACTGCAATGGTAGAATCTTCGGCTATAATCAACGACATTTATGATTCCTTATCTGAAATCAGTGTGATGCGATTTTGAAAAACATCCTTTTTTGTTAACAATTCGTCAACAGAAATGGCACTACCGTGAGCGCCTCATAATGATGACGCATCTATATTAATGCTCATTCCCTTTACAGGTGCATCCGCGTATCTTCTTTCTCCCTTCAGTTCAGATACAAGTAACGATTCATTCGATCAAGTATAGAACGTTGATCATTGTCGTCTGAGTCTGTTAGCATCCAAGATGATTATTTAGGACATTAGAGACACAGGGAGGAAGCGTCAAACTATTTTCTAGTTACACCTGGCATCGTTGGTATGTCTTTCTTTATGCGCTGTTAACAACAAAGTCGAACAGTATTGAAGCTGTAACTCATCGTTGGGATCGGCAAGCAGGTGGAATAAAATAATGAAAAATCCAACTAGTGAAATCTATGACAATTTTTCTGGAGCGCTATTACGTTAGGTTCGACGCTCAGAAAAAATGTTTTTATAATGTGAGCGTCCACCCTGTAGCTTTATATCGAACTAAATTGAAAGTGAAACGAATTCATTCCAATAGTAGACAAATAATGGTTGAAATCGTACTATTCATTCCGGTTTTCACCGGCATTATCAGAATAGTTAGAGACGCCAGCTCCGAGCTCTTTTGTGACAGTTGGCCTGAGCGTAACATGATACATCAATACTCTGTTGCTTTTCTTATCATCTCTTGTATTTTCGATGATTACTCAACTCAGTCACTTACGTCCAGGAATCACCTATATTATTTAGTTTAACCAAGACTGAGCCGAGAAAGTAGCTTGTGATCATACCCCGTCCTTCGGAATGTCTTTACCATAAAAAACATGTTTGAATTCCTCAAAATTTACAAAGCCGTCTTCGTCTAAATCTAGCATTTTCATCAAGTTTCGGATTTGTTCTTCGGGGAAATCATTGTCAAGCTTCTTCATAACAACCCTGAGTTCCGACAAATTTATCTTTCCTGATTTATCCAAATCGACGAAATCGAAAATCTCCCTCAAATCACTATCGGAATAAGCTTTCCCTACACCCATTGCTCTCTTAAGGAGTCTTTTGTTACACATATCCCGCAAAAATCTTGCTGTTTCTGGGGAGGATTCAAGTAAAGACATAAAGTTTGATCCGGTCATCTCATGAACTTTACAAGTATCGGACGCGCACATGACAGTTGACGATCTAGGTCTATTGTACACAATTGAAGATTCACCGAAAGAATTCCCTGAGCGGTAGGAGTGGACAATTTTGTCGTGATGGTATACATCAAAGACGCCACCATTTACCTCGTCAATAAAATACATTGAATCACCGCGGTCACCTTCTTTGTATACTATATCACCCTTTTGAAAAACATTTAACTTCAAGTTCTGATTGAATCGAATTATGTTCTTGGCTTCTTGTAGCTTTCTTTCTTGAGAAGCAAATTTCAGAGATACTTTTGCAGTTGATGAAATGTTCATGTACTTGTCAAAGTCCTCGCGAGTTATTTCGATTACATCAACAGGCGTGAGACAACGAGCCGTTGCCGATCGAGATCTAGTGGGATCGAGAAGACTACCTTCGCCAAAAAAGGACCCAGCTCTCAAAATTCCAATAAGCTTACCGGTTCGAGTTGTCACTTCAACTTTACCGGAATTGATAAAATACATTGCATCACCCTTATCGCCATGACGTAATACGACATGCCCCTTCGGAAAATGTTTGCGTCTCATTCCAGCAAACACATTGGAAAATTCGCTTAAGGTAAGAGCATTGGGGTTCTCAGCGTCTTCATCGTCCTTAGAAGCTGCCACTAAGTCCGTCCAAGCACTATGATCAGAATCCTCAGTCTCGTCATCAGAGTCTTTGGAAAGTTGCCCAATGACTGCCCCTAGATCATTACCAGTGACAAATCCTTTGCCCTCAGAATCAAACACTTCAAAAGCTCTCTAGAACACTTTGGTTGAGATAAAAAAGCAGGATAATTATTCGAAAATCAAATACAAGATGTTTACCTTAATCAAATTGGCGGACACACCAGCCCTAGAGTCAGTTTTAGAGCTATTCTCAATATCAACACTCTTTTATAACATTAGATGCAATTAACATTTGGTTCACGATCAAGTGTATGAAAACAACCAATGGAGCGTATACTCCTTTACAATCCTTCTTAACCTTACCTGTGATATGAGTACACTAAAGATTCCTGCCTCAAGTTTATCTTTGAGATCCTTGTACTTCATCAATTTCTTATCAGAATTCATCATTTTAGTTGTGCGAGCGGTGTCCCCGCGAATCCATGGATGTTTCAACATTCCATTTGCATTTAGTCGTCTATCTGGGTCTGGTTCCATCAGCTTCTTAATTAGATCAATCGCAGAGTCACTAAGATGCCCTGTTATTTGTGGGTGAATCGGTGCTCTAGGATCACTTTTGATTCTGTTTTCTATTTCCTGATCAGTCGACATGCCTTGAAGATCGAATGGATGAACACCTGTTAAAACGATTTTAACATTAGTGAAGGCATTTATGATATAACAGTAATGACGATTCTTTTAAAAAAATATCAGAGGCAACCTTACCACAAAGCATAATGTAGAGAATCACACCTACGATATATGTTTAAAGTGAGTTAGTTTTATTTCCAAAATACTCTATCTTCTCTTCGGAAACTTACCTGCACTCCTATGATTAGATATAAGGTAAGAGATTTACGATATAAATGGGATAATACTTGGAATCCTTACCACATGTCTGCTTCAATTCGCGCTCCCTTTACCCTAAATCGTTCTGGAGGCCAATACGCTGTCGTACCGGAGCTTGTTGTCGTCTCCCTTTCAACTCTTACGGAATGCTTTTCGTTTATTGGACGAAGCGGTGGCAAATCTTTCTTCAAAGCTGAGCTCGGGTCCTTTACAAATTGTGTCTCATCGTCCTCAACATCATCATCAACATCATCATGATAATTATCGTGACTGACGGCAGAAGATCCAAAGTCAATTATTTTGATCGTTCCATCAGAAGTTTTCGAACTGCATATGAGTAAGTTCTCCTGCAAAAATGTTGAGTACATGAATGAATAAGTAATGGCTTTCATGTTAAGGGTACAAACACGACTGACCGGTTTTAAATCTGCATGAACAACTCCAACACCATGCAAAAATGCTAGTGCAGAAGCAACTTCTTGCATAAGTCTCGCAGCATCAGCTTCTGAGTACGGTCCGTAATTCACCAAATGATCGAACATCTCCCCACCCTTCACAAGATCCAGAATTAAAAAGAAGTGATCGTAATCTTCATACATATCTCTTAGTCCCGATATGTTCGGATGGCCACCATTGTCAAATATTCGAAGAAGAGCGTCTGTTTCAGTCTTAAAATTTTTATTGTTTGTAGATCGCTTACTTATCTTCTTAAGAGCATATTTTTCACCCGTCTTGATATTGTATGCAGGATGAACACTACCGAAAGCACCCTCTCCCAGCTTCTTTTCCCATAAAACGTTATACTTATCCGTCATATTACGTGCCCTTACACTTCTCAGCCGATGCAACATTATGTTCTAAAGAATTAATAAAGTCATTCTTTAGTAACTTTCGATAAACAAAATTATACCCTCAACTCACCTTTGCAGGCATTCCAGGAGTAGGCAATCCAGTAGTCGATGGTAAAGGCGCCTTCAAAACTTGCTGCTGACACGAAGCAAACGACTTTCCAGGTCCAATCAAAGAGACGGGCCCAGTGTCCGCTTCGTCATCCCGAGAGTTTAGTAAAGACATCACTGAAGCACCACCAAGTATCATCGCAATGTAGGCACGAGGATCCTTTCTATCATTTTCCTGAAGAAATGTACAGCTCGATTGGACCGAAAACGCTCGAACAACAGCATTAGAAGCGGACGATTTTCTAGCGGCACGAGCCCTCACTAACATCCGTGAGACCACTTTGTCCCGAGAAGATGATATCATCGCAATGTAGTTAAACACGATATGTTTTGAATCTTCCTCGGTAGCAACCGCAAAGAGTTATCTCTCTCTCTCTAACACAGACAATCAAATCTAGTCTTCGTTCACCTAGGTTGCGTTTGTGTGTTTGTTTATTCGAAACGCGGCGCAGTTGTGATTTTGTGATGGCACAAATACAAATACAATGAATTTCGATAAAATATATCTTCGTATGTATCCTTTACCGTGTCCCGAGTGTAGACATGTGACATGTGAGGTAACATTTTTGATGTGTGGGAAACGCAAACGTGTCACGAGTCATCTTCGCAAGTGACGATACGAGATAAGACCTTCGGCGTGCCCCACACTACGGTAGCTGAAAATGGCCTCCCAACAATATGTGCATGCATGAGAAATACTTTGACGGTGATATTCAAAATGAACGTTCTCGTAGGAGGGAATTACTTGTGAACATTTAATATTGCCTGTCAGCTGAGTCCACATAGACGCGTTTATATGGATTTCTACATTACTAAGTTATAAAAATTAATGTTCGGATGTGGTATGTTAGGATTCATTTCGTGATATCTATTCAATTCTCGAAGGTCGTAATCAATCGTGAAAAACGTTCCGTCACATGTTTTAATAATCGAAAACTACGACCTCAACTGACTCCTGCTTAATGTGCTTGACTTCTGTATACTGGTCCTCTCCTAGCAATTTTCTCTGCTTTTGCTGATGAAAAGAAGTGTCAGTGAGATGATGAACTTCTGAATAAGTTCTTGAATATGAAGAATGAAAAAAAGCGCTTTACGTACCATAACTTCTGCACTGCTTTTCTTTAATTGCTCTTTCTCTGAACAATTGAGAGTGTACTCGACTGCATTATGAAATTCGTCTTGTGCCCAATCATTTTCTTCAGGAAACATAACGCCGTCATTACGAAGAGATTGTGACTTTCGGGGAGAAATCCTCATATTTTCTGTTAAGGAAAAAATTAAATCCATCCAAAACGAAGCCCCCTCATTGTGTTCAGTACCACAACTTAAATCTGAAGTAAAACTTGAATCATGTAAACCATCTGCTGGATTTGCACGCTCACCCATTGATGGAAGGTTAGAGACGGTAATGACGTCAGACTCAGTGCATCTCTCGTCTTCAAACTTATCGATAAAACTTAGTCGGTCAGTCCTAGAACGACTTCTTTCACGGCTCTCATCAATACTAGATTGTCGTACAGAAAAAGTAGGTTGGATCCCCATGCATGCATGATCTACAAGAGATAAACAATTGAATGAATCATAGCAAGACTTCTCAACGATAGCTTTTCGATGATCAGAATCTTGTTCGTACACATAAGGCACGAACGGCATCTCAGCATCGATCACAGTCGTTTCTGGACGAAAATCATCCTCAGCACATCCACCAAATCGCGGTAGCAAGCTTATGGTAGGGTTTTCGTCATCGTCAGAGAATAGAGCGATCTCCCCTGATATATAGTGCTGATCGTCTTGATAGTCATCCAACGTTGATCTTGGCGAGTTGCAATCGAATAGAGACTCTTTCTTTTCATAATAATATCCCGGGTCGTTATTTAACTTTTCTCTGTGACACCTGTTAAGATTAGGCGGTTCATTAGGTAACTGTCCTAAGCGATGACGTGTTGATGATTTATCATTAGTATTATTCATTTTCATCCTTCCACACGAGAAAGAGTAGAGTGTTTTGATTTTTGATGTTACAGTACTTTTGTAAATTTGCCGCTGTAATGGTCAAAGGAGATTCTGACCTATAAAGCTGAACCAATGAGAGCTTCAACGAAGAAGGGAATAAGCGATGATTGAGAAAAATCGAAACTCTTTGTTTATTTCAGAGCAGAGTTAGTTGTAGGTTGTAGGTTGTTTCAAATAAAACAAAATATGTAAAAAAAGTGATGGAATTTATAGATACACATAAGGGCTTTTTGCCGTCCGTTAGGACTATTACTGAGATTTAACTAAGCGCCTACCATTTGTCATCTCCAGGCGGTCATTAAATAAATGTTTGAACAACTTTTTGCATCGTGCGAAATTATTTAGGACTGGACACTTTCCGAAGGCGAGAACGTCCAGATCCATAGATAATCGATAAACGTTCCATCTGTTCCCTCAACAGCGCTAAATTAGCATATTCGAAAACTGTCCACGAACTCATAACTGATAGTGCGACGGTATGGCATTGCTTTTTGCGATATGAAAACGTATCACACGGTCCAATGCGAAAGGACGGAGAAGATAGAGAGAGAGAAGGTACCCTATTGTCAATTTATATCCAGGTATATACATCACTATCCATTCTTACATACATTTACTATTCTCGACTGAACAGATCTGACGTGCAACGTATCATCCATTATCGATAAGTGCAGCTTTGTAAATAAATATCAATCTCTTGTCGAAAGTGAGGACGCAAACATCGAAACAAAGGACGTAAACTATGCGAGCTCCATCCACTCCGTTGAATATTCTCCTCTTAGCAGCTGTACTTCTTAGAAGAGCATCGTGTAACGATGACAAATATGGCTATTACAACAACTACGCTGCCAACTATGGTGACTACGACGACCAATATAATGATGAATATGCGTATCAAGAAGAAGACGATGATTACAAACAGGCGAATGACGACTGGTCCGAAAATGATGAAAGCGGCTCTCAAGATGAGGAGGATAGTTCTGGAACATTAGATAGTTTTTCCTATAACGGAGAGTCTGGTTTCGATGCTGTGTCGATAATGCCCGTGAGCTGTTTGAATTACAATAATGGTCATATGGTCAAATTTGAGCTCTTTGAAAACAACAGCAGTTACCAATGCCACTTCAAAAATCTAGGATCCTACGTAGTCAGTGTAGCACATTATATGCGTGCTTATTTCAACTACGAATATGTCGTCAATGGTGATAATTTTCAGGTCCCGGACGATGCTGGATACCTTACTTGTGTGGAACTTGATGAAACGTCCAATACTGGCAACATATTGTACGGTAAGATTGGGTGCCAGGAAAAAGATTCGCTTGTAAGTACTCGATTGCAGCTCTATGTTTATATAGATGAGCAGTGCAGCGTGCCTTATGGCGATTCTTCAAGTGGAAGTTATACTATCAACGGCTACACTTTGTCGAACAAGGTTTCGTTCAGACCGCCGTTCTATACGTGTAGCACGTGCACACCTCCAACCATATCATCTTCCTTTTCCAAACAGTCTAAACATTGGTACGACGATGACTTAATTAACGGAGGAGGAGAGAATCATATTGCGGATGATTTCTATGATGATGGATACGATGACAATCGTGATGATGATGCATACAATGAAGAGGAATTAGACGATGACTTTTGGGCTAACCAAGGAACTGATATTAATTACGATTATTTTCAAAACTACAACGATGATTATCGGCGCTTAGATGAAAAATCAAGAACTCGAGAGGTGAATTTAGCAAACAAAATTGATTACTATTCTAACTTGTTATTGCCCAACTAACATGATGTATTTATGTTTTCAGGAATCCAATAGGGCGATTGTGCAAGAAGGCAGGGAGTTGCGTCGCCAATTAGTGTCACGTGGAGTCGGTAACTGGAATATGTGTGATAGATTATGGAGATATGGCGCTTACTGTGATGAGGATTGCCAGGAGTTGGACACTTTTCGATTAGACCAATGGTCGAGTTCAGATATATTCCTTTTGATCGTTATGTGTCTATTCATGGCTTCAATGATGTTGCTGGTTATTGCGAAACGTATCAAGGCTTACGAACGCGCAAGTATATACGGAGATGATGGGGATATTCCTTATCCAGGCCTTCCCCCTGTTGTAATGTTTTTGATATTTGTAGTGATCATGACTGTTGTACTTGTTTTGGCAAACCTGAAAATGGTAAATGCGACACTTCTCTTCGCTGTAATAACATGCATAATATTGTTCATATACATGTTGAAGTTGACCCTTTTTGAAAATCGAGGGCCGATGCTGCTTCCAGCAGCTCATCGGCAGTCAGCAATGCGCTCAATGAATCGACAACTTTTCGATTAATTATTTTCTCTTTGAAGATTGAGATGTTACAGTGTTTCAGTAAATATCAAACAAAAGTTATAATCAAATATTTATGTTTCGAAACTTTAATCCTATTAGTTTTGACATGCAGGCATACGTGGTTTTGTATTCTCTTGACCTGAACAAACGCCTATCCTTAAACTGGCGGTATTTGTTTACTTATATGACTCTGCAATATGACCTATGTTATTTATTCTAAAGAAATAAATTTTCCAGAATACGGATTTCCAATATTCTTTGTAGTCAACTTGGAAAATAACGTCAGGATGAATCACAGATCGTAGTATGAAGTATATGCTAGAGACGTTTCTATCCGTCTGTCCGTAGAAAATAATTTTTAATCTGGAAAAATAACTTCCACTCACCAAAGTGTTGGTGCACCTACCTATACTCTCCAACAAACAACACAAAAACCAACACCCAACTACACTCTGCATATCACAAGAGAACACATTGGTACCTTGGAATTTTAGGTTTGGAGGCCATGGAATTTTTATAGGTGATTTTGCATCTAACGGATCAGATTTTGATGCAGCAGATGGTAACTCATACAAAGACTATTATTCAGATGACGACGTCCTATTTTCACTTCACGATGTATCCCATAGTGAATTACGTGATATTAGGAGGGCATGGAACGCTCAGTCTTCGGCGCAGGAAGCATATATTCCCACAATAATTATTATCGAAAACGGTACAAAATCACAAAATGAAATTTGATATATTCCGATGGTTGACTATGGCGCTATTTCACACCTATTCGTTTATATGATAATATGCAAATATACAAATAGATCACTTACACTATATATGAAAGGATTGTGCACATAGAATGGTGTTTTTTGAAAAGAAATTATAAAATTACGCCGAATTGCGCAATTTTCGAAATTTTCGAAATTTTTGCAAAATATGGTGTTTTTAAGCCTCGGTATCTCATGATAGAAACACACTACCTGTTATTTGACACTTTCTCATCAAAGACAAAGCATAAAACATTTGTATGACGAGTCGGACTCCGACAAAGAAGATAGTTCATCACTCCAAAAATCATTCCCTATTTGACCTAATTTTCTCGTAGGAAATTACGTAGAGCTAAATAATGGTTATTCCAGAATATCTCAACTTCTATTGAATTACATTCATTAAAAATTTACAAATACATCAAAAACATCACATGATAAGGAGTTTTGGGTATTTGGAATGGTGAAAATTAAGTTTCTAGAAGTGAAGTTACAAAATTTCGCAAAAAGTACTACCAAAGTATTACCTGGGTACTTACGAGTAAGAGGGTTAAATCGTAGGTTCGTATTTTTTTCATGTATTATACGAGTAGCATGTTAGATTGGTTTCACTGTGGTGGCTATTCTAGCCCTTTCGGCGATAGGCGTCGGGATGGGATCTGCCCGGATCCTCCCGGAAGACTTGTATAATCTCTTTCTACAACGATAACCTTTGTTACAACT
>Ga0209092_10005296_pt1 | contig 10479 bp, 10 predicted proteins | sample FraStrMetagenome_FD_187446 | JGI IMG/M metagenome (GOLD analysis project Ga0209092, IMG submission 187446) | Marine eukaryotic phytoplankton communities from Arctic Ocean - Fram Strait ARC3M Metagenome (SPAdes) (version 2) | ecosystem: Environmental > Aquatic > Marine > Oceanic | place: Fram... | reverse complement strand
TATCTTCAATACTATCATCATCGCTGTCTTCATCGTCACTGTCTTCGTCGTCATCTTCGTCGTCATCTTCGTCGTCATCTTCGTCATCATCTTCGTCATCATCTTCGTCATCATCTTCCATGTTTAAATCTGCTGATGTTAATAAAACAGTTTTATTTAAAAAATCTGTATTTTTATTATCTTCTTCATCCTCATCATCTTCATATTCCTCTTCGTCATCTGATACTTCAATTTGGGAAGCTTGTAATCCTGGTTGTATATTTGATTCAAAATTCATATCTCCTCCAGTTTGAAGCATGGTAATTCTATTTAATTCATTTGTAATACTAGTAATTAAAGAAAACATAGAATTAATTTTATGGTCTAAAGTATTTATTTGTTGTCTAAAATAATATAATACTAATAAAGCAAAAATAGATGAGATCGCAACACATAATATCATGGGGGTCCAAAATTGAGATGTCTCTAAAGCTGGCATTTTATTATAATCAAAATATATATTTAAATTGTTAATTAAACTTATTTTAAATTATTAATATATTTTTCAGTATAATCAATTATTTTTTTAGGATATTGTAAATCCTTTAATACTTTAATACCTCCTTTAATATTTGATATTCTATCAGTTAGTTTATAAGTAAAATTAAAATCTCCGTTACTATCTGACTTCACCTTCATGTGTTTATTTATTATATTATGTTTTTGTAATATATCTAATTTTTTACATAACTCAACATAGTGTGTTGTTAATATAAACTTAATATTTTTATTACTACATAAATATGAAAGATAAGATAAGGCGCTGGCTACTGCTTCATATGGATTTGTTCCACTATATAATTCATCAAATATACAAAAATGGGTTTTTGTTTTATCAGAATCAATTACATCAATAATGTCTTTACATCTTCTTGCTTCTGCTTGAAATAAACTATCTCTATTTGATGTATCAGGAATATTTAAATAGCAATGTATATTATCAAATGGCTTTATTTTCGCTGATTCATAAAATCCACATCCAATTTGCTGACTTAGTATAATATTGAATAATGTAGATTTTAACATGGTAGTTTTTCCAGCTGCGTTTGGACCGGTAATAATTATATTTTTATCTAATGAAAAATCGTTTGTAATAGGATTATCATTTTTTAACGGAGCATAAAAAGATTTTTTAAAAGAAATCTTATTTTTTGAGAATTTACAAATGTTGAGATGTTTATTGGTTAAATTATTTTTCATAGCTGTTATATTTTCTAAAAATCCATAGAATCCAAAACAATATAATAAAGAATTATTAAGAATATCGCTGTTGTAAATAGTATAAAAATAACTCATCACATTACCTAGATCAAATACTTTTGTGAAACTTAACGAATAAGGAGTAATATTATTTAAATTGTTATTTATATCTACTAATACATTTTTGTGTTTTATTAAATCATCATTAAATTTATTATATGATTCTAAGCTATTAGAGTAAACTAAAAAATTATCAATGTTTTCAATACTTAGAGAATTGAACGATCTTATTTTATCTAAGTATTTGTGAACAATATACATATTTTTATGAAACCTGAATACAGACATAATATTCTGATAGATTGAAAAAAAGTATATTACAGTAGAAACAGAGGTCATTATTTTTTTATCAATAGACATTTGTTTGAAATTAATAATATTAACTAGAGGTATCATCCTTCCAAAAAAAGTTAATAAACTAACATATTTTTGTAAAGTAATCTCGGAACCTTGTATTTTTAAAACAATTAATGGAATAAATAAAATAATAATAGGTAAAATTAATGAAAATAAAGGACTTGTTATATTTATTAAAGTTAAAATTAATAGAAATATTGGATTATAATTTAAATGATCTAAAAATTTCCATTCTATGTAGTTATATCTATCTTTAAAGCTATAATCATTTTTTATTTCATCATATATGTTAATTAATTCATCAATATCCTCATTTTCTATTTTTTTAACATTTCTTATATTTTTATATAATTGTTGAGAATCTTTTAAAAAATTAACATCTGTTGTAAAATGTTCACTCCATAGTTTAGTTGTGATTTTACTAAAAGTATTTGTAGGCTCAAATACATTATCGTATAAACAATTATTAGAATTATCTTTTAATTCTGTTAATTCTAAATCAGAATGAATATTCTTTTCTAATGTAGATTTATTTTCCAAATAATTAATTGGTAATTTAAATACAGTGGAACAATTGTTTATATTATACATTTTTGTGTCACAATCAGACATTGTTTAATTATATAGGTTAAAAATATTTATATAATTAAACTTAATTAGAAATAAAATTTGCTGGTAATTCTTCTATTTGTGTACTATAATGCTTTTCAATTATTTTCAACATTTGTACATCTCTTCTTGTGATAAAATTAATACCTACACCCTTTCTACCCCATCTCCCACTTCTTCCTATTCTATGTAAATATGTATGTACATCTTTTGAAATATCAAAATTTATAACAGTACTAACCTGCTGTACATCTAGCCCTCTAGCTGTAACATTTGAAGAAATTAATACTCTATTTTGTCCAGATTTAAATTCTTTATATGATGCTGTTCTGTCTTCCTTTTCCATGCCACTATGGATACAGCAAACAGGATAACTTTCTTTTACCATAGCATCATATAATTCCTGAACTCTCTTGATGCTATTACAATATATAATACATTGTGACATTGATATTGTATTAAATAGGTCTTTTAATGCAGCAAATTTCTGATTATCATCTTCCAAAGCAATGAAATATTGGGAAATGCCTTCTAATGTTAACATTTCTGATTTTACTAAAATTTTAATAGGATTTCTCATAAATTTATCAGTTAATGAGTTAATTTCATTTGGAAGTGTCGCACTAAATAATCCTACTTGAACATCTTTATTTAAAAATTGAAAAATATTATATACCTGTTCTTTAAATCCTACACATAACATTTCATCAGCTTCGTCTAAAATAATTAATTTTATATCTTTATTTTTTACATGGTTTCTCTTCATCATATCATGAACTCTACCTGGACATCCTACTATAATATGAGGCGTGTTATGTTTTAAATTATATACATCTTCGTCTATACTTGTACCTCCTACAAGTAGTTGAACTCTTAAATTATCAAAATGACTTCCTAAATGTTCAATTACGCCAGAAATTTGCGTTGCTAGTTCTCTTGTAGGAGCCATTATTAAAGCCTGTGATTTATTTTCTTCTAAGTTTATTATTTGTAATGTAGATACTGAAAATGCTCCTGTTTTTCCTGTTCCAGATTGTGCCTGAGCAACTACATCATTGCCACTTAACATAGGTAATATAGCTTTTTTTTGAATTGGGCTTGGATTTTCAAACCCATAAGCATATATGCCTCTTAATAAATTCTCTTTTAAATCTTCTATCTCATCCCACTTTTCTATAGCTTTTATATTTTCATTATTTTCGTTATTTTCATTATTTTCGTTATTTTCGTTATTTTCATTAATCATGCTCATTATTATTTATGTATGTAAATATTTAAGTAATAATAATATAATATAATAAAAAATTGATATAAAATTATGTATTAATAATACTGTATAAAAATGACTAGTGTTTTAAATAACATGCAATATACCTTGTCTGATATTGATAAAATAAAGTCATTGGATAATAAATATATAATAACCGATGAAATTATACAAATTATTAATTCAATAAGTGATAAAGTAGGTGCTCCTAGTTATATAAAAACACCTATATTTCATAAGAAGAGACAGGAAGATAGAAAAAGGAAAAAGAAAAATCCAGAAATTAATGATGAAGATTGGATTGCTATTAGGAATTTTCAAGCAACTGAAAAAATTAAAAAGGAAGGGGTAGATAGTTTACTAGATAGTGTTCGTTGTGAATTAAATAAGATCAGTGACAAACATTATGAAAAGCAAAAAAATAAAATTTTAGAATTAATGAGTGAATTATCTAAAAGTGAATATTCCGATGAAGATAAAAATAAAGTGGTTGCATTAATTTTTGAAATAGCTAGTAATAATAAATTTTATTCCAAACTTTATGCTCAACTATATAAGGATTTAATTTATTTTTATTCATGTATGACTGATGTAATGGATAAACATATAGGTGAATATAAAGAATTATTTAAAAATATTGAATATTGTGATCCAGATAAGGATTATGAGCAATATTGTAGAAATAATAAATTAAATGAGTCAACCCGTGCTCTTACATCATTTGTAGTTAATTTACAGAAATTAGATGTACTTTCGATTGATATCACATACAATATGATTGAGTATTTAATTGATTTAACTAGAGAAATGATGAATGAAGATACAAAAAAAAATATATTATGTGAAATAACCGAAAATTTATTTATTTTAATTACAGAATCTAAAAATAATATTAAAGAATGGAATAGCGATAATTATGATGAATTAACTGAATTTGTTGTCAATATGAAATCATTAAAAGTAAAAGATAAACCCGGGTTATGTAATAAAGTTGTATTTAAATACATGGATTTATATGATAATTTAAATAAATCTTAAAGAAAAAACTACAATATAAATATAATGAATATTTGTATTGTAGAAAAAAAGAATAAGTATGAAAATTGTATTACACATGAAGAATTAGATGAGTTACTAACAGAAGAATTGAAAAATAAATACGAGTTTGATGAAAATGAGTTTATGGCAAATTATCTTTTTTTTAACGAAAATTATACACACAAACAATTAACAAAAATCGCGGATTATTATAAGATCAAAAAAACTCGGAAAAAGGAACTATTAATTAATGATATTGTGTTGTTTGAAATGGATCAAGAGAATAAAGAAATAGTTATCCAGCGAAAACTATTTGCCTATTATTTAGAATGTTTATTGGACGATGATTATTATAAAAAATTTATTATCCTTCATTAATATATATATATAAATAATGGAAATAGAAGATATAGATAGAAAAGATTTTAAAACACGAAATGGAAATATTTTTAATTTACCAGTTGATTATGAATTAGATGAATCCAACGGAGATTTATTTGGTATTGTAGAAATACCGTTTCATTCTTTTTCATATGATTCAAATAAAAAAATTTCAACCCAAAGAGGTGGACAAATATTTACTGATAAAAAAAAACTAGAAATGATAGAAGGATTACAAGAATTATTTACACAATCATTAGGTGGAAGAGGTCCGGGCGGTCCAGGTGGTAATCCGGGTCATTTGCGCAGTCAATTAAGACAGAATATAATAGATAGAATTATCAATGATATTAATGACGAATTGGGCATAGATAATGCGATAGATGTAAAACTTAAATTAAGTCAAACTGGTTTATATATAAGTTTTACACAATCTGGTCAATATAGTGACTTTCAAAACTTTCATTTAAGTATTCATGATACAACATTTAATCCTCAAGGACGCAACAGAAGTATGGCACACACTCAAGGAACACTGCGAACAGTAAACCACCGACAAGGATATCCAAACAATGTTCATGATGTTAGAAGCAAATTAAAATTAGAACTAGTGGGTTGGGACCCGAAGAATCCTGATAACTTTCCACCGTTTCGATTTAAATTAATTTTAGAAGATGGTACAAGCACAACCGCACCATATGCTAAAAGAATCATTGTCAAAACAGTAAATGCTTTAAATGATTTGTTATTTATAAGACAAATTAAACGAATTACCAACACAGATGGGACTATTACATGGCAACTTGATCCACCATTAATAAGTCAATCCACAACAAATGTATCGGCAGTGGGAGGTGGTTATAAAAGACGCAAAAATAAAAAATCAACTAAAAAAAAATCAAAAAAACTTAAAAAGAAATCTAGGAGATCCAAAAAGCAAAAAAGAAAATCTCGTAGAATAAACAAAAAGAAAAACAAAATAACAATAAAATGATAATATTTTAATATATATAAATGAGTTATATATTAAAAATAAAAAGTGGAAACCATCCTTTTAACAATAGAACAGTTCCAAATCCTTATTGGGGTGATTATAGTTATATAAGAATATTTGATATTAAGCCAAAAAATATAACAGGATGGATAGTTCAAATAGTAAAACGAGTAACAAATGTAAAAGATAAAAATGATAAAATATATGATACAAATAAAAAAATAGAAAAATTAACAAATAAAATAATTACTAATTCTAACGAAGAATATTTAGAATTGTTTAGAGTAATAGATGGTGAAGTTGTAGATGAAGACAATATAGATATACTAGTAGATGATGAATTTAGCAGTGGTGCTATTAAACCATACAAGGAATATGAAAATGAAATGATGGTAAGTAATGATATAAAAGATGATACTAATGGGTATATAAATATGACATCAAAAGCATATTTAATTGAATCAAATGTTAAAGTTGATGGTTTTATAAGAAAATCATTTTATCCAAAAATTTCAGCTGCGAATGGTCTACGATCAACTTATGATGTTTTATTTTATAATGTTTTATCTCAATATAAAAAAAGTAATACATGGTGTTGTGATTTAAAAATATCCTGGAATTATGATAATAACGGTAAAAATAATTTAGAAATATTAAAAGAATATGCTACTAATTAAGTAATAATTTTTCATTTGATATAGATGTAAAATCAAGTAATTGACAAAATATTTCTTTATCACTAATAGAAGAATCCTTAAAATTTCTGAAAGTTTTCATAGCAGCCTTTCGTAAAGGTGTTGTAGTCATTATTTTATGTAATGTAAAGGTCATTAATTTGGGGTCAATAATTGTGTTAAATTTGGTAGAATATCCATATTCAATAGCTTTATATAATTTCATATAAAAAATCATTGTTTCAATATCAGAGCAATTTTGGAAATATTTTTTGTAAAAATTATCAAACTCGATATTATGCATCAAACTAATAAAATCACGGAAGAATTCGTTTTCATATAATATTTTATTACCCTTTTTAATAGATTGCTCAAACAATAATTCGTTAGAATCTTTTTTAACAATATTTTTTTCTGATGTATTTTCCATTTATAATTAAAATATAAATTCTATTTAATTATAAATAACAATTAAATTATAATTAATAATAATATAAAACAACAAACTCTTGCTCTGGACACCATCCGTTCTGTAATGATTCTATGCTATCATATGTTACTGTAGACATTAATCTAACTAATTTAGCTGTAAAGTTGAGTATATAGATTTCGATAAAAAAAAGGATTAAATAAAAAAAATTAAAATAAGCAAGTACGATTGCTAAGTATAATACAGTCATAATTGATAAATAAACACAATAACCTATAATATTGGATTTATTATAATTCTTTGCACCATGATACCCACAATAACATAAAGGAAAAAATAAAAAAACAACCCACCTTATATTATTTAAATAAATAGAGGCTGCTAATTGTAATATAATAAAACCCATATCGATTATACTAAAAAACTTTACCATTCTTGCTGTATTGTAAATTTCAATTTTTAATTGATTTTCAATAATTGATTCAAACCTATTTATTGTTGGTACTTGTTCATTCATTTCAGGATTTATATATCCTATTGTATCTGGATGATGTATAGTTAGTTTATTAGTTTGAATTGGTATTTCTTCTAGTGACGAAGATTCATTATTATTTTCACGCATATAAATATTTATATTAAAAATATTTAAGTATATTTATAATAAGTAAATATGCTATGATTGAAGTTGCGTGTGGAGTAATGTATAATAAAAATAATAAAATATTAATGGGAAAAAGACCCTCTAATAAATTTTATCAAGGTTATTGGGAATTTCCTGGTGGCCAATTAGAAAAAAATGAAACAATTGAAGAATGTTTAAAGCGCGAATGGGTTGAGGAATTGAATTTAAAAATAGAAATAGAATGTGAAGTTTATTCATATTTTTATGATAGTAAATATTTTTGTCGTTTTTTTAAAGGGAAAATTGTAGACGAAGAAAATTTAAAAATGATTGAACACGAAGACATAAAATTATTAGATAAAGAGGATATATATAAACTAAAAATATTTGAAGGAGATAATGTTGTTTTAGATAAGTTATAAATTTACAAAAAAAAATATAATAAATAAAATTGTATTATATATAATAATGGTTGTATCAAAATTAAGTAAAAATATTAATTATGCTGAAAAAATGAGATTAGATGACGAAGATATTGATCATAACGCAATAAGTTATACAGTTACTATTAGAGATTTTGAATTACTTATTGCTATAGGTAAGGAGAAATATAGTTATGTAAATAAAAATATTATTTATTTCCCAATTTATTTATTAAAAGACGATAGGGTATTTAATCAAATTGGTGTATATGAAATATATAGTCATAAATTACCTAATATTTTAGATGAGGATGGTGATGTAGATTTAGATGAATTAGGAGAGCCACTATTATATTCATTCGTAGATAATAAATATTTAAAACAATTCACTGAATCTTATGATTCTGATAACGAAGATAGCGAAGAAGATAGTGAAGAAGATAGTGAAGAAGATAGCGAAGAAGAAGTAAGTGATGTTGAAATAGATGATAAAGAAGATAGTAAAGAAAAAACAAAGCAGAAAAAAACAGATAGATTTTTAATTAATAAGAATGCGATAAATAATGATGAAGAGGAAGAGGATACAAAAAATGATGAAGAGGATAAAGAAACGGATGATGAAATTTCAGATGATGCTTTATGGATTCAAAAATATATGAAGGATCAAAAATATGATATTGTAGATACTGAAACGAATGGGGATTGTTTTTTTGATGCGATTAGATTAGCATTGGAACAAAGAAAAGGAGAATCTACAACAGTTAAAAAATTAAGAAAAATAGTCAGTACTAATATCACTGATGAAATTTATGAACAATATAAAATAAATTATAATATGATATTTGAAAGTATAAAAGAAAATGAATCACAAATGAAAAAAATAAACAGTACAAATAGAAAATTAAAAAAACAACTACAAAGCGAAAAGGATAGAACAAAACAATTAGAAACTATTGCCGAAGGGAAAAATCAATCTGAGCAATTTAAAGAATATAAAAAACAAAATGAATTAAGTAAAGAATTAATGAAAGATTTTTATTTCATGAAAGATATTAATAATACACAACAATTAAAAGATTTTGTTTTAACATCAGAATATTATGCTGATACAATAGCTATTTCAATTATAGAGAGAGAATTAAAAATAAAATTAATTATGTTATCTTATGAAAATTATATTCAAGGTGATTTAAATAATGTTATTTTATGTGGACAATTAAATGATGATAACTTATCAAAACAAGGAGGTTATTCACCCAAATTTTATATAATCTTACAATTTGAAGGTTTACATTATAAATTAATTATACATAATTCTAATACAACATTTTCGTTTACAGATTTGCCAAAAAAATTAAAAAATAAAATATACGAAAAATGTTGTGAAAATAATAGAGGACCATTTGGTATAATTGAAGAATTTCAAAAAATGAAGGATGAAGATAAAGATAAAGACGATGATGAGAAAATAGATTCGATAGAAATAAATGGTGATTTATTTGATGAAGATGTTGTATTTCAATATTATGAAAAATCATCTAGCAAATCTATACCAGGAAAAGGACCAGGTGAAACAATACCTGTTAATAAAATAAAAGATTATGGTAAATTACAAACTATTACTAATTGGAGAAAACAATTATCTGATAAGTATGAAAAAGAATTTGAATTAGACGAAAAAAAATGGTTAACGGTTGAACATTTTATGAACGCAAATAAATTTAAAAATAATAAGGATATATATAATAATTTATCAACAGTAAGTGGAAAAGATGAATCAAAGGACATTACTAAAATGAAAGAATCAGTAAAAGGATTAATACGAGATAAAGATTATGATAAGCGATATGGTGATTTATTAAAGCGGGCAATAAAGGCCAAATTTACTCAACATGAAGATTTACAAGAAATGCTGAAAGAAACAAAAAGGGCAAAACTAGTTAATTATCAAGTAAAGAAAGAACCAGTTACATCATTTGAATTAATGAGATATCGTAAAACATTAATAAATAAAAGTATGTAAAGTAAATTTCAATATATATAATATATAATGAAATTTATTAATTTAACTACAGACTACATAGATTTTTTAGATAATAAACAATTTCATTTTAACACTAATAAGTTAAAATTATATAGTAGAAAAGAAAGTAATAAAAAAACATTTAGTTCAGAAAATACAAATAAGGAGTTTGATAATGTGTTATATAAATTATATAATGATTTTGATGAAGCAAATAAACATTTACACAAATTAAAATTACAAGATAAAAAAATTTATGAAATAAATATTAAAAATATTAATCACATACATGATATTCCAAAATCTAGTGAATTATTTGAATCTTCTTTTATACCTACTAATGTTCACGATATTATTAATAAT
>Ga0209092_10005295_pt1 | contig 10479 bp, 8 predicted proteins | sample FraStrMetagenome_FD_187446 | JGI IMG/M metagenome (GOLD analysis project Ga0209092, IMG submission 187446) | Marine eukaryotic phytoplankton communities from Arctic Ocean - Fram Strait ARC3M Metagenome (SPAdes) (version 2) | ecosystem: Environmental > Aquatic > Marine > Oceanic | place: Fram... | reverse complement strand
CGCCAGGGAGATAAAGGAGGCACAATAGCGTGTTAACGCGGTCCAACACTCTGCCTCATCACAAATAAAGAATTCCTCGGCATCATCAATGGCGTAGCATTTGTCGCACCAGCAAACCCGGGAATAACCCCTACCCACCAGCAAGGCGCAACGGCTGCTCAGATTGCAGAAAATGTCCGGCGTCATGAACTTTCAGCAAATGAATTCAACATCTTCAATCACATCCGCACTCAACTTCGCAATATGATTATCAACAACGTTGAAGATATATACATCTGTGCGCTCTCCAACGATGTAACCAGCTACGACCAAGTCTCACCCCTCGTACTCCTCACTCACCTCTGGGGTAATTATGGAAATATCAAAGAGGCCGACCTAAGTGCCAATGAAGAGTGCATATTTGCTGACTAGAATTCTCCCACTCCGATTGAGACTTTCTACGAACAATTGGTGGAAGGGCAAAGGTTTGCAGCAAGGGGAAACGAAATCATCGATAACTCGCAGCTGGTACGCAAGGGTTACGATATTATCAAGAAGACTGGTCTGTTTGAAGATGACTGTAAGAAGTGGAGGAACAAGCCTGCAGCCGATCGCACCTGGGCCAACTTTCAAGCCTTCTTCACTGAAGCCGACGATGATCAACGTAAGTAGAGTAGCTAATCGTTTATTTTGGCAGCTCAATCATCCATTTTCTGTAAGCCCGTAGTGTCTGCCCCGCCCACAAATTCTAAGCAGGATATACACTTGTTTGCATCGGAGTCGGAGCGTGAACAGACAATTTTCTAAAATCTATCGCATCAAGGAAAGTGATAGTGGCACCAGTGTCTGCCTTTAGCGTGATGATATCCTGTTTAGAACTTGTGGGCGGGGCGGACACTACGGGCTTACAGAAAGTGGACGATTGAGTTGCTAAAATAAACGATTTAGCTACTCTACTTGTCTGCATCTTCGTAGTGCTCGCTGAGTTTTTCACTATCTAGTTGTAACTCATAAATCTAGACAACATTCGTAGCCAATTCAAGATTTTCAAAAATAACAACTAAGACCGAATAACTTCGAAGTACTTAAAAAATTAATAAAAGATGTATTTTACATGTCAATAGAGATGCACCGGTACGAGTACTTGTGATCAAAAAAGGTTGTCTCTTTGTACTTTCACGAAAATTCGTTCGTACAAAGACGCGAATTTTGGAGTTCGAGCTCTCAATACTGAATCCTTTCACTTGTAAATGAATACTTTGGCCTTAAAATGAGGGTCTATGCATTCATCAACATTTCTATTACCATCAAAAATTTAACGTGATGATGAAAGACGCCCAGACTATGACCTGGAACGAAACTTGTCACAAACTATCGCTGGCATTGTCGACAAAAGTGAACGCTTTTTTCTAGATTCCGAATGTACAAATACGTGAATTTGCAATGCACTCAGTAGCTCCCGTTTGACCGCAATCTCACACAAAGTATTCTTCTTCATCGTCCTGAGTATCTAAAGTAAATAAATGAAGAAGAAAAGGTTATTATCACAAAATAATTGTAAGATGCCAAAAATATCCTACACATACCATGATCTTCTACTTGACGCTTTGTATTTGCTGCATTTCGTAAAGTCTCCATGACCTTCATGGACTTCGAGGCCTTTGAATTATCTAAAGAAAATCTTCCAGAATGCCTTTCACGAAAGATACGATCAGTTAAAGCATCTTTACCGTATTGATCTCCTATGACAACATCTTCTGATTCGTCTTTAATTTCGTAGGTTCTTTGCTGAGGCTTAATTGTTGTCCAAGTGCTCGGATCCAACGAGCTCGGAAACTTTTTGCCGATCTTTACTTTGTTTGAATGGAGGTCTAGGGATGTGCCCGACGAATGAAAATTCGGTTCAAATTGAAGAGGAGTCATACCTTTCGGAGCAGGAGCTCCTATTGGGAGGAGACGCATCAAGTCATCGGCTAAAGATTCAATTTCATCGTTGGCTTCTCCTTTCAATTTCATCGCAGCCTGAGCTCTATGCATAGGATCCTTAATGGAATCCAAAAATTTACTTGCAGCTTCTGGATTGTATATTTCACGAGCTCGACGGACGGCACTTTTCGCTGCACGCGCACGCAATCGATGAATGTCGACTTCGGTATCACTTGAAAGAGGAGTATCGTGGTCATACTCAAAAGACATCGCGGCATTCAGTGTTTTCATCACAGCAATTCCAAGAGGATCATAATACGTTTTTTCATTGAAATCTTTTTGCAATTTCAACGATTTTTCTGCATAGGCTCTTGATATCCACGACAAGCGAGACTGGTCACTACAAGATATCGAATTCTTTTCATTGTCATCGAGGACTAATTCAATTATCTTGAGCTTTGATTCTTCTACTGGAGTCTCACCGTCCAATTGAACCATTCCGTACTGACCAATAGTTTGATCAAAATCGAGGCCAGGTTCAAAGCAAGAATATGATGAAGGTATATGTTCAGGTGCGGGTTGCCTTGACCTTTGCAGGTCTGCCGTCCAAAGCAAATAGTACGAACGAATAACATCCACAAGTTTTCTTGGACAACGCCACATCTTAACCCACCTCAGGCATCGACTCGAATTAGCTTTGTTATCAAAGCTTGCTTCATCTTCATTGAGAGATAAGTTATCAATCTTTCGAATACGGATAATCTTTAGGAAGGCAAAGAGATGAGCGGTTGGTAATAGAACGGAAAGAAACAAAGTCACATAAATGGACGTCATGACTTTTGAAGTCGAGCTTAAAAATTGTAGGTTATGCGCCCTCATTAATATGTACCAATTTGCGCGTAATGCAATAGCTGCTAAATCAGAAGCAATGCCGAAGGGTACCATGAAATTGACAAGTCGGACAAATTTCTTCAAGATTTTCGCACTAAAATTGCCATTACGAGCCGCTATATCGACATCATACAGCAAACTAGGGTATTGATACATCGCAGCGGAAAAAGCAATGCGATGCAGTAACATAGCGAAGGATTCAAGTACAGGCAGCGCAGAGGTGTATACATACATTTTCTTCCTTGTTAGTGAATAAACACTATATAAAAAAGCCGATATTGAAGATGACGCCCCATTTTCGATCAGTATTGGTAAGATATTTGATTGAAAGTTAAAACCTTCGTTGCATTTCTTTAGCCTTTCCCTTCGCTTTTTTATTCCAAACACTTTGATCCAGGAAATATTCATCGATATCAAAGTTATAGCAGGTATTCCAACAACGAATATTCTGTAAAACCATTTCATAATGAAATGAAACGATTCAAAGATTCGACCTAACCTACTTGCATGGTACACCTTCAAACATCCCAGGGCGTAAATGATGGGTAGAAAAATAGAAACGCCCATATCAAGCATCAATGGTCGTCGATCCTTCGCAATCCAGTCTAGCTTTTCGGACTGCTCCTGTCGCATTTTTCGAGAACTCTCCGTCAATTTATCTACAGCTTCCTCCAATCGTTGAAAATCTCCCTTCAGATCTCGATTGGCTTCCCACGAATCGTCCACACCACTAGATAAGCGTAACGATCGAGTTGAAGGCCGAATAATCTGTGGATCCCTTCGATTACCCAAACGGTAACATTTTGATTGGAAATGAGATCTGACCGGACAAAAGGACCTCACCGTTTCGATAAGGTGACCGCAGCAAATCAAAGACACCAACCCTAATTTCACCATGATACGGCCTGCCTCATTACAGAATCGTTGTCTTCTTGTAACTTGATTTGGGAAGTGAAATTATAATTTGTTCTGGATACCATGACCACAGGAAATATCATCATCGGTGGCTTTGCATCGGAACTTCGCACGATGACATCATAAACTAACCTAGAATTCTACAAGAATGACACGCACTTGTGTTCATATTCCATAAATCGCGCAAAGAATTTGAAGCCTGTTTCCAAATTTTACTCTGTGACCATGATGAGGACGAATTACCTAATCCGTACAGCGTTGACAGCGTACACATGCCTGAATCGGCATAGTGTTCGTGCATTGTCGTCAAGCAGTAACATGCCACCGCTTTTAGTCAATGATTTACGTAGTGAGGGCATGCAAACGCACCTTCCTTTGGCTCAACGTGCCATGGATTATCTAGATTCGAGCCCAGATCCTTTTCATGTTGTGCATAGTTCTACTAAATTACTGGAGGATGCGGGCTTTGTTGAGCTTAAGGAGGAAGAAGCGTTTTCTGGAAAGGTACAAGCTGGGGGAAAGTATTATTACACTCGTAACCGTAGTACGCTCGTAGCCTTTGCAGTTGGGAAAAAGTGGAAGTCAGGGAATGGGTTTAAGGTGATTGGCGCTCATACAGACAGCCCAAACTTACGGGTTAAGCCTAACAGTAAGAGGTCCGCTGCTGGATGTACGCAACTGGGTGTTGAATGTTATGGTGGAGGACTTTGGCACACCTGGTTTGATAGAGATTTGGGTATCAGCGGACGTGTGCTTGTCAGAACGAAAGCTGAGACCATTGAGCAGCGATTAGTGCTTATTAAACGTGCAGTGTTGAGAATTCCAAATCTTGCCATCCATTTACAAACGGCAGAAGAGAGGGTTGCTTTTAAGGTTAATAAGGAAGACCACCTTAGTCCTATTCTTGCTACTGAGGTGAAAAAGGCATTGCAGAGTCAATCAAAGGTAGCGGAGGGTGGTTGGCCTGAAAATCAGGAACCACTTTTGCTTCAGATTTTAGCAAACGAACTTGATGTGTCAACTGACGAAATCGTTGATTTTGAACTAAGCTTGTTTGACGTACAACAGGCGGCTTTGGGAGGCGTATATAGCGAGTTCATTCATAGTGCACGACTTGACAACTTAGCTAGCTGTTTTTTAGCTGTTGAAGGAATTGTTGAACACGTTCAATCTGGTCTTATTGATGATGACGAAGATATTTCAATAATTACTCTCTATGATCACGAGGAGGTTGGTAGTACTAGTCAAAATGGTGCTGGCTCTCCAGTTATGGGAGAAGCAGTAAAGAGGATTTCAGCTGCATTGAGCGGGGAGAACGACACATTGGATGCGGATTTCCATGCATCATCCCTTCGAAAGAGCTTTGTTCTCAGTGTCGATCAAGCACACGCTATTCATCCAAATTACGCATCGAAACATGAAAAAGCTCACTCTCCTAAGATGAACGATGGCATGGTTATCAAGCGGAACAGTAACCAGCGATATGCTACGAACACCATAACTGGTGTGATAATGAAGGAAGTTGCACGAAAAGCTGGTCTTCCTCCTCTCCAAGAGTTTGTCGTGAGAAATGATTGCGGCTGTGGTAGTACCATTGGTCCCATCATTTCGGCAAATACAGGCATTCGAGCAATAGATATGGGTTGTCCCCAGCTGTCGATGCACTCAATCCGAGAAACTATGGGTGTTGCTGACTGTAAGTCAACTAGTTGATATTCCTGTCGTCTTAATTGACTCACCATACTCTTTTCTTTCACCAGTAACAAATGGGTTAAGTCTGTTCAAAGCCTTTTTCAAAGATTTCCGTGCTGTGGATACATCAATTGAGCAATAGAGTTTATATATTTCAAATGCTATTATTAAATTACTGCTATATCAGCGCGATTTTCATCACAATGACTGTCATCATATATTCTTGACTTTCTTCAAAGCGGCTCTCATCTAGTAGTCTATCATCTAGAAGGTGAGTACATCTCACATGCCCGGGTGCAAGTGAATCTTTACTAGTGGTACGGCACATTTGGGATCACAAAGACTCTGTGACGGAACATAAAGATATCAATGAATGAAGCATGTAACACCTATATATATATATTATTATATATATATATATATTATATATATATATATATTATATACGATATTAGAAATACCGGTACGCCTGAAAAGTTCATTTCTACGTCACCGTAACGGGGCTGGTATAGTTTGGAATAAGCAATGACAGTATCAGACTTGGATTGATGCGATGGATAGACTAGGATTCACCACACGTACTCATCAGTTCTAACACGACGTTTTGGGACTGGCCAACTTCAAGTGCAAAGCGTGAGCGTATCCAACCCTTCGGTAGGATCATAGATCGTAGGACAAGGATAATTGAACATGTTTTGCACAAGCTCGTAATTTTCGTTAACCACCTTAACAGCTAACATACCCACTCCATTATGTAGCAAACCCTCGAGAGGTATCGGTACGCAGGATAATGAAAGTTAGGGATAGATCAAATTATTCTATTCTCCTCATCACAGAGTATTGCAGCAACATCCTACAGACGTTTTGTGCATAACATACGCTCGTAGGCTCGTAAAGTGTACAGTGCGATCTTTGGTTAAGTGCAATTTTTCCGGCCGGTTCTGGATCATTTTCAATTTGTAATCCTTAACCCTTCTAGGACCAAACGCTTAACGCCCGTATACGGGTCCAAAAAATGACTGAGTTATCATCTCATCAGAAGACATCGACCATGTCTTCGAACTTTAGATTATTACATGTGTGTAGCTTTCTGCGTAGAATTTTACACAACCAAAATTCGCTTAATTAAAAACCCGTATGGGCGATAAGGATTTTTGGTCCTGGAAGATTTTTTTTGTTTCAAAAGGTGATCCCTGAACAACAAATGTAAAAAGGTGATCCCTAAAGCTAAAACTTTATCAAAAAGTGATACCTAAGCTAATAAATTATCCAAAGGTTAGAAATTTATCAAAAGGTGATCCCTATGTCACTACGATGAAAAGATCTTGTTCAGATTGATAAGCGGAGCTTAGAAATTTAATAAGATCTACTCTAGAATGATCGACATCCGAATTCTGGATCTTAAATCTTGATCCGAATGATTGACGTCGGCATCTGATTGATGGACTTTGGCGAGAGCTAAACTAGTTGCGAGTGCTAAACTAACACACCCTTGCAGATGGTGCGGCATGTGATGTCAATATAATCGTAACCTGTACTAACAGTTCGACATTTATTTTTCATTTTTTTTAATTAGAAGAACACATTTTTAGTTGTTAGTTATTATCCTAATTTTCGTCTCGCTACATTCGTACAATTCTTTATGTAACCGAGGTTCGGTACTTGTGTTAGTCATTCGGCTAATTCAGTTGTATTGGAAACTCTACTCGGATCTTCAAATATTGCTTGACATGTAAAGTCTCGAACTAATTATCACTTTTCAGAAGTCCAAGTCCTGCACCTCCTTCCCAACGAAAGCGATTCTCGCAGGGATCCTGGAACCTCTAATGCGTCGATTCATGTTTTTTGAGACTGTTAGACAATGTGCCTTCTACGTACTGTATGTACGGAGGATGCGAATCAAGGGCAAAACGCACATCTTTAGGGTGTATGCGTATCATGTGCGCGCATTGCGCGAATTTTCTGTTGTTGTATAACATACAATAGAACCCTGGTTGCCGATGTATAATAATCATCAATAAAATTTCTTTGTTGCCTTTGCATGATATTCACTAAATATTGGTGTCTCATTTTTCGATGGTGACTTGGGGCGTGATGTTTAGTAAAATAGTCAGCGCGATTAGACTGACCTGGTCTCCAAATAAGGTGGATAGTGTTGTCTTGAATGCGATCTTCTAGCCAGTGATGTCTCATGTCTCAAGACTTAGAGCGCCTTGGTTTAATCAACTTGGTAAGAATGCCAGTTGAAGAACTGTTGTCAGTTATCAGAGGAAAACCTTCTTTTGGTTGTAGGTGATTGACAACATTTTCACAGATACGTCTGATTATGACGAGGTTTTGTGCATTCTCGAAAGCCCCTCCTGTTACAGCTTCGGCAGCGGAGTAATTCTCATCACATAATTGTCCGATGGATAGTAGGGAAGAGCTGTGCAGGTCCGGCATGATGTAGGATTATGTGGCTCGGGAGGACATGGTTGTGATAGGAAGATTACCTATCGCAGTGCATTTAATCTGACGTTTGTCAGGTAAACGTACAGTAGGCCCCGTGGTGGTGGGACGTACATTTCTCAAAATATCTTGATCGTTTCTTCTGATATATGTTGAGGATGCACCCGAGTCGGCTTTGAGTGTGATGATTGAGCGTTGTTTACGAGGGTCTACAGTATCAGAAGTATAATCATGTAAAATGTTGGTTATTTCATTACGACGTTCTACGGACCCACCTCGTCAGTTTGATGGGCAAGCAAACATGCTACCTCCCATTTTGTCTGACATGCTCGCCTCATCCTTATGTCCGGGTGCCTTGTTTCGACAAGCAGAGCCTTGATGGTTGCAACGCCCATAAGTCCAGCAGTACTTGTTGTACCGTAGGGGCAATGGGGTACTCGGCTGTCCTTGTTTCGGTCCGTTAACGCTTCGACGGGGACGGTCTTGTGATTTGTTCTTGGCGTCGGTGTGACAACGAATCAACTCCTTGTTCTGGTCGAGAAGTTCTTGGATTAGGTTTCGGTCCGTCACATTGGCGACCGGGGTAGACTGAACAGGGACATTATCGGACGTAAGATTTGCACGATGTAGTAACTCTGTAGAGATACGGTCCACGACTTCATCCATGAAATTTGCCGATCCAAACCCCAAGGCACCAACGCTCAATGCATTGGTTGCTTCTAATCCATTATAAGCCTTCCTGAAATGATTCTTGAAACGGTTCCAAGTCTTCTGGTCGGGCTGGATACGATTCCAAGAGCGGATGTAATCGTTATAAATGTTACCACAATTATTCAATATGTGATAGCCCTTAGTGATTGCCTGTGTAGCTGTGTATGGACAATTTGCGAATTCACCATACATTACTAAATCATCGATCATACCGAGTACTAAATCAACTGGTTGGGTCGTAGGTCATGTTAGTGACTTCGGCTTCGTAGTTGATGAGTTGGGCCGGGGAAATTTTTCCGTAGGTATTACGTAGGTGTTGCATTATCTGCATTAAGGTTCCGTTGAATTGGCCGGTTGCACGGTTCTTGAAGGCAATAAGATGTTTGTTGTCGATTGCCGAGACCAACTGTTGAATAAGGGCCTGTTCGACTCCCCGCACTTCGTGGACTACACGTAAAGATTCGGTATGGTTGCGTTCCAGTTCCTCGGCAGCAAGACGAGTGGTACCCACAGGAATCGTGAGAGTGCCGGGATGGGTTGGACGATCGTATGGCGTTGTTGAATGGACGGCATATTGTGTCGGTGTCATGATGAGGCCGAGATGACCATGTGTTCCTCCACCCAGGTTGGAATGTACAGATTATGCATTGGCTTGAAGATCGATAATCAGTTGATATAATGACTCGAATTTTGGCTTACCAATGATTGGGCTGAGATCTGGTTTAGGGAAGTATGTTTCTCGGTAGTTAATGGTTGAGATGCTCATAGTTCGTTGAGGCGGTTGGTGAAAAATATTTCTAAGCGCTGTCACTACGATGAAAAGATCTTGTTCGATTGATAAGCGGAGCTTAGAAATTTAATGAGATCTACTCTAGAATGATCGACATCCGAATTCTGGATCTTGAATCTTGATCCGAATGATTGACGTCGGCATCTGATTGATGGACTTTGGCGAGGGCTAAACTAGTTTGCGAGTGCTAAACTAACACATTGATCACTGCCGAAAAAAATTGTCTTCATATCTCAAATCTCAAAAAATGACGGAGTTATCAATCGATGAAGATATCGACGTGCACGTTTGGACCAATGAGTACACGTACATTTATACGTATTTCAGTCTTAAGTACCTGTACTTACTATTTAAGAATTTTTAGAGCTGAAAGATTTAAAGGAAAACTAGCCAGTGCATACAGTGGCATGGAAAAAGGACACCCCTGGGTGACCCCTGTCTATGAAAAGAGATAGAATGATGTCCCAGCTCGTCCTCTGATAATAAGGGGGCTCCATTATGATTGGTATATTGTTTTTTGTACTTCAGTATTGTGACAACTCGTAACTCGTGGGATGCAGGTTTCCTCGAACAAAACCTTAACTCTTTTAGCACTGAAAGCTTACGTACTATATATAGTACGTAAGAGACGCGTTTTGATTGGCTGCTGAACAAATTAACCCATTTTGATTGGCTGTAACGGAGATTACGTCATCTTCGACTATAAGTAATTCCTTATGTACTATATATAGTACATAAGGAATTTTCCTTGACTTTGAAGTGATTTAAATATAAATTCAAATTACTTAACGCATTAGTTTTGGGCGCGCTTTGGTTCACATTTTTGTTGTGATCATAGCCGTGTAAAAATGGTCTTCATGTCTCAAAAAATGACTGAGTTATTCTTCCACGTGTAATATCATGTGCATCTCACTCAGTCATGTGCATCACACTCAGACGCATATTAGCAACGTAATACATTGTCATAATTTAAGCTCGTACTTTTTACCATCTACATTAGTGCTCTTCAATATACGAGCTTAAATTCATCAACTTCAGGTTCTACATCAGCTCCTTTTGTTTGAAAATATAAAAGATTCGAGTGCGATCAGTGAAGATTCAACGACTCGATAGAACCCTAACCCTAA
>Ga0209092_10005294_pt1 | contig 10481 bp, 2 predicted proteins | sample FraStrMetagenome_FD_187446 | JGI IMG/M metagenome (GOLD analysis project Ga0209092, IMG submission 187446) | Marine eukaryotic phytoplankton communities from Arctic Ocean - Fram Strait ARC3M Metagenome (SPAdes) (version 2) | ecosystem: Environmental > Aquatic > Marine > Oceanic | place: Fram... | reverse complement strand
TCAACTGTTTGAATCGTAAGGTAATCAAAATTATAAGCGTTTTAATTTCTATCACTATTAAACATATCTGTCATCATCTTATACGTACTTCGTAACATAAAAAAAAAAATACGTAACTCGGTGAACAGCCCTCCTCCATGGGATTTTGCCGTCTTTTTTAATTTTTGAAGCTTCTCCGTTGAATCAAAACAAACCGATTATACCGTTGTAATCAGCAGACTTAGGAGCTTCATTGGCCCGCTTAACCTATTTCTCGAGCTCCCTCTCATCTTCTTAGAGAGATTTCCGTCCAATTTAGGTTCGGGACAGTCACAATTACGCGAATTGGGTTTTCGGAACGTTAATTTAGCCTAATCCGACATATCTGACATCTATTTGCATCAGTGCAATCTAAGCTATCGCTTAATCTTTTCGGTTGTCCCGTGTGACTCCGAGATCACTTAGGATAAAGGCAAACATTTCGCAAGACCGCCATCGCCGGTGTCCATAGCTTTATTCAAGACTCGGGACCTCTCCTATTATTCTTAGAATTTTGGCAATTTCAAATTTCAAGACGGTCTAAGTATTTCAGGTACCACACTCAAACCTTCCTATTTAGAATCAGATCAACGTGGGATATTCTATCTTATTTGGTACTTATTTACGTACGAATTTTTCAAGCTGATTCGGACAACAGCTATCGTCACGACCGCACGTCATCAACGTTTATTGAAACACTTTGATTAAGTTTGGTTCTACGAAGGCTACGAGATTCAAATTCATGTGGTTAAGAAAAGAAATCCAACAAATTTGCATTAAGGATTTCGAGCTACGTCAGCAACTGGATATTCTTCAGGACAACGCGTATATCCAGTTCAATTTAAGAAACTTAGTCTCGCTACATCTTCCTTCGGATAGTGCTGCTGCGGGGAGGTGGAGTTACGTGGCTCCTCGGTGCAACTCTTACTGGTATAATATCGTTGGTTATATCAAATATTGTTTCCCTACGATTTACGATATCCTAGATCAGAAAGAGTTTTTGCGTTTTGCACCAATTGTTCTTCGTAAGGAGAATTTTTCTTCAATTTTGCACGAAAGGATTACTTCTATCAAGTCTTTTTTAGAAATCGGCAGATCCATCACCTATTTCGGACAATTACGGGAACCCCATTCAAGATCGCTAATTAACAGGGAATTAACTCACATTCTCTCGGAAAAGTGTAAATATTCGGATCCACCCGGTTCCAAATTAATACATCTCGGAAATCGAATACAATTCATCCGTTCCTGGTTGGAAAAGCTTGTGCTTAAAAACCAATCAAACTACACAGTATCTTGTTGGGAACCTGTCCCTATTTTTCCCAAATTGGAACTTAGAAATCCCTCTACAACCTCCACCACAGCCGAAGTCTCCCCGTCCAGTAACGAAGCACTTCCAGTAGTCAGTGCGTCGAAACCAAGTTACCATTTTTCGAAAATCCAATTGAAAACGGTACGACTCTCGGACATTTTTCAGGGGAACGATTCAGATAGTACCTCCTCTTCCGATTCTGTGTGGGAACCACCTTTTAAAAAGCAAGATAGGAAAGGTTGGCCAGCTTATCCACAACGTTAACATTTCCTGGTTTTTTATTTGTTATTTTTTCTTTTTCATGATCGAGCTCAACTTGATCCGCCTCGCTTGAGAAAAAGAAGAAAAAACCTGAAACATTAACATCATTTGTGCACCGGAACAAAATAAAAAATATAGTTTTATCTTCCGTAAAGATCATTTGCACATAACATGTCATCTATAGCAGGACATTTCGGAGAATTTGTTGACGCCACAGACAACACCGATTATTCGGATTTATTTAGTCCGGATTCCGATGATGTTGATATGGATAATGATGATTCTGGACAGTACTTGAATACAGGGGAGATGCAGGGACATGTTGGTATTCGTATCTTGAACATCAAAGAGAAATTGAGGGAGTTGGATTTATTGCACGATATGAAAGGGGATACGATTTATGATAAGGATGAGAGTTCAGATATGTCAATCAGCTCAGGAGGATCCATGGTATTTATCGAGGAAGACTCAGAATGTTTTGCAAATGATGTGCACTGTCGGGAATACGTTCCCGCTACTCCAACAGCGGAAAAAAGCTTACCCATTCCATTGACCGAGGAAGAGTGTGACGATCTTCTACGTGATGATAGTCTAGATATTGTTCAGCGCCATAATTCAGCTCTTCAGGAAACGATAGATAATGAAGAGGATGAACACATGCATGAGGATATTATTGGCACTTTCAATGTGCAGAATAAATATGACCATAGTCTAGCTGCACAGTTGTTTCTCGAAGGACAGTTCTCATTACTTTGCCTACAGGAACCGCATGCAAGTCACACCAAAATCCAGGACTCGTGGAAATCTTGTCGCCGCTTGGAACTGGATTCTGCACGTATCACATGTCATGAAACCCATCATCAGGTCTTACTTTATGATGCCTGGAAATGGGGGGGCAAAATAATTTCGAATTTCTCCAGTCAACTAAATGGTCGAATAGTGGGCATAGCATTCCAATTTGGAAATGGCGAACAATTAGGTATACTATCTGTATATGCCGTGGCTAGAGGGGGTGGTACATCAGAAGAGAAGATCCAAAGGGATAAACTACGTTGTACCACAGTAACCCTAGTTAAGAAGCAACACAGAAAATGGTTGAAGCAGTTCCCCAAAATTAAAATAATGATTATGGGTGACATGCAAGAAACCATATCAGTGACGGACATGGATAATATGGGCAAATCACGCTTTTCTAATGACTCTAACAATGGCATAGTTCAGGCATTCCGAAAAACTCATATTTCCTTAGCCAAAAACCGCAATGCTCATGTCCCATACTTAACGAGAATAGGGAGGGAAGGTGCCAGGGGCATCGATCATATATTATTCCCAGATAACCCAAAAGCGCAGGCACTCATTAAGCATGCAATGGTACATGAGTACCTCGGATCCAACTTCTTCCCGTCGGATCATAAGCTTATCACGTGCACCTACTTCAGAGAGGATAGTAATAACGCTGAATCAATGCCTGAAACCATCAAATATGAATTCAATAAAATATCTCAAATTAAACTTCAACGGAAAATCGTTAAAGGAGAACATGTTTTAAGTATTGATGATTCCCAATTCAGTGGTTCTTCTATATTCATAGCACAACAGAATATATATAAAAAGCTACAAGAAGTCACGGGAGATGAAAGCTCGTCATCCGATTTCCATCTCAATGATCTAGAAAAGAGAATTCAACTTTTGTATAATTCACTGTGGAAATTGAGTTGTTCGCAAAATTGTGAAGGGAATGAAAATAAACTTGTATCTATTACGGATTATCAGGCTGCAGAACTATCCTATATAGTAAAAGCATATGATCATGCGATCAAAGACACCATGACCTTCATGCATCTAACGAAAGAAACGAACTGTCTGTCGAACAAAGCTTTGATACGCAATAATATACGGTTAAAAGAAGATTTCAAACTCTTCGAAAATCTTCCTATTTCTACTAAGTTAAGATATACTCGTTGTAATATTCAGAGGAAAAGGAAAGCTTTGTTGAGTTATATCAATTTCATCAAAAATCAAGCAACTAAGGATAAGTTTGGATATGCTCAGTCGTTGGACCTCCATCAAATTTTTCATAATTGGAAGAAAATTACCAATGCCAAGCATATAACCAAAAAAGCAACTGATGTTTACTCGGCGTATACTAAGGAGGCAGAGGAGAGGCAGAACCATATGGAGGCGATCCGATATACCACATCACGGGGCAAAGGGAAGAGCCAGGTAGTGAATACTAATGCACAAACCTTTTTCCAGAAACTACCACCTAAAACCATACGGTTAATCAATGTATGGTTAAGTGAGTCCAAATGCCAGCAAGGGTTTAATATTACTCCAACGACGGATAGATTCTCATTCCTGAACGATAAATCTACATCCTGGAAGGAACCTTTAGATAATCTTCATTCTACGATCTCAAAATCCTGGTTCACAGATGCAGAAAAAGCTAATTTATTGAATGGGTTCCAAAAAGCGGTCGACGCACTGAAGAAGGTAGAAGGCAAAATTAGTACTGCTCAGAGAGCTTACAAGGCGGACACTATACACTATCTTCTCCAGGTCAATAAGATAGAAGATTTTACCAGAAAGATAAATCCGAAGAAACGTGATGCTCCTGCGACGCACACGGAAATTTGGGACAAGGGCCTTCAGCAATTTAGAACCTGCAGAAATGAGAAAGAGGAATTATTAGCAACAGGAAACTTTCACGGTCAATGGATGGGAAATTCCAAGGCGGAGGAATCCTGTGCATTTGCTAAAATTATGCACAAAGGTCGATTAGGTGCAAGAGGTGTGTCTTTGGATCCAGACAGGAAGGTTGGTCTGTCCGATATTCCTAAATTAATCAAGGATGGAGGCAAATTACCATGGTCAATAAAACAAGCATTCATAAAGGCGCATGGAAAACATACCTCTGATTTATTTCGGGCCCCTTCGACACCACATAAAGCCCTGTTTTATCCTTTTTTCTTATCATCAGGTAATGGCGAAATGAATAAAGAAAAGGATTTCAAAGAATCATTTTGGAATGCGATTACGTTGGTTCCCGGGAAAGCAAGGCTGGAAGGCTTTCATCTCGCAGTCGTGGGTCGGTTCGGCAGGAGATGGCAACAATGTCTGTACGATATGAGCAAATTAATTCTAATTATGAGGTATATACCACGCAAATTAAAGGCAATAGCGCGTTTTCCGATTCCAAAACCAGGTCGTGTCAACGAATATAGGCCTATCAGCCTTTGTCACGACCTGTATTGCTTTATTAATGCGATAAGCACATTGCATACGAGTCGTGGTATAGAGGAAGCTAAGATTTTGCATGAAGGAATAACTGCATACGTAAAAGGAAAGGGCTGCACGACCCTTGTGGGGGTGGAGCAGGCGGTACGTGAAGATTGCGTAGAAAGTGGGGTCCCTACTTCCCAAACCGACGAAGACGAAGAAAAATTCTTCGACAGGATACCTGTGGAGATTTTGCTAGCGGCGATGAAAGTGAATGGATTCCCGGATCAAGGCTTTTTAGAATTAAAAGCCTCGGGGATGGAGGCCAAATCGGTGCAAATAATTACAGCGAAAGGAATCGCGCACGCAAGGTTTGTATGTGGGCTGGAGCAGGGGAACCCGGATTCCCCTACCATCTCTAATTTGGTAATCAAATTTAAACACGACATATGGAAGCATATACTAAATGAGACGGAACCAATTAATCGGAATGATCTAGAAACTAACGGGACTGATACGAAAAACAGGGACGCATATAGATTTCATATCTTTGATCCGAGAGATGGACCAATTCTTGTAGATCGAATCGGTTATTGTGATGATAACACAAGGTACACCTCATCTTATGATGAGAATGCTGTCTTGGATGCAACGAGAAAATATATACAGCGAGCAGGAGATCTTTCGTTAGTCACGAAAATAGGAAGAAAAGGTTCTAAGTCGGAAATTCACTATTTTAACCTAAAGGCAGAAACAGCGTTGAAAATAGATAAAATTGAGTCTTTGGCTTGGAGCTTTGCAATCGACGCACCCAAATTAGAACAAGTCCCCTTCAAAATATCGCTGCAACCTTCTGAACTAAGTAAACTTTATCAAATCCTAGATTTTAACAATTTAGATAAAGAGGCTCAGGAAGAAATTCTCAATATTTTTCAATCCAAGCCACACAAGCACCTTGGGTTAACCAGCACATTACAAGGGGTCACTACATCGGCATCACGAGAGGTAATGCTCAAGATCAAGGACAGGTTGCAGAAATTGAATCTTTATAACATGGAAAAGGAAGCGCAACAAAGGGCAGCTAATCTCCTATGTTCGACAGTACACTCATATGCCACATTACAAATGGGACATGATCATAAGGATTTAGAGGAGTGTGATAAGCTCTTAATCCAACAAATTAGCAAAAAACACGGATTATCCTTATCAGATGCAAAACATCCATTATTTATCAACGAGGATAAGGGAGGTTATGGTTTTCGATCTTTTTTAGACATCGATCTTATTGCCACTATAAGAGAGTTAGAAATTGTATTAAATAGCTTTATGATTGATTCTCGGGTTTCACGATCGAGACTTCGAGCATATGCTATTAGAACGGAAATACAAGATTACAGAGCTACATTAAATTTCATTGGCAATGCAGTAAAGAAAATTGCACGATACGGATTTCATATACGTGATAAGTATGATGGAGTAGTAAATTATATTTTCTATGAATTAAACAAACAGAGAAGATATATACCGATTGGATATCACAATTACAGTGGTTTGGATGGCTTTTCTATGGGCTACGGGAAAGAAAGAAGTTTGGACATAGCGTATGGAGGAACAGCTCATGCAACGCTCAAACGTGCCTTAAACTCTCATACTAGTGAATGGAACCCTGCGTTTGATATGTCCAATGATTTAGACATACCCATCTCACTCCCCAGATTACGGAGACTAGCGAAATCAGAGAAGTTACGTCACTTTAAAGATAGATGCATCCTTTTCAACTTTTGGGAATGGAGTTCGGATCGATATGGGAAGGCTGATTATCGAGATAAGGCGTCATGGAAATATGTGAACGTTATGCAGAGAATAGAAAAAAGATTTCCTAACTCGTATTGGATGATGACGAGTGAGGATATTTTTGAAAAGGCCATGGACATATCACAAGAATGCATTAGGGATGCAGGAGCACTAAAGATAATAGAGAGACTCCAATGCACAGCAGTAATTGCGACAGATGGCTCTCACAACAATGATAATAGGGATACCAATAAAGGGCATGCAGTTACTCACATAACATCCAGTGCAGCGGTAGTTTGTGTTCCGACGCTTGATACTACTGAAAATTGGGAAGACGGACAATGGCAGCATAGACAAGCGATTCCAATTTACGCACGGGCAGCGGTACTTCCAAAGAAATTTGGGGTGCATAATTCCGATATAGGGCACGGTGAGGGAGTGGCAGTGTGTCAGGCTTTGGATATATTGGTGTTATTGCGATCATCAGTCCTCGTTATGGATAGCAAATCCTTACGAGAAGTTGCAACAAACATCCGTGATAGGCCCGATCGGACCAAAATTGATAGAAAACTTATCCGCACCATCATTTCTGGGGTGAGTAAACACATTGGAAGTAGGATGAATTGTACATTCGAATTTTTGGAGAAGAAGCAGGTACAGCCAGAGGATGCATGGAAATCACAGAATAAATTGCAGTTTATGAAACTTTGTAAGAAATGGACAGAAAGTGAGAAGAATGAGGTGGGAAATACAGCAGACATTGGTTTACCATGGAAAGCGGAATATTGGGATTCTAATATGACGATACCCATATTAAAGGTGGACTCACATCAATTGAACAATGAAGGAACCGCCATCAAAAACAAGCCCCGATATCCAATGCTATCCCCAAATCTCTTTCTTTTGAGTTGTAATCATCACGCGGATGTGTGCGCTGATTTAATACAACAAGTGGAATTTGAGACACCACACATTAATGAGGAAATTATTTTGCCAGAATCAATGCTACGTTTTTCGATCACATGGGGAGGAAAGGGAATAGATAAACATGTTTCAGAATTTGTACAGAATGTGATTCAAGAGGAAAGGCTAAATCGGCTCAAAAGGAAACGCACACAGGGGTTACCTTGGAGGATCATCAAGACTAAGGCGGCGTGGAATGAAATAAAAAATATGAAGAAACTAATGCAATCTTTGAAGGGCTTTACTAGGACACATTCAAGAAGCATTTATAAGTCATTGTCCTATAGAGAATGTTGCATAGAGAGAAGAATAAATAAAAGAGATGGCAGTTCAGGCAAAGAATTACATCAAAAGAGCTTTTCAAAAAAGCAATGGACTCAGGTTCTTACGACATGTACTTGGTGCGCCAATCATAATCAGGTAAAAGGTAATCGGTACCATGCCATCTTGTTTTGTGATCACAGTGACCTATGTAGCTTTAGGAGGAAGACATCGCAACTGTTGGAGTCAAAGCTATTCAACTTTCTCAAGATCATAACGAATACTCAGGGGGAACAAGAATGCGAATTTTTCTTGCAGCAGATAGAACAAACGATCGCCACATTGCATAACTTGGAGAGCTTCCCTGCGTCAGAGAGACATACTCGTTATAGAACGAGAAAGGAATGGATGGTAGAAGAAGGAGTGCAGAGTTGGCAGGATATACTAAATAGTGCAATCCCTATATTTAGTCACATCTTCGGGTTCGAACCGGTCATGGAGCTACAGCTGGAATCAGACTTAGAGATGAATGAAGCGATTTGTATAGCTATAGGGGTTATACCACGCGAGCTCGATAATAAAATCACAGCGATGGCAAAGGGAATCATAAAATTTTATTCAGATAAGGTATTTTGCGATGCGACAATAGCAACTTACCACAATCTCTGGAGGGAAATAAAGGAAATTCTTTGGGCGAAGATAATGGGTAGTCACAGCATAATAGGTGACATAAGTAGGAAAATGGAAGCAGATTTTGAGGAGAGAAAGAAAAGTACTGCAGCGATGACTCCTACTGTGGTACGACAAATCCCTAAGCCCAAGTCAATCCTCAGGCCTACAACGATCCATAGCGCCTCTATCCATCAATCACGTACTGCTAATAGGAAAAGAAAGAGAGTAAAATTTGAACCTAAAATGGAGTCCAGGAAAAAGTGTCAAGGAACAACATGCAATCATAATATTAATCCATCCAAATTCGTAGGTAGGATGCCAAGCACCATACATTACAGGAAGAAACAATGCCAACGATGCTCGAGACAACATACAGCATTTCGTAAAGGTATTGCAGTTCTTCAGGATATAGAAAATAGAAAATCTCCATCCGAAATTTCAAATATAATTCAACATTTTGATACAACAGCTAATGATATACAATACAAGGAGTCAGTAAAACATCTCAAATCACCACAGAAAACGTGTGACCTTACCTCATCATGCAAGACAGGAAAATTATCTGACGCTCAAAAAACGATTATCAAAACAATCTCCACCAGTATTTCGCGCAACACCAACAGAAATAACAATCCAGAACAACGTCTTCAAGAGGCAATATCCAATTTGAAACAAGAAGATACCACAACGAACAAATTTCTACAAATCGACTTACGACGCAGTATACATGATGTGGATCATGTGATACCAAAACCTGAATCGGAAATACAGAAAAAAACCAAACTTTTAAATTTTCAGGGAGAAGTTCAACAGGTGAAAGAAAAGATATGGATGTCTACCAAGGAGAAACAACTTATATGCGAAGATCAGAAACAGACACTAGAACGAGGAATGTATATGTCTGCAAGAGCATTAAATAGAGCAATCACAAATATTAGACTCACTGCACCGGAGAATGTGTACGTCGCCGCACCATCAGCATCGACAATAATTGCAAGTCTTCCAGCAGACAGGACATCATGGGAGGACTTTGCAGTATTATTTAGATCAGTAAACGTTAGTAATAAAAAACCAGATGGGACTTACTTGATTCCCATATTCTCAGGGGAAGATGCACAGGGTCATTGGTCATTCATAGCGATTAATAAGCAATATGGCAGTCGAAGACTATGGGTCATGGACTCATTGGGATGTGGTAATACAGAGTCACCTATAATCGGAAAGATTAAAAAACTTTTTTCCAGCGCAAAGCTTCGGTGTAGAATTGTTGCAAAGGAATGCAAACCCCAAACGGAGGTAGAGTGTGGGCCACGTACGGTTTTGGGGATGGTAAGTATTAGCGAGGCATTAGAGAAAGGAAAAACAATAGAGGAAGCAATCACAATAGGGAGTCTCCTTACTCCAGGTATGACAGCGTATGATCCAAGGGAAATCCGATCGAAGGCGGCTAAATGGGTAAGGGAGGACGAGACGTCCAGAACAAAGTATGAAAAAGCAGAATCGATATTTCGAAAATATCTTAAGAAAAGGCGGAGAAAAAGGAAAACGGGTGGAAGCAACATGGGAGCAGTTAAGAGAGGTAGGACGGAAGAGATCGTAATAGACTGATGAGAACCGATCAAAAGCGGATGAAGGGATAACAGAACATGTCACGACGGACTGACTCTTGGGAAGGTGGAGGCGAAACAGGGAACGCATTGATGGTAGCGGATCGGTAACATTCAGGAGGAAAGTTACGAGGGGACGGAAGTAAGCCGATGATGTCAAGAAGAACAAAAGCAAGGAGGGATATAGTGTATCAAGCATAATGGGTTCATTTCAGGGCAGCGTGTAATATCGAATACGGAGCTACTTTTTTTTTCTTTTCTTTTTTCAATATTCTAACACGTATCATTTGGGAAAAATATTAGATTGTTAACTAGTGGATGTGCATGCGCATTACACCAAGAACGCCTTCACGTTTACGTGAAGTATAATAGAA
>Ga0209092_10005292_pt1 | contig 10485 bp, 10 predicted proteins | sample FraStrMetagenome_FD_187446 | JGI IMG/M metagenome (GOLD analysis project Ga0209092, IMG submission 187446) | Marine eukaryotic phytoplankton communities from Arctic Ocean - Fram Strait ARC3M Metagenome (SPAdes) (version 2) | ecosystem: Environmental > Aquatic > Marine > Oceanic | place: Fram... | reverse complement strand
TATAAAGTCATCCTTACACTAGAAAAGTAGTATTATATTAGGCACTTTTTTTCTTCTCCATTTGTTTTTTCATCATAACTTCTTGCCATTTCTCCATTTTCCTCATTTGTTCTTCTTGCTGTTCTTTCTGTCGTTTGTTCAGCCACCCAATGACACCTGCGGACTGTTCCTTCTTGGGAGCAGATCCGACCAAATCTTTCGCAGTAATGTTTGTTGGTGTGGGAGTGGAGGAAACGCCATATTCGTCCTGAGCCTGTAATTCTGGGGTTGGCAAATTTCGTTTCCCAGCACCTCTGGCCAATTTTCCCAGACCACGTTGCACCCGGTGCTCTCTTACACTGCGCAATTCCCGAATACGTCTCTCGTGCTCACTCGCCATCTCATCCGCGTCCATGCCCTGAAATTGATCTAGTAAAGCTGGTACATCCTGACATCCCTCACGTGCAATCTCAATTAAGAGTGGAGTGATTCGAGCCAAAGTCCGATCAGTACGATCGTGTGGATTATCATAGGGTTTCACTTTGATCAAATTCCTTGGTTGCAATTGCAATGCTAATGCATCATCATCCAAAGCCACAATACGATTCAGATTACGATTTAATTTCGACAAGTCTTTGCAATGTGCACCATTGATGTAATAAGTAGCATCTCGGTATAATCGATGCATAATACAACCAGATTTGTCCAAAGTATTCACCACAGGATCGGCCACACCATCATGACTTGGTGAATAAAGAACAATTTCATAATATTGCGCCATGTCTTTTAGAAATTTATCCACCCCAGGTCGTTTGGCATGTCGCCAACCATATTTACGATCCCATGTGGAACTCACCAAAGTTTGTTCCAGATCTAACACAAGTGTATGTGGAATCGGAATATCCTGCGGTACATTCGGCATTTGGCTCCAGTCAGGTAGTAATTTCGCATGAGCAGGTTTTGCATATTCTTCAGTAAACTTAAAAATAAGATCAGATAGTCCAATGTAGGAGAAGAATTTACCAGGTGGAGAATTTTCAGGATCATAAATCGCCCAACCAATCAAAACTGTGGGGATAGTAATACCTCCATATATTAGACGACGTGTTGTTTGTGCGGAAAGACCGGAAGAAGCTTTGGAGACAGGTTCGGATCCCTCCGCTCCCTGGTTGGGTCTAGAAGCTTCCGCAGATTTTTGGGCTTGTTTCATTGTTGCTGCAGCACGTTCTTTACGGCTAGCACGAAGTTTGGCTCGTTCTGCTTTAGATACGGTAGGTCTACTAGCAGGAGTACTGCTAGTTTTTGTTCTTACAGTAGAGGGTGTCTTCCAAGTTGAGACTCTAGCTTGGATGTTACGGCCTAATACGTTTGCATGTTTATTGTTGGTATTTTGAAGTAAGATCCTGCGACATGGCTGAGCTATCCGCAGAAATGTCATTTTTCGACAATTTTGAATATTTCTTTTTTCTTCAGTTTAATTTTGGGGTTGTCGCTTCTAGAAGATGAGCTAAAATAAGATGTTATTGATCGCTATTTAGTGCTTGCAATTGCAGAAGGTGGTACAGTTGATGAGTGATTTGATGTGTTTCTCCCACTGAATGTTCTTGATGAAGATGAGACAATAAGAATGAATGTTATATGAGTTTTGCACGTGGATCACGTACATTGTCATTCAGAAGCACGGACGGTTATGATCCTTTTTACCTTGATCCAAAATCATGGTATTTACCTGTAGTAGAAATCTACATAAATCCAAGACAACATCAAAAGAATCATCTCTTGCTCACAAAAAAAAAGGAAAGATGATTGCCGCTCAGAGGTAAGGGCTCTTAGTAATATAAGCTCAAGAAATGAAAAATTACAATAATCATTCTCCAAAACTATCCATGACGCCCAAAACATATAAATAAGCCAAATTTGGATTTCAAAAAGAAACGATTCACGAAATTTGTAAGTGTTTCTCACCTTCTATTATCCAGTCCAAGGAAATAGTAGTATGACCTTGATGTAATCAAGTTTTTGTATATTGAAAAGGAAGTGCAATCTTTGTGAATAAATCAATTTCCCTGATTCATGAGTGAAAGGTCAATAAATTCCTGAGGAAATTCTTTAACTTTCAAACATTGGCCGTGATAATAACTAATTGTCGACCATTTGTTGCTTTCATCCGAATCTAGCAAAACATCATATGACATTTTATCAGAATGATTCTCATTTGAATGAATTGATGCAATCTAAATATAGAGATACTTCTCAATATCAATCTTTTAGAATTGTTGCATTTGACTCTATCCTATTTTTTATGACCTGATTTCATCGTTGAAAAATACATCGTCTATACATTGGTTGAGAAATGGCGGGAAAGCTTTGAATTTTCATTCTTTTTGCTAGAATATGTTGTAAGCATCCATTTGCTATTAGTTTCAGTTTACTTGAATATATTCAAAAACGTTACAAGTATGGTAGAGGACAATGATATCATGAAATCACCTCAAACAATGGCTGATGATGCACTTGCATTGGCAATGAAGGAACAACAAACAGAAAAACAATACGATGAAGGTAGTAACAAACGCAAAAAAAATACTGATGATGATCTTATCAGAAATCTTCATGACGAATGTGTTCATGGCGAACAGTGTTCCACTCGTTCTATCGAAAACGCCGAAGACGTTGAAGCTATGAGTCAAATTGGCGATTTTTATGGATGTGGAGATGATCAAAAAAATGTAAACTACACGGAAAGCTCAAAGAATTTTGTCAAATCAAAACAAAAAAACTCACTTATCAATCCTAAAAGGGCCAAAGAGAAAAGAGACGACGCAGAACAAAAATTAAATGATATTTGGAAGGAGATAAGTGAGTCGGTAATGGAATCAATTGAAAACAAAGAAGATGAATTGATTCCAAGCACACACAATGAAGAAGATGTAAAAGCATTGGAAGAAGCAATAAATACCACGTCTGCTCTCTTGCATGAAGAAGTTGAAAGCTTAGTTAGTAAGGGACTGGACGCATTTCAACAAGCAGACACATCCTACAACGAAATGAAGAAAATGAAAGACATTTTGGATATCAAAGAAAGAGAATTAATTCGTTTGCAAGAATCGGATGAACAGAACAGAAAAGCTATATCTGTAAGTTCAAGAACTATTAATGATAAGAAATCGATATCTATACAACCTTTCTCACAAAAATAATTTTCTCTCACTGTAGAATATGCTCAAAGCTCTCGAAGCTTCGAAATCAAATACAATGAAAGAAGTACGGGAAATACAAAATGAAACGAAGCTTAAAACCATTGTATCAAATCTTCGGCATGACTTATCTCAGGTTCAAAGTCAGTCAACTGAATACAAACATGAAATAATATTGCTGCAGGAACAAAATAATCTCCTCCAATCTAAAATCTCACGATCCCAGCAGGAACGTCGAAGTATGGAACGCGATTCACGCGCAACTCTATCATTAGTAAGAAGTATGGACAATCATGTCACCTTGGATACACAATTTTATAAGAACAAAGCTAAAGATTTAAGTGATCGCTTGCAAGAGCAACAAGTTATGTTTTTAGAGCAAAAGGGGGAACTAGAAAAATTAAAAAGGTTTATAGAAAGAGGTATGAGTCAAAATGAATTAGAACGTTATCGTAATAGGATGGTCTAATAGGTTTCCGAGTGAATGAATATTCAAAAACATCTATAAAAGGTTCTTTCTTTCGCAAAACAAATATTTGACGCTGTTTTATATCCAGTGAATATTAATAAATGTTAATTTAAAAGTGTTAGAAAACAAAAGTAACACTTGCTTAGAAATTGTAGCCATGAAAAGTTCAAATATGGCTCGACAATAATTCTCATTTTCTCTCGTCTTCAAACTTGAGCATTATAAGAGAAGTAATTTGGCTCATCTTAATATTTGTCAGTTTTAAGAAACAAAACGAGTTTTGAAATTCTCGAACAGGACTGACAATATATTTTGGCACGATGTTGTTTCTGGTGGTTTTAGGAATACAAATAATTCGAAAGTCTTTGTTTCTTCTTCATTGATAAAATATTTATTTCCATCTTTCAATGTTAATGTACCACTACCGGATATGCTAATGCTTTGTGATCTTTCCTGAAAAAGCCCATCAAGAAGAGGGAAATTTATTTTCGTGGTCGAGCCACTTACTCCAAAAGACGATTGCAAGTGTAATTGCTGCCCATTTGCATTCACTGTAATGGGCGCATAACTAAGTCCTTGGTCGCCCGTCACAGTCAGATCAAAGTTATTAAAGTCTACATCTGGGGATGAAGTGGTAATACAAATACCAACTTGTGTGTTTTGACCAACAATTACTGGAGGGTGATCGCAAATGAAAGATGACTGACATTGACAGGCTTGAATTCCAAAAAATTTGACATTGCCGAAATTAAAATCAACAATGCCGCTTCCTGTTATGTTTATAATGGAAATAAAATCTACCGTCATTTCCATAGTACTTAAAACAAAGAATAAAAGTGATATTAGAAAATCCTGAATTGATTCATTGGAAGAAAATAAATAACTTACAAAGAAAATCTCTGTGTTGAAGAAGATACAGCATGGCCTGTTTCGAAATCAATGAGTTGCAATTTTGTGCACAAACTGATAACATTGTTCGTGAAAAGGGTGCTGTTATCTAATGATGGTAAATCAAACTCAATAACATAAGAGGCCTGTTCGTTAGAAAGATTTGTACCAGAAGAGACTAAAAAGGAAGCATCGTCCTCTGGAACAGTAGTGAAACAATCGTTTTCATAAAGAGTAACATTAATTGAATCAGTACCGGATCCGACTAAATGAGAGACCTTCATCTGTGGATTTGAACCATTCATATCAAAAACAACTGAAGCATTACCGACAAACCACGGGTCATTGGATTGTGTGTTATTCATCGTGGGAGCAACACTGGGAGTTTTTGTAGGTGTAACTACAGGACTTGGAGTTGGTCCACTAATTGGATTTGCAGTTGGAGTCCTTGTTGGAGTCTTTGTTGGAATCTTTGTTGGAATCTTTGTTGGAGTCTTTGTTGGAGTCTTTGTTGGAGTCTTTGTTGGAGTCTTTGTTGAAGAACACGTCTCGCTCTCAATGTTATCATGATTTACCATTTTATATATTACATCTCGAAATTCAATAAACCACTGATCTTCATTCTGTCTAAACTCAATCGCTTTGCCTAGTGTTCTTGCTCCCGGACATGTATTACTGGGATTTCCATTTCCCCCATTATTGTTTTGATTGAACTTAAAACGACAAGTCACATCTCCAGTATCTTGAAGATGACTTCCAAAAGTTCTCACTAGCGCAATATCCACATTCAATCCTATTCTTTGATTTTGATCCCACTGAAACCTAGGGTCATTATTTGATCCTGCATTAATGAGTGACCAACCTGGTGCATCCGGAAAAGGAAATACTCCAGCATCATTACCAACTAGCCTCCGGTAGTAATCAATATCCAGTACCTGATTAGTTGCATCCCACCCAATCGGTCCGTGGAAACCAGAGTTGCCTCGACTTGCTTGACCAATTGTGTGAGCTCCCATGAGAGCTACTGTCTCATCATCTGTAAAGCCAAACTCGTCTGCAAAAAAGTCCATCAAATCATCTGTGTCCAAATTGGCAGGAGGAAGTTCACGATGAGGTCCTAAGAACATATCACACTCTCGTGCTACTCCATCTTCATCTCTACAAACATCTCCTGTATCCTCACAATTGACACGTCCAATAAAGGTAAAGTTGAAAAAGTCATTACTATTTGGATTGACAAAGTTCAGTCCAACATGTGAAGCCAAAGACCAAATATCCGCTCGTGACAATCCTCGTCCTCCCCATGCATCTACAATAGGTTGAAGAATATTGATAGGAGTCTCCAGTCCTGCATTATCAGCGTTAGTCATATCAACACAACCATCGCATCCTCCTACACAATCATGAAAAGCTAAGCGTACGTATTTGGCTGCAAGCTTGATATCTTGAGTAACGGATTGTAAAATATCTGCATATGCATGATTAAATGTATCTTCAACATCAGCATCACAAGTTACAGGAAACAATATAGTAGATAGAGGCGTAGGTGCTGTAGTGACAGCTGATGGAGGTGGGGGCGGTGGTGATGGAGTTGGGATTTGTGTAGGTGTAACTACAGGACTTGGAGTTGGTCCACTAATTGGATTTGCAGTTGGAGTCTTTGTTGGAGTCTTTGTTGAAGAACACGTCTCGCTCTCAATGTTATCATGATTTACCATTTTATATATTACATCTCGAAATTCAATAAACCACTGATCTTCATTCTGTCTAAACTCAATCGCTTTGCCTAGTGTTCTTGCTCCCGGACATGTATTACTGGGATTTCCATTTCCCCCATTATTGTTTTGATTGAACTTAAAACGACAAGTCACATCTCCAGTATCTTGAAGATGACTTCCAAAAGTTCTCACTAGCGCAATATCCACATTCAATCCTATTCTTTGATTTTGATCCCACTGAAACCTAGGGTCATTATTTGATCCTGCATTAATGAGTGACCAACCTGGTGCATCCGGAAAAGGAAATACTCCAGCATCATTACCAACTAGCCTCCGGTAGTAATCAATATCCAGTACCTGATTAGTTGCATCCCACCCAATCGGTCCGTGGAAACCAGAGTTGCCTCGACTTGCTTGACCAATTGTGTGAGCTCCCATGAGAGCTACTGTCTCATCATCTGTAAAGCCAAACTCGTCTGCAAAAAAGTCCATCAAATCATCTGTGTCCAAATTGGCAGGAGGAAGTTCACGATGAGGTCCTAAGAACATATCACACTCTCGTGCTACTCCATCTTCATCTCTACAAACATCTCCTGTATCCTCACAATTGACACGTCCAATAAAGGTAAAGTTGAAAAAGTCATTACTATTTGGATTGACAAAGTTCAGTCCAACATGTGAAGCCAAAGACCAAATATCCGCTCGTGACAATCCTCGTCCTCCCCATGCATCTACAATAGGTTGAAGAATATTGATAGGAGTCTCCAGTCCTGCATTATCAGCGTTAGTCATATCAACACAACCATCGCATCCTCCTACACAATCATGAAAAGCTAAGCGTACGTATTTGGCTGCAAGCTTGATATCTTGAGTAACGGATTGTAAAATATCTGCATATGCATGATTAAATGTATCTTCAACATCAGCATCACAAGTTACAGGGTACAATGTAACAGGTGATGCAGTGGGAGATGGAGAACTAACTGGTGAATTTGTTGGTGGATCAGTTAAAGTATCTTGTAGAGTGCATCTCGTGTAGTCTGGAACATTGTTTGGATGAGTTTTCTCTAAATGACATGTAAGAGTGTCCGATACTTTTTCAGCCTAGTTTAAATAAGTGTGTTTTTCATGAATTAATCAAATTTTGCATTTAAGATAACAGTGCAACTGAAATTCGAATCTAAGCTTACCAAATTTGTATTTGTTCCTAATAAGTTTCTGGTTCCTAATTCCATATTGTTTGCAGTTGAGTATGAAAAATCTGTTCCATCGCATAAATCAAATAAGTTTTCAGCCTCTTGAGAATGACCAAGAAAATCTAGTGTAGAATCAGAATGTCTTCGCATATATTTGTAGCATCCACATCTCACAGCTCTGTCTTGAATGTATTCAAAAAAGAGGCAACGCTTGTCTCTCCAGAATAAAATTTCAGAAGAGTCTCCTGTTGCAAGAGAAACCCAAGAGTCTCCATCGAGTTCATATGGTGGATTTACTCTAGCAAGCTCGAACACCGTAGCTGCAATGTCAATCACTGAAATAGGAACATCCAATTCACCTACGCCAAATGGAGGATAATGAACGAAGGAAGCTAATCTAGTCCCAACCTCCCAATTTGTATTCTTCCCGACCTTACCATGGTCCATTTGAAAGAGGAAAAATGTGTTATCAAGTTTGTTTGAATCAATAAGTGTCTGGATGATGGCCTCAACACTGTCGTCAAACCAATATGCTCCGAGAGTTTTATCTTGGTTGTTATTACAGTCGCCATGACCGGTACACCCAGCTCTACTAAACAGAGTTTGGCGATATGCAGCACAGGAGAGGTTATTTGTCATGTTCTTGATTAAAGGTGGATCTGGTAGTGTAAACAATGGGTCTAACGTATCTGAGCAGTCTAATTCTAGGGCTTGAGCTACACTAGGGGAATGTGGAACCTTTGAAAAATGAGGAGCAAAGAAATATGAGACAATGAAAATGCATATTGGAAAACGATTATCTTAAGCAATCAACTTACTGTTGGATTCAGGTATAAAAAAAAAGGATCATCCTAAGTCATGGGTAGTTTGGATATGCGAAGAATTAGTCAAAAAATTGAAAAAAAGGAGCAGCGTAGATACTTGAGTATTTTCTTACGCTTGATGTGATAAAATCTATCGCTTCATGAGTTATCCATTCCATATTATGGCTCCTGCCTTGATGCCAAGTAGCAGTGTTAGGATCCATCATATTTTCGTGGTACACTGCATCGGCAAATGCAAAACCACATCGCTTGACTTCGTTTACAGCATCTGAATAATTCGGACCAACTTGAGACGAGAGATGCCATTTTCCTATAATTATAATACAATAGTCTAGTGAGAAAATTTTAACCTGCATAATGAGAGCAATATAAGGCATCTACTCCTTACCAACCATACCGGTTCTATACCCAGCATTATTTAGCACGGCCTTTTCCATTGGAACGAAAATTAAACGAGAATGAAGTGAGTATTCGCAATAGAAATTATTTCGGTATCACAGCATTAGATGAAAGATAAAAATCTTACTGGTATGTTTTCTGAAGAACAGTCTGGATGATTGGGAAAATCTCTTAATTTTGTGTTTGGTATAGACACTGAGGCAATCTCCTCGTTTGAATTTGCGTTACGATTTCGTCCATTTCTTGTAGGGTAACGCCCAGTGATGGTGGAATATCTGTAACATAAAAGAATGTCACCAATAGATTCAGATATAAATGAAAGTTAAGGCATTCATGGAAAGAATTATTTCATAGTTATACCTTGACGTTCCGCATGCAGATGAAGAAGTATAAGCCTGTTTCAACTCAACGCCATTTTGCCTTAGAAATTCAAGACCAGGTAATCCATGAACAGGATAACTGACCCCATCATCACCATTAGACTCACGAGGAGGTGTCCACAAATCTTTGGCAGAAAGTGAGAAATAAAGACAAAAGATACTTTTGAAATAGTTAATACAGTTAGAAATTTTTCGTACCGTAGAAGGATAAATCATCAGGTTGCATGATTATGAAATTAGGCTTAGATTGCTGCTGAGCTTCACATGATACGAGGAGGTGTCCACAAATCTTTGGCAGAAAGTGAGAAATAAAGACAAAAGATACTTTTGAAATAGTTAATACAGTTAAAAATGTTCGTACCGTAGAAGGATAAATCATCAGGTTGCATGATTATGAAATTAGGTTTAGATTGCTGCTGAGCTTCACATGATGGATATAGAGCAATTGAAAAGATGAAGGCGAGAAAAAGCTTGACGACCGGCATTGAAGCTGGAGTTCTTAAAGTACGACGAAAAGACTGTGGCCTGCACACGACTTTTTTATAAGGTATGAAGCAGCCTTTCCCACTTTCTAAAGATATGACAAATACATAGACAAAATAGACCGAAATGATCTCGCCTTGTATTCTGTACATACATGGACAACTTAGAGCAAGATCTTGGAAAAGCAATGACTCTTGGAATTGATACATTCTTGTTTTTTTTAATGCACATAAATATATCTATGTCTTTTAAGAGTAATCGAAATAATGTCTAAATAGACAACTAAAATAATTGATGACATAACACTTATTTTAAAATGACCCTCCAGTTGAAGTTGATTGCATGTCCATGCTACAGATTCTAAACATAGGTTTTAACAACCTATTTATTTAGGTTTCGTTCATTATGTAGGAAATGAGCCATAAACATTTTGACATGCCTTCTCATTATTCCTTCTCATGTGTCAAGACGAAAATCCACCAGAAACATGATTAGAATTTTTTTGAAGGCTTGTAAATGAATTTAGTTTTTTGTTTTCACCATGTCATCCAAATGCATTCTGCAATTCTCTTTTCACCATTTTAGGGCTACATTATCTACAGCATATGTAGCATCTGAAAGCTTATTTTGCGTATAGCAGTAATATTTGATTGGTATATAAGTACATATTCATATGCATTTGGAGAATCCTAAAAAAAGAATCTGTAGCATGCTAAAGATTCAATTGAATACGGACTGCTGAAAACAAATATGGACAAAGTTACCACATGCACCACATTCCATTATATATCTTCGAAAGTGCAAGCATCAATGAAGTTAGATTATAGGTAATTATCTTTCCTCGATGGTAACAAAACTAAAAAATAAAATTTGTCAAAGAGACGTGCACAATGAAAAAGTAAGGATTTACTACTGCATTCAATTATTTTACATCTTACTATTTTGTGAGAAA
>Ga0209092_10005289_pt1 | contig 10487 bp, 9 predicted proteins | sample FraStrMetagenome_FD_187446 | JGI IMG/M metagenome (GOLD analysis project Ga0209092, IMG submission 187446) | Marine eukaryotic phytoplankton communities from Arctic Ocean - Fram Strait ARC3M Metagenome (SPAdes) (version 2) | ecosystem: Environmental > Aquatic > Marine > Oceanic | place: Fram... | reverse complement strand
ATCCACATCGTATCGCCAAAAACAAGAACTTTATGCGAACGTTACTAGCAGCCATTGGTTTGCATAGAACACAACTTTAACACACACTCTTTGTTGCTTTTAGTATTCCTTCAACACTTGATCATCTTTGCTATCTTCTCAATCACATACAACCGGAGTAAAAGATCATTTCACAATTTTTCTTCTTTTTAAAATTCATTATTATGGTTCAGATTCTGTGTTGCGTTTGTGGAACGTCTATTGATCCAAATCCCGCCAACACCTGCGCTGATTGTCTGGCGTCTACTAGTGACGTTAGCCGGGGACTTTGTACCGAAGCTACGTTACATCAATGTCGTGGATGTCAGCGCTGGCACCAATCGGAAGGGAAATGGATCGGTTGTGATATCGAAAGTAGGGAGCTTATGTCGTTGTGTCTGGCAAAGATTAGTAACGGGATAAAGAAACAGGCCAACTTAAGATTAGTTGATGCGTCATGGGTATGGTCAGAACCGCACAGTATGAGATTGAAGGTTCGTCTTACAGTTCAAAAGGAAGTTCAGCAAGGCACAATTTTGCAGCAGGCATTTGTTGTTACTTATATCGTTAGAAACCAGCAGTGCGTAGAATGTCAAGCAGAATTCCGAACTGGAAGTTGGAAATCGTTGGTTCAGGTTCGTCAGCGTGTGCGACACAAACGTACCTTCTTATACTTGGAACAATTGATTTTAAAGCATGGTGCCCACCGCGGTTGTTTAAGCGTTGAAACTTTTCGGGATGGTATGGACTTTTATTTTCCTGAAAAAAACAAGGCGGCACGTTTTATCAGTTTTCTTGAATCCGTTGTTCCAATTAAGGTGAAGACAAGCAAAAAATTGATAGGAACTGATGTAAAGTCAAACATTTCAAATTTCAAGTACACGAATCTTGTCGAGATTGTGCCGCTTTGTAAAGATGATTTGCTTTATCTTCCTGCCAGACTGGCAAGGAATCAGGGGAATATATCTCGACTCGTCCTAGTTAAGGGAATATCAAGTCTAATTCATCTAATTGACCCATTGACAGGGCAGACTGCTTCCATGCCTCCAGAAATGTTTTGGAGAGATCCCATTCGTCCAATCATATCATTTTCACGTTCACGCGTCGGAAAATTTGTCGTTCTTGGTAAAGATGCAATATATCTCGAACGTAATGCATCGAAAAGGTCGACTTCTAGGCAAAGAAGTAAGTTGGCACTTTTGACTGTAGCAAGTGAAGCAGATCTTGGAATAAACGACGAACAGATGCAAGAAAAGTCACATATTGGATATTTAATGAAGTCTGGCGACATTTGTGTAGGTTACCAATTGAAAGATGCTCAATTCAACGATGATGAAGCGGAAAACGCTCGGGCTTCTGGTGCATTACCCGATGTAGTTATACTTCGTAAGCTCTATAGCGGCGCCACCAGTGAAAACAAGAAGAAAAGGATATTTTCCCTTGAACGCCTTGACGTAGATATTGTTGATGCGGTAAATCCTCGAATTGCGAAGAAGGATAAAGAAAATGACGATATGGATGAAGAAGATTTCTTGCGAGAAATCGAAGCAGACAAGGAAATGCGATCACAAATGAATTTATACAAGTCGAAATTTGCAGTTCAGAAAATTAAAAAGGATGGAAATGATACTAATACGGATATGGAAGACGATTGCGGAAATGACTCAGATAGTGAATCCATGGCGGACGATCAGGAGGTAAAGCTTGATGAATTACTCGATGGATTAGTTCTCGATGTTGGCCCCGATAGTACTAAGCTGCCAGAGAACCAACCAAATAATACAGAACCGGATATTCTGTTTGAAGGCCAGAGAGCGTCGAAAGATGGAATTGGATTTATTGAACAAGAAGAGTCCCGGAATCTTCAATTGAAAGAAACTGCTACGTTGATTCCACAGTTTGGAAAAGAATTTTTGGATAAGAAGTTTAGCTTTATGTAATACCGAAGCCACACCTAGTAGCAAGGCTGATGTGCATTAAATTCTTTCTATACTTTATATTTTTTTCGTTCTGCTGTAAACTCTTATTGCGTCGACCATTGCAACTGCTTGTTTGATACCTCGTACATTGTGTACGCGCATTATATTCGATCCTCCTTCTTTAGCGATTGCAGCACAAATACCAGCAGTCCCATAGTCTCTGTCATAGGCATTTTGTTCGCCAGTGATTTTTCCGATGAACCCTTTGCGACTCACTCCGGTTAGAAAAGGTGCATTACATAAACTTTCGCGAATTTCATCAATGTTCGAAAGAAGCAAAAGGTTTTGTTCGAAAGTTTTTGCGAAGCCAATACCCGGATCTAGAATGTGGAACCATTTACAAATGCCTTCAAAATAAATTAAAATAATAGTAAGAGAAAGATACATTGTCCCGATACCATTACACGACCTCATTTTACCTGCTGATTCTGCAGCCTCTGATAGTTTCTTCAGAGAACTACAAATTTCTCCAACAACATCATCGTAGTCAGTGAGTTTTTGCATGGTTTCTGGTGTTCCTCTCATATGCATCATAACGTACGGGACGTTCAACTCGGAAACAGTTTTCAACATATCTTTATCGTGAAATCCTCCAGAAACATCGTTTATTATGTCAGCACCAGCGATGATTGCTTCACGGGCAACGACTGAATGTCTAGTATCAACTGATATGGGAACATCAGAAACTTCATTATTGTAAGCAAAACCATTTCATGAAAGTAATAATGTTTCATATCAAATCTAAAATACCTTCTCGAAGTTTAGATACGATAGGTATCACACGATTTATCTCCTCATTTATTTCTACTTCTTTCGCACCTGGTCTCGTAGATTCTCCTCCAATATCAATGATATCTGCACCCATCTCTTGCATTTCAAGAGCATTGGAAACAGCGTCATCGACTGAATTAATCTAAGTTTGAAAATTTTAATATAAACAATATTTATAGATGAATATCTTAGACACGTTTACCTTTCCTCCATCACTAAAGCTGTCCGGCGTTGCGTTCAAAATTCCCATGATATTTGTATGATCGAGCTTAAGAGAACGATCATTACGAAGAGGGATAATTCTTTCGATGTTATTTGAAAGTGATTCCTCCTTTCCTCCAATTCCAAGATCACGCAATGGTGCCAGGACAAATTCTCTCTCATCTATACGTGGATGCGGTATTTGTAGGTCAAAGGGAGGCTTATCACCTGTAGAACGAGTCACATATTCGTTGTCGTTTCCATAGTAAAGGATATCCAAATCGATCGTTCTTGGTCCGTTTTCAACGTATTCCTTCGACCGATTATCATGTATGCGGCCACAATTCCTTTCAATTTCCTTTAACTTTAAAAGCAAGGAATGGGGGTCCAAAGACGTTCTAATCTCCAATACTGCATTCAAAAACGGCGGTTGATCAGTTACATACATCGGCCGCGTTTCGTACAAATATGAAGTCCTAACATTACATATCGTCGACGAGTCCTCCTTCAAAAGTGACATGGCTTTACAAAAGTATTCAAAGCGCGGCGCGATATTTCCTCCAATACCAAGCAATGCACGTACTGGCTCGTCACAAGACATAGTCGATAATGTTACTATTTGTTTTATCTTGCAATCAATCCCTTGCTTGTTTTTCCTTTGTAAACGAGAAAACGAAGATGCTTTATCGACAACATTAGGTTTGAAAATGTGATGGCAATGTCGTCTTAAGAACATGCTTCTATTCAATCTATCAACTGATTCTAAGTAGTAACCCTTTAATGATGCCAGGCGCATTCGAATATATGTATCCGTAGTAAGCGCTTCTTTGTACCCTTGGTATCAATCATTACACAATTGCCATGATCATGGCCAGAGAGAGAGAGAGAGAGAGAGAGAGCGCGAGAAGGGGAGGCGTAAGGCAGAGAGGCTCATCTTCCATCTTCCATCTTGACAGTTACCGAAAGTGCTAGTAACGGCTGATTAACGGTCAGCCGAGGCTCATTTCCTCATTTCATTTCCCTACTTTTCCCCATCACCCTGGTTCATTAAATCTACACTGGGTAGGTAGGTAGGTACACAGTACACATTCACCAGTCACCAGACAATTCCCCCAACCTTTCTTTATTCCCCTTCAAAACCACACGAACGTTGAAAGTTGTAACCTTAGGGTCTATAACAGTTACAAGAGTAGATAGACAGAGTCTATTCTACTGGTACATTTTTTCTTGTTTTACCTCCACACACGCGAGATGCAATGAGTATAAATCGGGTGATATACACCCTCCGCCACTTCCAAACAGCGTTTGAGTATCGGAATAGGACTCATTTTCGCAGGGGAAATAACTGTGATGTTTTATTGAGGACCGTCACCACATTTCGTGATAAATCTGATTTGTTCAAGTCAAGATCGATATCCAATGATGAGCGGAACCCTGGGGGATTATTATTTGCCTCTGTTCGAACTTATTGCGGATTCAATAACTTAGGATCCAACTTATTTGATGTCACGATGCTTTCGAATATTCATGTACCTATGATTCGTCGAGGGCTTAACCAAAGGAGTAACGCTAGATCGCGTAGAAAGAAGAAAGGATCACAGGCAAACTCAGACGATGCTTTGCTAAATGACAAGCTTCGATATCGTTTGAATGTGATGGGTACTGATAAGGTGCGAGCGATTACTGAATTTTTTGACGGAAACAAAACAATACCTGAGATTGTTTCTGTTGAAGACGCTTTCTCGAAAGCGCGAGACTTACAATTGGACGTTGTTTGTGTTGCATTGAACGCGCAAATACCCGTCGTTCGAATTGTCGACTATAAAAAGTCTGTGTATGTTTCAAAGAAGAAAGAAAAGATGAAGGATAAACCAAAGATTTTACCATCTAAAGAAGTCAAATTTAAGGCTGGAATTGATGACGGTGATTTGGATCGGTAAGTATACAAACAAGCACAAGTATATTTATATATGTTATATTTATATATGTACTCACACTTTAACAAGAAAAATAAAGCAGGTCATAAAGTATCTTGAAAAAGGTCACTCGTGTCAAATAACAGTCATTTCCGCTTTCAAACGTGCTATCCAAAATAATAATATAGTGAACGAAACATACTCTAAGGTGTATGAGCTTTTGGAAAATTACGTCAACGAACCACAGTTGGCTGGAAAGAATCAAAATTGGAGACGTCGGAGCGTAACGCTGAGGCCTAAGGAAAATTTGGCAAAAATTCTCAAAGACGAAAAGTAGTATTGTTGCCTCTATGATACACTCTTCGTCAGGTTTTGGTTGCCATTGATTCTTCGTTCTAGATATTGATTCCTTTACGTGCCAGCGATGAAAAATTCCGACACGTCATCTACGCTATTAAAGCTTCCATTTTCGTCAAAGATTAGGGTCTAATTTGCAGTTTCTTTGACGTATCTACATCCCTACAACTAAATTACTCTTACAGACGCATAGATTGTTGACATTTCTCGAAATTAACTTATTTTAAACAGCTTACCCGATCATGGAAGATGCTGACCATTAATCTTCACAATATCTTATATTTATACCTGTTAATATTTATCATAAATCTAAGACAAGCCCATCATGGGCCAGTCTCACATTCAAATCTGGGTATTCCTCTTTTAGTATAAAATTCATGTCATCATGGGGAGGAAATTTGTCGCAATTCATCCCGACAATGTAAGCAGCACGCCTCGGCTTTATACGCTTTATCAGGCAGATTGCCTCAGTCAAACAATAATGAGTATTATGTTGCTCGTTCAACGTTAGCGAATCAACAATAAGTATATCGGTGGGTGGCAGGATATTAACAATATATTTAGCTGTCTTTTCCGGCATGCGGCTTATGTCTGATAGATATACAACGTTCGTTCCCCCCTTAGAAAAAGCAAATCCAAGCGATACTAAATCTTCTCCATGAAGAATTGGTAAAGGAATCATGGTCAAGCCAGGTGAGGGCTCAAACCTTTTAAAGGATTCGATCGTGCGGAATCGAAGCGATGCTATATACCTAGCAACGTCCCCTTCTTTCTTAATATTTGGAAATAAATAAGAGAATGTTTTTTTGACGGCTTGTAGACATTGCATTGACGCAAACACATCAATTGCTTGCATCCGTTCATTTCTAATTTGAAAACCCCGAACATCGTCAAGTCCGCCGATCGCATCTTAACAAAAAATTGATGGGGGCCAAATGAAGTAAGTATATAATCTATTAGAAACTCAACGAAGTTGCAAAATCGACTACTGACCAAAATGCTCGTGAGTAAGAACTATTGAATCAATACTATATGCTCCCCTATGGGGCATCCATCGAATTGCACCCTCCCGAAAGGTCTTTCCAACATCAATGATGACGTTGAACCATCTCTTAGAAGCATCATTTCCACTTTTCCCCTCATAATTTATTAATATACTTGGATTATTTCGATAATTTTTGTTGAACCGAGGATCACCTTCGGTTGCTAGACGAGAAACCTTGCAAGAGTCATTCATTTTACTTTTCAAGTACTCAAGGTGGCCATCACTCTCGTCAAGGTACTGACTTTGATTAATGATGGAACAAATTGGTTTTGGGCAACCCGTACTACTTCCTGTACCCAAAAATATCAACCTGGCTCTTTCTCCTGATTCGGAAAACCTCTTTTGACCATTAAACTGTAAAACATCGTCTGACTTCTCTGCATCCGTTTTCGACGAATCCCTTCTTTTTGAAGATAAAATCGACGAGCTTACAAGAAGAATCGACGCGGATTGTTTGAACAGAAAGGACCGAACTGGCAACGAAAACACCATTGTTCAGGAATATTTTTTCCCTATACTGCATGCAGTATTTGTATGCTTGTCTGATTTTTGATCGTTTGTATTATCGCTCTCCTTTAACTTTCATGACATCATTGTTGTTGATTGAAAATATGGTCTTCTGTTGGGATTGGTGCTGGACGATGGACACCAGGGCAACAGGACACCAGACACGTACTCACACACTTCTTCTTTCCCTGCTGTGTGCTGTGTGACTTTCCAAGAGTCAAAAATGAAAAATGAGACCGGTACATTTGTAACTTTGTAACGGTACCGTACACATACACTACCAACTACCTACCGTAGTAGTTACCGGATAGGTCCAATGCTTGGTGCTACTGGCCGCAGGTTAAGAGATCATGTATTATTATATTAATAACAAAAATAATTGTATTGTATCATCGCTATTCCCAATCAATCTCTCATCATTGACAAAAATCCTAAACATGTCGAAAATACTTAGCGATGAGGAGCTTCGGGCCGAAGTGAAATCGATGATAACCCGGGTGGATCTCGAAAAAACTTCCATCAAAACATTTGTTTGTATGCTCTCACAGCAACATAACGACAAGAGCTTCGTTGGAAGGAAGAAATTTATCAAATCTGTTATATCTGATGCCTTGATCGAGGGAAAGAAAGGCACAAAGACAGATGATGAAGCTGATAGTGTAGTGATTGCAGGATTTGAAGTTATCTCTTCCTATGAGAGAACGAAACGTCCGGCTCCAATTACCACTGATGAAAACATTGCTTCCATAAAACCTGGAACAAAAGGATTCAAACTTGCGAAGATGATAAGTAAAGATCTGGGAGATTTGCTGAACGTTAGAAAATATCATTTGTCACGAGCTGAAATTGTGAAACTTTTATGGGTATGTTTTGGTTGTATGTAAATAATATTGTTGCTAGTACTGTAGTAATTTTTTGTCCCCTTTTTTATATTATAACGGTAGGAATACATCAAACTGAATGATTTACAAGACCCTGAAAACAAGGTGAGGTTTCCTTTTTAAATTCTAATAAGGTGTGCTTTGCATTTAATTTAATTTTTGATTGTGTGCTATTTTAAATGAATTTCAGCGGTAAGTCTCTAGAGGTTAGGGATTGCGTATAAGTGTCTCAATAATTACGTAAATTTCAATTTTAGTGATATTTTACTCGATGAAAAAATGAGAAATTGTTTTGGAGTTAAAAAATTTTCCGCTTTTTCAATGAATCGCTTGCTAGGCTGTCATATCCATCCATTCAAATCGCTCGAAGAGGCGCTTAAAGAGATTTCTTTGGATAAAAAAGAGAAGGACAAGCGACCGAAAAAGCGAAAAAAAATTGAAATTGCGGAGAATCCTGTCACGACTAAGAAAGTAAGGAAAAAGACCCGAAGTGTGCCGTATCGTCTTAGTGACCAACTTGCAGAAGTTGTCGGGAAAAAGTTTATGCCTCGGACTCATGTCACGAAGTATCTTTGGAAATATATCAAAACTCATGGTTTGCAGAAAGAAAGTGATAAACGCATGATAATTTGTGATAGCAAACTTAAGGCTTTGTTCAATGTAGAAGAAGTTCATTGTTTCACAATGATAAAGGTTTTGAGCGAGATCCACATACACGAAAAAGTTGATAATGAGTTGTACTGGGATGATTACAGAAGTGACGAAGATGAACTTGATTGAAACACAATCTTTGTACTGCTTTTTTCTGAACTTCCGTCGTTCAACGTTAAAGGTGAAGGTGTACATCTACCATCCTCCTTTACTGCGATAAGTAGGATTCTAAACGGATCTTTGTTCTCTGTTCGCTCGATTCTATTATTGAAAGGTAGCGAAAGGTACCAAAGCGAAGTTTCACTATTCTGAGGCGGTACGATACCTGAAGGTGCGATGACAAAGCAATTCCTTTGCAAAGAAGTAGCAGATCTTATTATGGTTAGAAGAAGATTTTTGTTACGAAAGTTCGAATAATAAAATTATCTTTAGTTAACAAGGAGTAAAACGGGAAAAGGATTCAAGGTCGAAAGAGTCATAAAAACAAACAATGTTGCTCGTTAGCGATCCTGTGATGGAGTTGAAAGGTAGTAAAGTTGGGAAAGAAATGACGTTATCGAGTCAATTGAGTTTTCGATTACGTACAAATTTATCCTCACCGGAATAAGGGGAAGCATAACGTACAACGTTGCAACTAAACAATAATGTTGAACACTATGTTACAGATTGGGAATACGAGCTAATTTTCCAGTAAACATCACTACATAGCAGTTGCATTTATTGCATCGCTAGACTCTCGTTGAATATTCCTTTTTAATGCTGAACGTTCACCGCAAGGTAGCCTACTGCTTTCTTACTTTCCAATATACGTTACTACTCTCGTCACATCCAAGAAGTGCAAAATAATAAAGGGTATTAGCTCATATCGAGAAGAGATCATCTTCACGAATATATTGCATGTCAGCTTAGATGAGAAATTGTTAAGGTTGTCCTTGTTAGTAGAGCCATTAAAAGAAGAGTGATGATGGGATAGGCTTGCCTAGAGGCAAAAGAAATACCTCTTTGCCAACCGCATGCAATCACGGACGAAAGGTCGTAATCAGACGCTCGTTTTAAAACATATCTTCTAAGGTGTTTTCATTTTGTTAATTTATTCATGCTTCCTAATATCGTTTCTCCTTACTTCCAAGCGATATCATGCATGCATTTGTGTTCTTTTCGAACGAGTGATGGGTATGGATAAGTGTCTGCTCATATGTGTAGGTTGGTCCATCAACTCCTGACAGCAAAACTGGATGTCCTCTTATGCGTTTGTCACCCATTTCGGAGGGTCAGAAGTTGATGCAACATAGTTCAGGAATTTGTAATACTATCTAAATGTACTCGAAATGTTCATGGCACTGAAAGTGTTTTGAAAGCCGAAAACCGGTGCAATTACAAGTACCCAGTATCTTAGTTGCACAATGGAAGCGCATCGTCGTACTACGAAGTAATAAAAAAAAATTAGCAAAGCGAGATAAATGTGCTAGAAAATCTTGATTGTCTCGCATTGTTTTTTTTTTTAAACTGTATGCTTTCACTCTATTAACTTCTACTCTTGTACCAGGTTTTTTGTTGTTGGAAAAAGTACTTTTGGGGCAATGGCAATCACTCCAAAAATTACTTCCAAGGACATTATTTGTCGTATGTTCTAAACTATCGATAATTCGACACTCGTTGAACAGAAATTAAGAGCGTAACCAGAATTCGGGTTGACCGATGATGTGGGAAGGCTTTCTGATCTTCTCATCTTGTTGGAAAACGTACCAGCTGCTACTACTCCTCTTCCGAACCTGTAACTGATGAAGAGGATGAGTTGTAACTACAAAGTAATTTATACCTGGTACAAGAGTAGAAGTTAATAAAATGAAAGCATACAGTTTAAAAAAAAAGCAAAGGTAATCACACTACTAAAAAATGCCCTTTGGTTTGAAGTACCGATACATTTCACACATGTATACGAATGTATTTAATACTTCGAAGTACTTCTTATTTTTTGACATCGTTCCGGTTAGAAGAAGCGCGTCAGCACGTCACATCGAGCATCAAGTAGATGCACTTCGATAATTCGACACAGAAGCGAGGTCATGCGAAACTATCGGTAGAATCCGATTCACCAAGAGGAGGAGAATAAGTACCGTGACGCGTATTATATGTTTCGATCATATAACAGGATCTATAT
>Ga0209092_10005288_pt1 | contig 10487 bp, 10 predicted proteins | sample FraStrMetagenome_FD_187446 | JGI IMG/M metagenome (GOLD analysis project Ga0209092, IMG submission 187446) | Marine eukaryotic phytoplankton communities from Arctic Ocean - Fram Strait ARC3M Metagenome (SPAdes) (version 2) | ecosystem: Environmental > Aquatic > Marine > Oceanic | place: Fram... | reverse complement strand
GTTGGGGATTGGTGGGAAACTTTTTTCAAATTTTCGTTTTTTCATGGAAGACACGATTTTTGATTTCTTATTCTTTTCATGTTGTTCACAAAGGTGCGTTCTGCCGATTCTTTTTTTTTGATGTTTGTAAGTTGTGTTGGAATGTTGGTTTTTTCGCTTGTCTCGTATGGTGGATCTATTAATTCGTCTTTTCGCCAATCTTATGCATCTTTTTGGTCTGTAGAGCAAAAAATGGATAGTACATTACTAGAATAAACGATGATAGTTCCAACATGCGGGTATCATGACGCAAAACCACATTCTTGAGAATGTAAGCAGTCACCTTTCCACTGAAGTGACCTAATATCATTGAGCCTATAAAATAGGATGAACGAGAATTTCCGGTTCGTCAATATCGTCCTGTACGTTTGTTTATTGAAAGTTAGATATTGTAATAAGGTGAGACATTCCGGAATCAAACTATAAGTTTTATTATCAGATGATGATACTAATACCACAGAGGGCATATCAAAGGCTCCATTACCTTCTTAATCTAGGAGCCGAGAGCTGCATCCTGCAGATGATTACAAAAAAGTTAATGCGCAAGAATTTTGAAATGATTTCACACCGCGCCGAAAAATTAATATATTTTGAATCAATTTCGTCACTCAGAAACATAAAAAATGAAAAGTACAGAATCCAAAAAAAAATTCAAAAAAAATACCCCACCCTTGAGTCCCGACAATTTTCAAGGTCTGCTTTCGTCAGAGTATTTGCATTTAAATGGTTCTGTTAGTGTATGAGTTTATACATCTTTGAACGACGCACAGACCTTATAGGGCCTGCCAGCCAGCCATAATAGCTTTTTCAGGTAGACTTCTGTATCGTATGATACTATGAATGAAAATCATGTTCCATTCGGTCCTCTTCTCCTTGGGGGGGGGGGGGGGGGGGGGGGGCAAGGTAGGAAACCGCAGGACGTGAAGTTTTGGGATCAGTCTTAGTACGTGGCTTAATTACACATGATAAATATGGCATAATAACCCATACCATATTATGAATGTAGAAATTAATACGAATCATGTAGAATTATAGAGCATAGAATAGCAATTGAAATATCTGTTGTATTTTTTACAACAAAATGAATTGGAGGTGGTTCAACCTGCTGATAAGGACAGACCAATTCCCATCCTATTAAATGGTTATACCGTAAGTAGCATCATAATTGCACCGATTCTTTTGATAAAATTCTTATCATCATAATGAAGTTAAGCAAACAACAATAATCTGGCATGGAAATGATATCCTCAAAATGCAATTATCATTATATTCCTATATATGCATGTGTATCTTAATTTGCTAGGTGAAAGCATAAATTATCGTTCTATCGTGTATCCTGATTAATTAGATGAAGGATTAAATGAACGTTCTAGACTGCTGCAAAAATTAAGATGGTCTCGTGTACTCATTTGAAACATTTTACTTATCTAGGAATGGATTGAGATGAGTTCATCTAGTAATAGAATTTGAATTTGATGCATAAAATTTTTTTGTTCGGTGCGATCATGGGATCGATCCGCGTCAAGATTCACTTTGAGATACAATTTTTGTTATTGTATTGCAACATTGATAGAAGAAGCTATTGCAATTCTTGAAAAAAAATTCTATCATAATAAAGGAAATGAAAAGTTTGAATCGTCTATCCAGTGACATTAGCGTTTTTTGAATTTTTAAAGTATTCTTTCCAATGTAATAAATTTAAGTTGGACCACTTTGTCTGCTGATTTCTTTGATGTCGTTTTTATCTTCAGCGCATATACGCTGCCAACTACATCTGCTATTGATTTGACTTCAATATCATAGACTTTCACTCATATTGTTCCTATTAATTGTCTTCTTTATTTTCGTAATCTTGTGGATGGAGCAGTACCTTTCTTGCAATTTAATAGTATCATTCAATTGACCATGGATTAGCATCATCCTCTACATCTGCATCAGGATTCAATCAACACTTAGTTAGTATATCCTCAAAGAATATTTTTCCCAAATGTCTGGAGTAATAAAATGTTAGCTGTAACGGCATTTCATATGATATAAATCATAAACAAAAAAATGCAAAGAATTGGCTCATAATGTCTGGAGTAATAAAATGTTAACTGTAAATGCATTCCACATGATATAAATCATAAACAGAAAAATGCAAAGAATTGGCTCATCCGGCATTCAGCTGATATTGTTAGATGGCAGGAGACCAGAGTTGATTTCCACACCTTACACAGGCATAATTGACTGGGTCACTGCATTACAGAGATTTATTGGAGTAAAATGAGAATTAGCTCCTCAAATAATAAGCATGAAAATATTGGTACATTTCAGTATGATGGTATTGTGGTCATGGCTTTAGAAGAAGAAGCTCATAGAGTGAAATCTACTGGTACAGATCCTACAGGTCTTGGACGTTGGAGTTGGATACTTTTTGAAGGCAAACAAAAATGTATGACAAGAATTATTTTGGCTTATGTGCCGTGCAAAAGTGCGTGTGATAGAAGGCAAACAGTGCATAATCAGAAAAATTGGCAATTGTTCTCAGGTCTGAAAACACGAAATATCCTCGCAAATTGATACATTCACATTTAATAGAGCATATCAAAAGTTAGTAGAAGAAAGGTGAAAACATTGTTTTATTAATTGACGCGAACGAAAATTTAGCAAAGATATGGCAATTACAATCCAAATTTTGTTATGAATGTCAGTTAATTGACCCAATTCAAACGATATATCAAAAAAGAATAAAAGTGTGTCTCCAACTTCTCTAACAGGAAGTGTTCCCATTGATTCCATTTTAGTCTCCCCACAACTACGACAAATTATAAGAAGTGGTTGGATCCAGATGATTGAAAAAAGCATTGGCGATCATCGATCTCTATTCATAGATGTTCCAATACATTTATTACTAGGTAAAGATCCATTTACTATTCATCGAAGTACTGCTAGAAGACTAGTGTGTGAACAATCTACTGTGGTTAATATCTACAACAAGCTTTTGACTAACCAACTTGAGAATCAACAAACTTTTAAAATATTTCAACAATTTGAAGAAAGAAGATATAGAGCAGGACTTCTTGATAATAAGATAGCAATACAAATATTGAATAATTGATGATTGTATTACTAATTTGATAAAGCATGCTGAAAGGAAATGTAAAAAACAAAAATCAGGAATGGTTCTATTTACACCCGAAATTAATCGTGCAGGAAAATAAATTAATGTGCAGAATAATGAAACAGGAAGAAGAGAGGACGCAACATTTCCTCTATGACCTACATAAACCGAATTTCCAAAATGTCAGGAATGAATAATCTCATGATATTATCAACGACATATAGGAACATATTGTGCCCTCACATATGACAACCTTCCTATTTTGAAAATGATCAATAATATATCAAATTGTGCCTTCAATATAGGAATGCCACTAAATAGATGGACAAAAGATCTAGATGTTTTGCTATTAAAGAAACCTAATAAGATACGACATTCTGAGTTACGAACAATAGGAACATTAATCAATGTGCTTCTCTCCACTTCAGTAAGAGAATTATGAATACTGGTATTTCAAACAAAGCAATTGATCAAAAGAAGCTGTAATTGCTAAAGTACTTTTCTTTTATTACTACTTAAGGATAAATAAAGTGAATGGAGCTTTCTTGGCAATGGATTTAGAAAACTGTCTCCGTAGAATAGTTCACCCGATATCTTCTTTATGTTCACAGCGTTTAGGTATTGCTCCAAATGTTGCTAAATATGTGACCAATACCCTATGCAAAATGAAACATTATGTAAGGACTGCATATGGTGACTCAGAAAAATTGGTTGCTTACCAGCAACGCACAGCGTCAGCCCCTGCGCCTCATGTATTAGGAAGACCCACTAGGCTCTCAACAGCATCACAGACGATATTCAGGCACGAACTTTTTCTAGGTACTCACTCATCGAGTATGGTAACAATAATAAGAAGAATTTTATATTTAAAGTGCTACGCATTAATTTCAGTACAGAGAAAAATTACTGGCACTGGCTCCTGGTTTAGAGCCAGCAAACACCAGCCGCCTTGTTTTTTTATAAAGTCATAATTATTTTTTTCACATGTTTGAAGACTCGTCTATGCGTGTCATCAGCCTTTCTTTTCTTTGATTGAAGATTTCCCATGTTATCACGTAATAAAATTTGTGTACTACATTTACGTCTTTTCCAAGCCTTTTTAACAACTTCAATTTGTGTCTGGTCACTTGACTTACGTTTCAAACTTCGAATTTTTGACATCAATAATTCCATATATTTCGGATTTCTCATTGGTGGGAAAGTTTTTTGTTTAACACAATTTTTCATTTTTCCGTACTCTTTTGACAGGACGGTTTTCACCATTGAGATTCAATTCCACATTTGGTTGTTTTATTCTTTTCATTTTTGTTTTTGCAATCTTTTGAGAGTCAGGATATCCCAATTTCTGAGAACTGTTCCTCGATTCACTGACAGTGTCTTGAGGTGACAGTTCGAGAGGTTTGGTTGAACTCCATTTTTTATTTTTGGTTCTTAATGCAATGCCGCTTTTTGTTGCTTGATTTTTTACAATCTTTTGAAACTCAGTGCATCCCAACTTATGACAGTTCGATAGGTTTGGTCAAGCTCAATTTTTTGTTGTTCTCTTTATTCATCGTTTCTTGGTTATTCTGATTCTTCAGCGCGGTTTAGATATTTTCTTCTTGTGCTCTTGTCTTTTTTCGTCTATATCTGTTGATTTCTCCTCCCTCTACCTAATGTCCTTTTTTCTTTTGATAATCACATTGCATACTTTAATCTTGTCTCTCACATTCGTACTGCTACGACATTTCTCGACAAAAAACTTCCTATCTCTATTCATCAAATGTCTATCGCATTTCATCAGTCTCCATGATTCATTCTTTAGGCTCTCACATTTTTTTCCATCATTTGTCTATAGGATGACTTCTTGGAGATTCCCTCTTTCAGTAAGTGGATTAATATACATCTCCTGACTTTCCACATTTGACATGTGAAAGTCATTAGGATTTGTGCCACTTCTCCTGACCATGTATCTGTTTGCTTGTACAGTTCATATGAATCAGGAAACATTGTTTTCTGCTAACATTAAAGATAATTGGATCAACTCATTTTTTTTGTTGAGTTCCTTTTCCATTTTTTGTTCCCATTTTCTCTCAATTCTTTTTCAATTTGATTCACTCTTTGTCGAATTTTATGAGTTTGAATTTCTTTACATATGATGTTCTGATATTTCTTTATTCCCCGTACAGAGTTCATTTATAGTCTGCGGTGATTTGCATACGGGATTACTTATTTTTCCGCCTGTAAAATGTCATCCAATTTCAGATCTACATATATTCCTCTATGATCGGATTTTTGGAAATCATTGAATGGTGTTATCCCGAACCTGTTGATAGATGTAAAGACTTTCTGAGATATATATACAAAGTAAATGCACTCATTTCCTCCGTTATACGTTCTTGGGGACTCTCTACCTATTTTCTCTTTTGTAACGTTTATCAGTCCAATCTCCTTCAATTGTTGATGTATCCAATTTTTCACCGATATCATCTCATTGAAGTCGCCCGCTTACAAAATTGCATTTCCTGTCTTTATATCATTTTCTAGTGTTAGGATTAATTCTTTTATGATCTGATGGACTCTTGGATCACATTTTTGACCTTTCTTCCTATATGCCGTTTCCTGTTGGACTCACGCGGTTGTATCACCTGTTATCTTCGATGATGATATACAAACTCTGTACAAGTTATTTTTACCAAAGAATATCGAGCATGTCCATCTCCCATATTCATCATACTTGGTTCTAGCCTGTCCAGATATTTGGAGGCCCTGGAGTATTGTTGCTACACCTCCTGGTTGGTACGCTGAATTTGTCGGAAACACAGGTGTGTTTGTGACGAAAATTTGTCCTTGTACACAATGGTTCTCCACTAGATCTCTTGTCTTTTCTACTTGTTGATAATTTGCTCTATTTATACCAGCCTCTGGGAGTAGCCATCATACGTTGATATTATGCTTCCTCATTTCATATAGTTACAGTCTAAATATTCCTAAGTTCTCTGATGTGCCATTGCCCTGGGGGTTCTGAAGAAATATTCAAAAGTCCTTAGGATGTTGTATCATTTTTTTTCGTACCAAATATCATCCCCTGCTTTCTTCGTTCTCGTCACTCCTCTCCGAATGGACTTAGTCGTTATTTTTCGTGATCCATGGGGTATCCTTTCCATCTATTTTATATGGATTATACCGTATTCTCCTTCCCATCTCTAGGACACTCTTTTCCTCTCTTTCCAACATATTTCTATGACCACTAAAGTGTTTTGTACTTTTGCTTGATCTTACTTCCTTTTCGATTTCGGTATTTCTATGACTGTTTCTTGACTCTTCTAAGTCGCCAGAATCACCTGATAACGAGCATTCATTATGTGGGGTATTTCTGTGACTTATATTGTTTCTATCGTCTTCCTCCATGGCCTTTAAATTCTCTGTGGCGTTATGGTCAGTAATACTGTAGGTGCTCCTAAAAGTCATCTTGGCGCTTCACCACTCTCAATATGGCTCACTTTCGGCGTTGTGATGGCTACTTTCTGAATTGTAAGAGTTGAAATGTTGTGAAATCTAGTAATTTAAGCTAATTCTCGTAGTATTGCGTAGACTGTAGCACAATATAAGCTAAAAAAGGCGCTACGTTTTTACAGTTCCGTAAAAAAGTTCACTCACCAAGTATGGGATACTTGTTGTATAAGAGGTCCTACCTTCTTAATAACATGTTCCAGCCCAGACAAATGTAAAGATGAATCCCTTCCAAATACACAATGGTCCTCCAAAATAATAGTAGCCTTATGGCGTTTTTCGATATCAGTATGGCAACAGCGTTATAAAATAGTGCATCTTAAGGTTAAAAATAATTATGAAAGTCTATGTGTCGAAGAACTGAGACATTCGATAGGCACGTCATCTGAAAAAATCCCATCCTTCTACCCTTACGCGGTGGTGGCTTAGGCTACTCTCCAAACAACACGAGCTAACAATAAGAAAAAACGAGAGGAAAGAATACGACAAGGAGGCCTCCAGCCACTAACGAAGTTTTTTCGAAATAGGAGGTCTTCTTAATGAGGGAAATTTTTGCCACAAAACATATTTTTATATTAGAGTGAGTGAAATGGTCTCACGGGGATGATGGTGCCATAGTTATATCTATAACGATTCGTTTTAAGTGTGAGGATGTTATTTTTTTTTTATATAACCTGTGCTTTGTTTCTAGCGGTGGTATGGATACATATCCCCCCATCATAGTTAAAAACCAAAATCTTGTCCTTTGTATCATAGGGCGAGTTGTAGTGGCGTAGTTTGCCACAACTAGCAGCGTCACATAAAAGAATTTTAATACAGTTTTATCAGTTTTATGGTGAGGACTCAGAATAGCGTTACAGCGGGACGGGCAATAAGCCACTACAAGGGGCGGTTCAAGGCAATGGAGCAACCTCACCAATGTTTATTGCAGTGAGTTGTGTAATTATTACCTTTCTTGTAAGTCAGACAACAGGAGTTCACATAATATCCGCGATTTCGCTCACACTTTTTACCATTCCAACAATCCTGTATGCGGATGATGCAGATATTTTATTATCGCCAATAGGTTTCAATGATACTGCAGTTACGATTCGCAATATAGCTCAAAAAGCAGCTACAATTTATCAAAGTGGTGTACATCAAGCAGGAGGAGCCATTCGACCAGAAAAATGTCGATGGTACTCCATCACCTTTCAATGGATAGGACATGCTTTACTGCACGTATGGTCGAACTCGGAGTCATACGAAATTCGACCACCACTAGGACCTTGGATTAACACAACTTTCACCTCTAAATGGACATTACAATTCTTTATTATCGCGCATCTTCTCAAACGTGAAATATATATATAAATCAATACAAAAGAATAGGAAAAGAAAGGTATCCTTTGCGTTCTTGCCACTATATTAGTATTACCTTCAGATATAATTCCAGCCCTCGTTGATAGAACAGATCCTTTTCGACCAGCATTAGAATCAACAATACAATCTAATTCAAATCAAGAGGAAAATACCGAAATTCACCATCATCATAATTTATTCTTCAGTCAGATCTCCATCCCATTGCAAATATACGAACTAGTTCATCAAGTAATCAATGGTACTACAATTGCAGTTTCAGATGCATCCTTATCTCCATATACTAATGTTGCAGCATCCTCCTTTGTAATTGCCACTAACGACCTTCAATCATCATACAGTGGATCGCACGGAGTACTCCCAGGAATAGACTTGATTGATTCCTACAGGGCTGAACTATATGGTGTATATGAAATTATGGTTCGCCTACAACACATCATCAATAAATATAAAATAAAGAAAGGTCAGATCATTTAAGGCAAAAAAATATTCAGCAAATGGCTTTGAAAATATTGATTGGTTTGCTATTGGAAAAGCAGCTTCGTCTATTTCAATGCGAAGGAATTCTTGTGTGAAAATTAAAGTGTTATGTGCTAATTCGTTGATCTTATAATTAAAAATACCATTAAGTCCTAAGTATTGTGCTAGTGTATACTTAGAACCTCTACTTTTATGTTTTAAGTATTTACACTTAAAATATTTATTTTCGCAATTGCAATATTTCAATGCGAAGAAAATATGGGTTGCTAAATTTGTATCAGGCTTCTATGGAAATGCAAAAAAGATGAAAGAGCGTGGCGAATGGGATGATGATATATGTCCTTTATGCAACAATCATGTCAAAAATACTTCACATTTAATATGATGCTGCAATGATAAAGGAGCAAGAAAACAGTATGATGAAAATACTAAATTTTTTCCTCCACTTAACGAAAACTCATACCCATCCATCAATACAGGGCATATTTAAGCGTACTCTTCATTATCCTTTGCCAAAATCCTTCGAACTTTCCATCTCTCCTCTTGAATCAAATCAATTAATTGTACAAGCAGCAAAAGAACAAGATGAAATTGGATGGACCAACTTTTTCAAAGGACACATATCTGACAAATGGGCAAAAATTCAATTACAACATTATGGAAAAATGCATAAAAACCCTCCTTGCTTATCTCATTGGTCCAAGAATATCATTATCTACATCTACAATATTTCTTATTCTATGTGGATACACAGAAACCAAATTGTGCATGAAGATTATGAAGACAAACTGAACAAACAAGAAGAAATACAACTACAATGTCACATAACCAACGAATACAATACTGGGCCTTCCAGAACTTTGCAACAACATCGATACATGTTTATGGAATCAATTGATGATCTTCTTAAAAGAACTGTATTTGCTTTGAAAAATGTAAATCAGTGCAAAGTACTTCACAAACAATCAATTTAGCACACGCGGCCGTCCCAAACAAATTAAGTAATAAATTGTAACCTTGGTTGCGAGTCGAACCGCGTCAATAGTGATTTGGCGACTGAAAGCTTTCGGGCGGGTAATAATTTACTTAATCTTTGTGATTAAAATTTTATTATCAAATGGAATATTTGCCCCTTGAAATAGGGTTTGGAATACACAAATTTCAAGGGAAACAAACTGGTCCGGACTTTCACATCAAACTCTGCACACCTTTATACAGCATTAAGTTGAGCAGCAACAATTGATGAAGAGAACAATGAAACAAACTCATCACTGTACTTTATCATACGACACAGCAATTTTTTGTGTACAGTACTGATATGAAACAAAATGACAAAATAAGCTAAGCTATGAAAGGTAGGGATCAATGGATTGAATATTTAGATCAAAAAGAAAAAGACGATATGAAGAATTTTTCTGAGATCCAACAGCAAGAACTATTTCAATGGGCTGCCACAAAAATACCTCTCAGTGTTGATTTGAAAATGATTCATGGAGAACATATAATGGGTTATAATCAGAAAAATACTGTCCTTAATTGAGTCTCCCAATTAGAACACAATTGGTTATGAGTTAATCCTATATGACAATGCTTAAATAATTGTTTTATATACATTCAAATAATTTGTATGTTTATATCTAAATAAATCAAATGATTAGATGGAACGAAAAACTGTTTAAAACACAATTTCACCCTAATAGGCAACATTTCTTTTCATAGCTGACTATATTTGAATGATCGCGAAAGATACCTATGTGTTTCCCAATCAACATACTCATTTTGTGTAGAAACCTACCTCATCTTTTTGGGTAAAAAAAGGACCATTCAGTAATATCATAACCATTTCATGAGGGCGTACTTGCCCTAGTGGTTGGATGGGCGCCCTCCATGCCAGTGGTCACTGGTTCGATTCCCGGTGGGGGAATTATTTGACCAAATTTTCACCGGATTGAAAAACTGGTTGAGTTTTTCATGATGCTGAAAATTTGAAAAAAAAAAAAGAAAAAGAAAAAAA
>Ga0209092_10005285_pt1 | contig 10491 bp, 4 predicted proteins | sample FraStrMetagenome_FD_187446 | JGI IMG/M metagenome (GOLD analysis project Ga0209092, IMG submission 187446) | Marine eukaryotic phytoplankton communities from Arctic Ocean - Fram Strait ARC3M Metagenome (SPAdes) (version 2) | ecosystem: Environmental > Aquatic > Marine > Oceanic | place: Fram... | reverse complement strand
TTTCCTAAATTCATTTTATTTTTTAACTACTACCAGGAACTGGCATAATACTCGAACCTTCCGGGGGTCCACAGCCTTCCTTTTTGGCTACTACTTTTTGGGAAAGGACTAGCCTCGGCTCTGTGATAATTACTTACATAAGATATTGCTAAAATCAATAATTGTATCAACTTTGCATTCAACGTATGTATGCTTCATATAATCATTTTCAACTTAATAATTTTTAACAAATTAAAGCATATTAATATCCATTTTTAACATAATAAAAACATGACTCCATAATCAGTATTTAGACTTCTACCAGATACTGGCCTATACTCATTTTATATGGGGGTCCACATCCGTATTAGACACTTGCACTGTACACTCTACTCACAATATCTAATAGTGACACTGGTGATAAGTCACTATGCATGGTCCAAACTAGAAAGCTGTATAAATATAACCTAATTATTTTCCGTTAATCTTGAAGAGAAAAAGATCTTAGAATATTGCTTACTGGAGTCACTAAAGGTTTCACTTCCCATTCATGGACTTCATTCCTATTACACAGTTGTAAGCGTCTCCAAATAACTTTTTGATCGTTTTTGTATTCGTACTGACCTATTCTGGAGGTAGGGGATATAACACACGTTGTTGGGTGTGTTGGTGTGAATCAAATTGTGAGTTAAATTGTAATTTGGCATTTTACTAAATTAATACATACTACATATACTAATTTAATTACATTTACAATACATCTTCTACACCACAATTACATTAATCTAGTAGCTCTTGTAGAGCATACCAAATCAAGGTAAGTACAGCGTTGTGCTGGCCAAGGACCACATCTTTCAACTTGCACAAATATTCTCTGACATTCCTTGAGTGCGTCAACCTCTGACATGGAGGGATACATATGAAACTTGCCCTTGAACATTTATCTGAATCAGATCTGTTATTGATTATATTTATTTATACATATATATTTTTATGATGTGTAAATAATGATTTATTTCATTCAATCATTATTACATCATGCCCATATCACTGTGTATGACATACCGCCCCATGATGGAAATAGTATCATTCCCTATTGGGTTTAATGTTACAAATATTGTAAGTGTCAGTGACTCTGCCAAATCTGGCTCTTACTGTGCCATTATTTCTGGCAGCAGTTATTCTCAATGGGCTCTTGTAGGCGTCCTGGTTGAACTTTGTTTTCCATTTGTTCTTTAGAAGAATCTGGTCTCTAATCTTGAAGGTGTGACTCTGGTGTTTACAATTCTCACAATTGTTTCCGCGATTGATAAGCTTTGCTTTTGTTCTTTGATGACGTGCCAATTGGCTTTGTGATGTGTGTTTAACACTGCATCTTGTCCAAAGACTAGTTGCATAGTATATCCAAAGAAAGACTTTGATTTTGCCTTTGTCTGGAATGTAGTCCGATCAGGAGAATACTCTAATCAAGAAAAGAAGTCAAAAAAAGGAAACCAATATGTTCGTGCTCTACACGTTGAAGTTCCAGTGGAACAAAAGCAGCAGATCTACAGCATCTTACTAAAAATCTTTAGTTCGTCATCATCCATCAAAATCCATGAAATGAAGTTGAGGATGGTTCCAACATGGAAGAAAGAGTACACCTCTCATCGTAAGCAAAAAATTCAACACCTGATAAATAAGCACAAGCATTATCTAGCTACCACAAGTCATGTGGTTACAACTGATTTTACAGATATTGATTACTTAAATAAGAAATTGAAAATGACTTTGAGACAAATTCTAATGAAGATTGAAACTTTGGTACCAATTGACGACAAAGATAAGTGTCCCAAAATCTTTCAATCCATTGATTATAGCACATACTACTCCGGATATGTACTGACTTTTCCAACATACTTAACTCAACAAGCCACAGATATGGCGCCCCAACTGCCATCTTTCTTATATTGGCTATATGGAAACGAAATCCTCCCAATGCTCACACCGGAGGCATCCATCATGGCAATCGAAGAGCCTTGGGATCCAGAACTCATGAGAACAATATCAAAGATTGATACTGCACTCGACGCTCTAGCTGGAGAAGTTGAACATGATTTTGAATGGCTAAGTGGATCCGAGGACGAGAAAGACCCGGACGTATTACAAGAAAATGCAGCAAAAGAAATAGATATGTCAAACTTGAAAACAGGAGAGTTCATATTCAACAAAGTTACCGATGTCGATTCTGTGTTCACCTTTGCTACCAAGCGTGATCCTGCGCAGCGAAACCTAGATCATCTAATCCAACAGAACCCGACGAAACGCACTAAGAGAGATGATGGATCAAGTACTGCAACTGCAGAAATGAAGCACATGAAAGTGACCAATGATGAAGCAGAAGATGTAGGAACCGATGAAAGTGAAGAAGAATCAGAAAAAAACGTATCTAGTCAGAGCAGTAGCGGAGAAGAAAATAGCGATGACCATGTAAGCGTAGATGATAGTAGCGAAGAAGACAATGATAGTGAAGTAAATCAAAGTGATGAAGAAAGTAGCAGCAAAGATGCAGATGAAAATGAAGAAAGTAGCGACGAAGATGAAGAGGACAATCAAGAAAGTAGCAGCAATGAAAATAGCGAAAGTAATGGAGAAGATGACTATGAAGATGACGCATCTAGCACGAATGCACCCTCTTCTCAAACTTCAAACTCAAATAGTAATGAACCTATGGGATCTATATCCAGTTCTTCTTCACGATCTACACTTGATACAGAAGAAGAATTCAAAGAGCAATGGAAACATGACTTTCAACTCGAAGAAAAAGATTATATCAACAACCCCAACACAAAAGTTGCCCCTACGACCAAAAAATTGGAAAGCAACTCATATCCTGCGCAACCTGACGAAACAGGAGCACATCAGAAAGAAGAGGCTGGAGACCCACCATCTGATCAGGGAAGTCCCTCCGAGCACATCAGTGACTCGGAGGCGGTTCTGTAAGTCGCCGTGAGACCGTGGATGTTGAAAAAGGGACGAACTGTGACAACATACCACCAGGGGAAAATACATACCAGTTCAGTACATGTGAAGATAGAGCTGCCCGCACAAAACCAACCAAGAAAAACTTTAAAGCGGCTCTACCGAAAACTATATCAAAAACACACAAAGAAGTTAAAACCAAAACTTTTGGAAATAGCATGGGTGCTAAAAAAGATGGAATCATAAGGATTGTCAGCCAAAACATAGGATGTTTAGGAATTGCGTCTAAAGCTAATCCAAAACAAGACAGTGCAATTGAATGGATTCACAAACATGAAGTGGATATCATTGGTTGGCAAGAAGTTGGCGTTGCGTTCGATATGCTCAAGGGGCATGAAAGTTTTCATGAAAGAATAAGGGACCCAAGGTGGAATAAGCGTAGGATAGTACAGGCTAATAATGTACATGATAAGAACGATGCTTTCCAATGGGGAGGCACATCATTGATTGCAATTGACGAAGCAGCGGTGAGAATCAAAGAAGTCACCAAAGATGAATCTGGCCTTGGAAGATGGTGCACCATGTTATTCGAAGGAAAGCATAATCATAAAGTGAGGATTATATCTGCATACAATCCATGCAAAACCACGGATGTGAGGAAGGTCCACACGGTCTATAATCAACATCGAAGGGTTTTTAATGCAAAAGGGAACAAGAACTGTCCGAGACTGCAATTTAGAATGGACTTAATTCGATATGTCCAATCATGTACGCGAAAGGGTGAAATGATAATAATGTTAATGGATTTCAATGAAGACCTTTTACGTAATGGTCCCTTACAACAAGCTCTAACAGAATGTGACATGGTGGATCCAATATGTAAACTTCACAAGCACAAAGGCATTGTACCCCCACCAACGTCAAAAACTGGTAGCACACCTATAGATAGCATTTTTGTTTCTCGTTCACTACAACACATCCACAAAGGAGGATGGCTAAAATTGGGGCAAGGAGTGGGAGATCACCGTCCTCTCTATATTGATATTCCAACAAAAGTGCTATTTGGAGAAGCGAAATTCAAAATTCATAGACATGAAATGCGACGTCTCAAATGCGAAAATCCCTCCATTGTTCAGAAATTCAATGAACTTCTATTGAAACAACTTATTCAAGAGAAAACCCACATAAAGTTGGCAAGCCTCCGTTGGGATTTACAAGAAGGAACCATGTCTAAACAAGAATGTAGACAATCTCTCATCAAAATTGATAACTCAATCCATCATGCAGTAATCTATGCGGAGAAGAAGTGCCGCAAATTATCTACAGGAGCTGTACCTTTTTCTTTAGAAGCCAAAGAAGCAGGTCAAAATATCGATTTTTGGAATAATGTCATTCGGAAAAAACGAGGTTGGAATATCTCTTCTAAATATATCCGCAGACTTGCGAAGAAATGCAAAATTCATATCAATGTCATGAAGCTGAGTATTGAAGATTGTGAGAATGAGAGAAAGCTGGCTGGGATGGGCTATACCAACGTTAAAAAAGAAGCGGAGTTGAAACGGGATGAATATGTAGAAGGTTTGGCTGCTCTTCAAGCATCCAAAGGAAATGAATCCAAATCCAACGCAATAAAACGTATGAAACGATTAGAGGAAATGAGATCGTCGTATAGGCGCATAAAAGCAGTCACCAAAGTATTCCATGGGGCTACTGAAAGAGTGCAAATCCCAGACGAGGAGAGAAAAAATGAAATAAAAATCACTACTGACAAGGTGGAAATTGAAAGTGCATTAAGAAATGAAAACATGCACAAATTTAAATTGGCCTACCGTGAATGTCCATTTTTACGACAACCCTTGCTTTCAATGATTAAACAAGATGCTTCAACAAATTATGCGGACCAAATTTTACGTGGAACATTCAATCCTCCACAGCACATAAGTAAATATACCAAAAAATTCATACAGCTAATGAAAATGCCGGCATCAATACGAGAAACTTATCCATTAGATGATGTCATCACTCCTGCACAATCGAAATCTTACTGGCGAAAAAAATCAGAGAAAACTACAAGCTCCTATTCGGGCAAACATATTGGAACCTATCGCGCATGTACTCATGATGTGAATTTGTTAAAGTTGCAAACCTCAATTGTGGATTTAGCATTTCGTCTAGGAATATCTATCCCTAGATGGAATATTGATCTAGATGTAACCTTATTGAAAAAACGGATAAAATTCGCCCCCAAGACATGCGAACCATCGGCCAACTCGAAGCAGACTTCAACCAAGGTGCTAGTGTTCATTTTGGGCAACGGATGATGATCAATGCAATCGAGCACAACGCCATACCAGAATCACAGTATTCAAAAAAGGGTTCAAGAGCTATTGAGGGAGTGCTAGTGAAAGTATTATTTTTTGACTATTTAAGGCTGAATAAAATAAATGGAGCTTTTGCAGCAATGGACCTGATGCAGTGTTTTGACCGAATGGCACACCCAGTGTCAGCATTATGCTCTCAACGTGTGGGCATATCAAAAAATATTACGACTACAATGATATCAACAATAACATCCATGCAACACTACATCCGCACTGCATATGGTGATTCGGATTCATCTTATGGTGGCGACTCTGAACAACCTCTCCAAGGTGCTATACAAGGGAATGCAGCTGCGTCCCCAATGTTTGTTGCCATTAGTTGCGTACTATTGCAATTTTTACAATCGTTTGTGCAAGGTTTCTATATACAAACGGCAATTACCCTGACCATATTATCCATAGCCGCAGTTATGTACGTTGATGATACTGATCTGTTAGTATCAGCAAAATCACATTCCGAACCAATTTATTTTGTGATAAAGAGAATGCAAAAGTCCATAAAAATATGGCGCAAAGGAGTGATACAGACTGGAGGAGCCCTTCGTCCGGAAAAGTGTAAATGGGTCCTCATAAGTTTTAAATGGACACGTGGTAAATGGAGGTATGAGTCAATCAACGATAACCCTGCAAAAATGTTTTTGCGAAATTCAAATGGCAATACAATGGAATTACAAAGAATGGGAGCTGATCAAGGTTTAACTGGTCTAGGGGTGTGCATAGCACCAAATGGCAACCAAGTCAACCAAATTCAAAGTTTTATGGATGAGACGCCAGGAAAAGAAGGCAAAGTTGCATCATGGATAAAAAGCATACGTTCCAGACATCTTCGGCCATATGACGTATATTTATCTGCGTTTCGATCAATTTTTAAATCAATCGAATATGTTTTACCAGCCACATCAATATCCACATCCGAAGCAAAACAAGTGGAAACGAAGCTCTATGAAGTTCTATTACCAAAAATAGGAGTTGCGAGAAAGATTTCCCTTGCATATAGGTACTCTCCAAAACGATTTCAAGGACTAGGTTGTATGGAAATCATCATACATCAATTCTGTGAAAAAGTCAAATTATTTTTGTTTCACGCAAACACAGAAACTCAAATTGGGAAAAGTATAAAAGCTAACTTAGAGAGCATACACCTGCTCATTGGAATCAACAAACCTCTATTCCAGCCACCTTTCGAAAAATATGGTTTTTTGGGTGAAACATCATGGATCATACACCTTTGGCAAATGACATCTTTCCTCGATGTAGAAATTCAAGGACTGTATACGCGACCACATATAATAAGAAAAAATGACTTTGCCCTGATGGAGAATCTCATTGAAAGTGAAGTGATGACGAATAAAGAAATTGAATCTGTTAATCGTTGCAGAGTTTATCTACAGGTGCAAAACATGTCAGATATTACCAATGGTAGAGGGACGAAGATAATACAACAATATTTAGGGTCATGCAAACCATGCAATGCCAGTACATACAAATGGCCATATCAATCCAGGCCTCCTCCAAATGACTGGAAAGAGTGGAAACGAGCAGTACTGGAAGTATGGAGTAAAAATGAACAAGGCATACTAAATGTACACCTTGGGCCGATTGTCTGCGAATCGCATCAAATCACAAGCTGGTTCTTTTGCAATACTGTTAAGCAACTATATAGGAGTTTTTCAAACAATCAAAGCCTTGCCTACACAACCAGAAGACAAGGTCACCGAGGGCTACCAACGTTTACTGCTTCACATCATTGCACCCAAATACCATCCGACTGCGTTCCTGTCAGAGTCAATAATTTGCATCCTCAAAATGTATTCATAGAGTCAGAAACGTCTTCAGAAAAAATTAACTTTACTCTCGATACAAATGAAAAAAACGCTTTTTTCAAACATGTGGCGATCACAAATGGGAACATAAATCAAATAGTACACATGATAGAAGAAGGAACTGCAATTGCGGCTTCTGATGGATCCGTGAAACATGGAACAGGGTCTGCGAGTTGGATCATAACTGGGGAGACACATTCACTTTCAGAATACCAAGGTTCGCATGGAGTTCCACCGTCACACGCACCAATGACATCACATCGGGCGGAACTATATGGAATATTTGCAATCTTATACAGCGTGATGATATTAGAAGCCGAACATAGGATAAGTAGTGGCCACATTAAAATTGTATGCAACAATAAAGCTGCACTACACTGTTCCTTTGATTTTAATCACAGAGCTCCCATATCTAGCAGAAATTTTGACATCATATGGGCTATACATTGGGTGCGAGAGAAATTGAATTCCAAGCTATCATATAAACATGTATACGGACATACTGATGAGCTAAAACGTCCATTGACTTGGCCTGAACAGCTTAATTGTAGGATGGACAAAAACGCAAAACAAATGCGGGAATACATACATGCGACAAAGACTTATGAATACTCCACAATTCATCTTCAACATCAGTGGACGTTAATCGTGCAAGGACAAATAGTGAGTCAAGACATTGGCACAGCAATTAAAAATCACCACTACGGGAAAATCATGTCAGAGCACCTCGTTAAGAATAAATTTTACCCTCCAAAAACTCCCCAACTCATACACTGGGATGCAATTGAGAAAGCAACTCTAGAACTCCCTCATCGACGCCAAATATGGGTCACCAAATTTGTCAGTGGATTTTGTGGTGTGGCAGAAAAAATGAACGAAAGGCAACTTTGGGAATCCTACTTATGCCCATTGTGTCAGTCACAAAGTGAAAATGCTATGCATGTGATCTTATGCAAAGATCACAGAGCACTTCAAAAGTATGATATGTTATTGCACCATCTCCACGAATGGTTGGATACTCAAATGACGCACCCGGATATCATAATCTCTATCATTACCACCCTTTCTCCAACCAATATACGTTCTTTCGAAATGAACCTCCCATCGAATCCAGATCATTACTGTAAAGTGGCAGCACAAAATCAGGACCTTATAGGACGCAACAACATATTTAAAGGTCATATCGCAGAAGCATGGAAAGAAGCACAATGCCAGTACTTACAACTTAAAGGTGAGGAACACTACACATCAAAACCGTTGGCATGGGCCAAAAATCTTGTCCTGCGGCTATATAGTTTTTCGTTTGATATGTGGGAACATCGGAATCAAATAGTCCACCACAAAACTGAGGATCGTCTCAATGAAATGCAATCAAAGGCACTACAGAAAGAAATACAGGAAACATATTCGAAAGGAACATCTGGTGTCCGAGCTAGTGATAAATTGTTGATGGACGAAGGAATAAAAGCAACATTAGAAAAATCTGTGAGAGACAAAAGAGCGTGGTTGGCGAGTATCAAAGCAAGCAAACAATACAACCTCCATGCTCAGCCCAATATGTATACCAACATGCGCCGATCTATGCAACAGTGGCTAACAAGGCGGTAAAAAAAAATCTTGATATACAAATGTCTTAGGTGGCTAGCGCTGCCGATCGTACTAGGCGTGTTCAGCTTAGGCGATATAAACCTTGCGCGGGAGTTAAAATTTAAACTAATCTTTGTGTTATAATAATTATAGCAGTCATGTGTACCTCGGAACACATGTGTGACATTTTATGAAGATTACATAATCAGGAGGACAATTTATTTCAACAGAATCCCTGCATTCAGGCACAACATGTTCACCATCTTGTATGAGATTTCTTTCCCTTAAGAAGATCACACCAGATACTGTCTATTTCATGGATAGATTTTTTATCCCTTTCATTTAACCTTTATTGCCCTCAAGAGTTCTGGGCCTCCTGATAATCCATTTAATTCAAACGGTCCATTCAATGAAACGACGCCATTCATACAAATTAGAGACAAATCGTAGTCATAACAGCTAAAGTTGTAATTTATAGATACAGTAGCTACGACCACCATGACCATTTCGTATCTTTTAAAACTTTATTTATTTTCCGCTGGATTAAGATACCTAATACGTTTGTTTTTGTTTCAAGGATATATTTTAGTTAAGCTGGCCCAGCGAGCCAGTCACACAAAGGTGCCACAGGCCAGGAATTCTGGTGAAGTGTTCGAGTTATAATGAATCTTCAAAGATTTTTTGTGAAAAACTCATCAAAATTTTATGTTTTAAAGAAGTTCCAATTATTTTCTTTAATCAACAAATTTTCGATTCTAAATTCGGCTATTAGTACTATATTAAGCTGTTTCCTCTTACACAATAAGCATTTAAAACTTTATTTATTTTCCGCTGGATTAAGATACCTAATACGTTTGTTTTTGTTTCAAGGATATATTTTAGTTAAGCTGGCCCAGCGAGCCAGTCACACAAAGGTGTCACAGGCCAGGAATTCTGGTGAAGTGTTCGAGTTATAATGAATCTTAAAGGATTTTTTTGTGAAAAACTCATCAAAATTTTATGTTTTAAAGAAGTTCCAATTATTTTCTTTAATCAACAAATTTTCAATTCTAAATTCGGCTATTAGTACCATATTAAGCTGTTTCCTCTTACACAATAAGCATTCCGTGATTTGAACGATTGACTTGTACATTTATATGTGTTTGTAATGTAATGGTATGTTATATTTTTAACGTAGTTACTATAGGGAATCACGCTTCACGTCCTACTAAGATTTCCTACACTCCACTCAAAATTCCTATACCTAATGCACATAATGAAGAGATAACGATACGAGGTCATTTCGAAAAGCCGATCTTGTTTACGAATAGAATTGCATTGTGACTTGAACGGGCGAGCCGCTATGCAAAAGACTGTTGTTGTGATTTAACATACATCATATTATAAAATATACTAATCCGCAAATAACACGACAGTATTAATATAGCGACGCTAATTAAAGAAAAATGACTATCTACTCATAGGTAGGTTATTGAGCTAATTTCGTCTTCATTACAAACAAACTTCCCATAAGAATTTGATTATGAAGTATGGAGCCAGCAGTGACACACAAAAACATATGAATTACTTACAATTGGGATTCTAAGTCGAAAACCAAACTATTTTTGAGTGTCTTCTTGGATGAATATTCATACATGATCATCAAGTTCTGTACATTTTTAATGATCGTGTTTATGATCATCAAGCTCTGTGCATTTTTAATGATCGTGTTCGCACTATCAATATAAATTCCCAAATATCAAAAAAGTGCCGTAGCGAAT